>Ga0335083_10005374_pt1 | contig 16150 bp, 14 predicted proteins | sample Lox_Sample_42_FD_206716 | JGI IMG/M metagenome (GOLD analysis project Ga0335083, IMG submission 206716) | Soil microbial communities from Loxahatchee National Wildlife Refuge, Florida, United States - Lox_Sample_4.2 | ecosystem: Environmental > Terrestrial > Soil > Wetlands | place: USA... | reverse complement strand
CCGATGCCGGCCGGATCGCGACCGAACTCGCGGATCAGCAGGCTCGGCGCCCAGCCGCCCACGGCGTTGTCCACCAGTGAGGCCATGGCCACGACCAGGTAAATCGGAATGACCTGCACTCGCAGGACCGAGCGCCAGGCGGGTTGCCCGGCGACCCCCGCCGCGGTGGCCGTCACGGCAACATGCCGGCGCGGCTCGCGGATCAGCAGGATGACGAGCGACCACAGCAGTCCGGGCGCACCGATGACCAGCAGCACCAGCCGCCATGCCGGCAAGGCTGCGAACGCTGTGCCGGCGAGCGCACCCATCTGGATCACGTGCAGCACGCCGCCTCCGATCAGGATTGACACCCCCACGCCCATGGCGATGCCACTGAGGTAGCACCCCACCGCCATGCCGCGCCGTGACGGCGGGAAGTAGTCGCTGATGAGCGAGATCGAGGCCGGTGACAGGACCGCCTCGCCGAGTCCCACCACGATACGAGCGGTGAACAACCCGTTGAAGCTGTGCGCAAGACCGCAGGCGATCGTTCCCAGACTCCACACCACGACGCCGGCGAGGATCAGGTTACGACGCGAGGTGCGATCGGCGAGAGACCCAAGGAGAATGCCGGCGGTGCCGTAGACGATGGCGAACGCAGTGCCCATGAGCAGGCTGACCTGCATGTCGCTGATGCCCAGGTCTGCACGGATCGGATCCACCAGCAGGCTCAGGACCTGCCGATCCGTGTACGAGAGAACTGCCGTGGCGAACAGCAGGGCAACGACGCTCCACGCGTACGACCGCGCGGGATAGTCCGCATCGGACCCCGCGCTGCCGCCAGTTTGAACGGCGGCAGCCGCGGGTGTGGTACCGGCCTGGCTCACGAGATCAGAACTTGTAAGTCAGGTCCGCTCCGATGGTGCGCGGCTGGTTGGTGGCCACGCGGTTGAAGATCGAGACGTTCGCCGAGAGCGCGCCGGTATCGCTGAGCAGGGCCCGCTTGTTGGTCAGGTTGTCGATGAACCCGATGATGGACCAGCGGTCCGCCTCCACACCCATGCGCAGGCCGACCAGGTCGTAGGCGGGCAGCGTGTTACGCGCATAAGTGATGTCCTGGATCGAATCCACGTAGCTGTTCGTTACACGCACCAGGGCGCTCATGGACCCTTCGATAGTGTGACGGTAGGTCAGCGTCGTGTTGGAAGTCACTTCCGGAACGTCGAGCAGGCGATCGCCCGACACCACGCCGGCCTCCGGCACCGTCGTGGAGTTCGTCGCGTGCGTGTAGCCGAGGCTCTGCGTGACTATGAATCCCTCGGCAGGCACCAGCGCGACTTCCAGCTCGGCGCCGTAGACCCTGGCCTTGCCGGCGTTGGTGGTGAACTTGTAGCCGCAACCCGGCGCCACCTGCTGCTGGATGTTGGACCAGTCCTCGTAGTAGACATCACCGTTGATCGACAGACGCGAGTCGAGCAGCTTCTTCTTCTCGCCGACTTCGTAGCTCCACACGCTGTCCGGGCCAAACTGTGTGGGCGCGGCCACGCAGGGCGGCGGGATCGGCGAATTCGGGCCGCCGGGCCGGAAGCCCTTGGAGATCGTCGCATACAGGGTCGTCGTGTCATCCGGGATGTAGGCCAGGTTGACCTTGGGGGTCACCCCCGAGTTGGAGGCGAGGCCGTACAGAGTCGCGCTGGTGCCGTTCGCGGAGATGCCGCTGACGGACGTCGCCGACTTGCTGTGGTAGGTGAAGTAGCGCGCACCCACTGTCGCCTTGAAGTTGTTGGGCAGCAGGTAGGAGGCCTCGCCGAACATCGCGTACTGATCAACATCCAGCAAGCGGTGGTTGTCCGCCAGATTGTTGGTGCCGAACAGGGCGGTGAACCCGTCGTAGTAGGAGTACACGTGGGATGTCGCATGGAAGGTGCTGTAGTAGCCGCCGAGCAGCCACTGCAGCGGACCGGAGCCCGTCGAAGCGACCCGCAGTTCCTCGCTGACCTGCCTCGTGTAGTCGTCTTCGGTGATCGAGCCGGCGCCAAGACCGCCGTCCGCGGTGTCGAACGGAAAATCGGCCGGGGGGCCGAGGAAGCCGCCGATGTAGTCCTGCATGGCCTCCGAGATGTCCTGGGTCTGGTTCTGCTGACGCTGCCAGTTGGCGGTCGCCGAGACGATCTCGAAGCTGTCGAAGTCGTACTTGATCGTCAGGTTGGAGAGCGTGAAGGTGTCCTGGAACGGCTCGGCGACATCGAACGGCTGGTAGTGCACGGCGTTGCCGGGCGGCACGTCGATGGTGTTGGGTCCGTCCTGGTTGATGCGCTGGTAGAAGATTCCGGCAGTGATGCTCAGCCGGTCGAAGGGTGTGACCAGCAGCATCGCGCGACCGCTCTTCAGGTTCTCGACGTTCGATTCGGGAAAGCGCTGCACTACCGGTGCCGCGGCCACGTCGCCACGCTGGGTGCTTGCGTTGACCTCGGGCGGAAACGGCTGCACGACGTCGCGGTCGATCCAGCCTTCGATGTGCTTGTCGGTCACCACCAGGCGAAGCGCAGCGATGTCGGACACCACTGGCAGATTGAGCATCGCGTTCTCGGTGTGGTTGAACCCACCCCCGTATGTGCCCGAACCGATACCCTCGACGTTGACGCCAAACGCGTGCGTGTCAGGCGCGTTCGACACGAGCTTGATCGTGCCGCCCATCGAGCCGGCGCCGTACAGGGTACCCTGCGGTCCGCGCAGGATTTCTATGCGGTTCAGGTCGAAGAGATTCGGATCCACGACCACCTTGCCGTTCTGCGCCATGGCCGGCGGGGTGAGCGCCGCCTCGTCCAGGTAGAACCCCACCGTCGGAGATTCACCGCCCGTGGAGGTCAGGCCGCGCATCTCGAACTCGGTCTGTCCGGGACCCGAGGTCTTGAAGGACACGCCGGGCACCTGCTGCGCCACGGCCGTCAGGTCGCCGATTCCCTGGCTCTGGATGTCCGCGCCGGTGATGGCCGTCATGCTGATTGCCGTCTTCTGGACGGTGGATGAGCGCTTTTCGGCGGTGACCACCACCTCCTGCAGGTCCTGGGACGGTGCCGCGCTGCTTGCGGAAGGCGTGGGTCCCTGGTCTGCCCAGGCGGCGGCCGCGATGGAGGAGCCCGCGAAAACCGCCGTGAGCGTGCCGGCGCGGCGGTGGGCCGCGCGCCTCGTCCGGGTGGAGGATTTCAGGTACTTGTCAGTCATTGTTCCGCTCCCCTGTGGAATTCAACTCGTATTTCATGATCTGGCCGTGCCGGCCGGATCGGTCCCGTTCGAGCTCGTACACGTCTCCCCGCGGTCCGCGGCGGCGGCTCGTGACCGCCGCGATGGCTGCCAGATCGGTCGCGTCCAGCCGCAGCGACCCGATGCGGGCGTGTGCGTCCAGATGTGCCGTACTGGTGGCGCCGACGATGGCCGCATTGACCTGCGGCCGGTCGAGAATTGCGCGTGTGGCGATCGAGGCCACGTCCGATTGGTGGCGCGCGGCGATGCGCGCGAGCGTGCCGAGCAACTCCTGGAACGTGCTCCAGCCACCGAAGTCGTCGATGATGAGCTGGTACTTGATGAGCGAGCGGTTCGACAGCTCGCGCGGCTCGGGCCGGCCGAGCCAGCGCTCGGACAGGAATCCGCCGCTGACCGTGCCGTAACACAGCAAGCCGATGCCGTGGGCGCGACAGAATTCCACCATAGCGGTGGCAGGCCGCTCGTCGAGGATCGAATACTGCAGCTGATGGGATACCACCGGCACGCCGGCCGTGACGATCTCGGCGAGGTGGCGCGTGTCGAAGTTGGTCACGCCGACATGCCGGATCTTGCCCGCACGCCGCAGCCGTTCCAGCTCGAGTGCCGCTTCGACGTAACGCGGCACGGCGAAGTCCCACCAGTGGAACTGCACCAGATCGAGTCTCTCGACGCCGAGCCGCTGCAACGAGCGGTCGATGATGGACTCCACGTACTGACTGTCCACGGACGCGAGATCGGAGAGATCGGGCACGAACTTGGTGTGAACCTGCACGCGCCCGGCGAGGGAAGGGTATTCGCGCAGGAACTCACCGATCATCGCCTCCACGCCCGTATAGATATCGGCGCAGTCGAACGTGGTGATGCCCGCTTCCACGAAGCGCGCCATGTCCGCGCGCGCCTGCCTGGGCTCGATCGCGCCGTGATCGCCGGCCAGATGCCACCCGCCCTTGATGATGCGGGAGATCGAATAGCCCTCGGCAAGTGTGCTGCGTGGAATCAACCGCGAGCCTGCGGCGGCAGCGGCACGGCCGTCACGTCGGAATGATGGAAGCGGCGCAACGCTGTGCGCGTGATGCGGAAGCGGGTCGGGCAATGGGGATCGGGGCAGGCGACTTCGGCATCCGAGCTCATCCAGTCGTTGGCGCAGCTCATGCGCTGCTTGGCGGGCAGCAGCGGCAGCAGCGCCGCCAGCGAGTAGATGGAGAATCCCTGGCCGGGCGGCAACCGCAACATTTCTCCCTGCAACTCGAAATAGTCGCCCGGCCGTGCACCGCAGTAAATGCGCTCGCCTGGCGGACTCACCACCTCGACGCGCAGGTCGTACAGCTCGAAACTCCCGTCGGCGGCGGCACTGCCGGGCTCGCCCGGTGCGCCCGGTGCGCCTGGGGTGCCCGTTGCGCCTGGGGTGCCCGTTGCGCCCGACGTCGCCGTGCTCACGCGGCACCTCCACCCTGATTCCACAGCGAGTCATCGGTCATGACCAGCTCGAACGCGCGCCCGATGTCGGACTCGAGCGCCTTGCGCGCCGCGCGCGCATCGCCACGCGCGAGCGCGTTGACGATGTCGACATGGAAGTTGGTACCGCGTCCCTCACGGCCGTCGAAGCGCTCCGAAGCCACGCGCAGGTAGGGTCCGAACTGCAACCACAGGCTTTCGATGATGGGCAACAGGACGGCCGAGCCGGATTGCCGGTAGATCGTGAAGTGGAAGGCGCGATTCTGTTCGGCGCTCGCCTCCGACACGTGCTCCGCATCCTTCTCGCTTTGTACCGTGATGAGCTGGCGCAGCGCGCGCAGGGTCTCGGCGCTCATGTTGGCCGCGGCGCGCGCCACGGCCAGTCCTTCGACCGCGAACCGGGTCTCCATCAGATCCTGCAGGGCATCCTTGGAGAGGGAAGGGACCCGGACGCTGCGGTTGGGCATCGCCTCGATGGCCCGCTCGGCGATCAGGCGGTTGAGCGCCTCGCGCACCGGCATGGCGCTCGTACCCAGCGCGCTGGCGAGCGCGGCGATCTTGAGTTTCTGCCCGGGTTCGAATCCGCCGCGCATGAGCCGCTCGCGCAGAACTCCGTACACGCGTTCCTGCACCGTCTCGCGCGCGATGCGCGCCAGGCCCAGCTGTGAACGGTCGGCCATGAGTCACCCCCGGATACGATCTTTGATCATAAATCTATAATCAAAGACGAGCCGTAGCAAGGGGCCCGATCGGACTCCCGACCCGCCTGGTCCGATAAGCTGCGTTGCCGGCAGGCAAGGGGGAGGAACTGAAGGTGAGCGATCGGGCGGATGTCGCCGTCATCGGCGGTGGGGTGATGGGTTCGGCGCTCGCCTACTGGCTGACCCGCCTGGAGCCCACGGCGAGCGTGGTCGTGGTCGAGCGCGACCCGACCTATGCCAGCGCCTCCTCGGCCCTCTCGGCGGCATCCATTCGCCAGCAGTTCACCTCCGCGGTCAACGTCCGGATTTCGCAGGCCTCCATCGATTTCCTGCGTCAGGCTGATGGACTGCTCGAAGTGGACGCAGTACGGCCCGACATCGGACTGTGCGAGCGCGGCTATCTCTACCTGGCCACGGAGGCGGGGCTGCCAGCCCTGCGAGAGGCTCACCGCATCCAGAGCGGTCTGGGCGCGCAGGTGGCTCTGCTCGACAAGCGCGACCTGCAGAGGCGCTTCTCCTGGCTGAACACCGCCGACCTGGCTGCCGGGTCGCTGGGGTTGAACGGAGAGGGTTGGTTCGACGGGTATCTGCTGCTGACCGCCCTGATCCGCAAGGCGCGCAGTCAGGGCGCGCGATACCAGCGAGGGGAGGTCACCGGGCTGGAGTTGCGCAACGAGCGCGTCGAGGCCCTGAGGCTTGCCGATGGCAGCCGCCTGGAGTGCCGCTACGCCGTCAACGCCGCCGGCCCCTGGGCCCGCGTGATTGCCGGATACGCCGGGCTCGATCTGCCCGTCGTAGCGCGCCGGCGCACAGTCTACGTGCTCACGTGTCCGCACCGCCTCGAGGGCCTGCCCCTCCTGATCGACCCGTCCGGATTCTGGATCCGCCCCGAGGGCGCGGGCTTCATCGCCGGGCTGCCCCCGCCCGAGGACCCGGACGATGCACCGCTCGAGCCCGACTACCCCACTTTCGAGTCCACGCTGTGGCCTGCGCTGGCACATCGCATCCCGGCGTTCGAACAGGCGCGCCTGGAACGCGCCTGGGCCGGCTACTACGAGATGAACCTGTTCGACCACAACGGCCTCGTCGGGCCGCACCCGCGCATCGCCAACTTCCTGCTGATGAACGGCTTCTCGGGTCATGGCCTGCAACAGGCACCGTGCGTGGGACGCGCGATCGCGGAGCTGATTCTGCACGGCCGCTACCTGAGCGTGGACCTGTCGCCGCTCGACTTCGGCCGCGTGCAGCGGGGAGAGCCGCTGCGCGAGCTGAATGTGATCTGAAGTCCGGCGCGTTACGATACGCAGCCCGCAATGCGTGCGGCTCCCGGGGAGAAACGGCCGTGGACATGAACGACCAGGAAGAGAGCCGGAATGTCGAGGACGTCCGCAGCTCGGGTGGCTTCCAGTTGCGACCCGCGCACGGCATCGGTCTCGGCACCGTCGTCGTGGCGCTGATCGGCGGTTGGGTGCTCGGCATCAACCCGCTGCAACTGCTCGGCCTGCTCAGCGGTCCGGATATGAGCGCCGCTCCGAATCAACAGGTCGCCGTGCCGCAGGGTGCACCAGCGGACACGGCATCCGATCCCCAGCTGAAGTTCGTTTCACAGGTCCTGCGCAGCACCGAAGTCGTCTGGACGGATGTGTTCCAGTCGATGGGACGCACCTATGAGCAGCCCCGCATGCGCATCTTCCGCGACAGCTTTCCGACGGCGTGCGGTCAGGGAGAAGCCGCGGCCGGTCCGTTCTACTGCCCTCGTGACCGCTACGTTTACCTGGATCTGACTTTCTTCGACCTCATGACACAGAAACTCGGCGCGCCGGGCCAGTTTGCGCACGCCTACGTCGTGGGCCACGAAGTGGGCCATCACGTGCAGAACCTCCTGGGCATACTCGATAAGGTCAACGCGGCGCGAGAGCGCAGCAGCGAGGCCGAATCCAACGCGTTGAGCGTGCGGCTGGAGCTGCAGGCGGACTGCTTCGCCGGATTCTGGGCCAAGCGCTCGCAACAGGAGCGGGGCTGGCGTCTGCAGCCGGGCGATGTGGATACGGCGCTCAACGCCGCCTCGCAGATCGGTGACGACACCTTGCAGCGACGCGCGCGCGGCACGGTGGTGCCCGAGTCATTCACCCACGGAACCAGCGCTCAGCGCGTTTCGTGGTTCAAGCGTGGCATCGAGACCGATGACCTCAAACAGTGCGATACGTTTGCCGGTGGGTGACCGTCCGGTCGCGCCTCCAGGCCGCGGGCGGTGAACCGAACTCGCGGCGGAAGGCGCGGCTGAAAGCCGTGTCCGTCTGGTAGCCCACTGCTTCGGCGATATGGGCAAGCGGCGCGTTGCTGCGCCGGAGCAGGTTCGAGGCCAGCACACCCGCGCCTCCGGGACGCGGCGAGCGAGCCTCCGCCAGAGCGCATTTCACCGAGGACTCCAGCCAGATTCCCGCGCTCGAGCCGCGCACGTTGACTCTGAGAAGCGGCGGCAGCCCTTGCAGCAGCATGCGTGCCAGCCGGGCATCGCATGCGAGATAGCCGCACACCAGGCGCGTAGTACGGCCGCCGCCGCCGTAGGCAGTGCCTAGGGCCGCGGAGGGCATCCCGAAATTGACGGATGCCCGGTCAGTTATCGCGGACGCTCGGGCAGCTCTCTGGCGGTCCGCGACCCGACACTGTCCGCACACGGCCACTTTTTCCGTTCGACTCCCCAACCAACCTGCCGTTCACTCACCGGAGACATCGCATGAATGCCCAGATCCAACCCATCGCACCCGACTTCGAGGCGTTGAAGAGCCGCCAGAGGAGCGCCTGGGCAAGCGGAGACTATGCCGTGATCGGCACGACACTGCAGATCGTCGGCGAATCACTCGCCGAAGCCTGCGATCTGCGCTGGGATGAGCGCGTGCTCGATGTGGCCGCCGGCAACGGCAATGCCACTCTCGCCGCCGCGCGCCGCGGCTGCAAGGTCACCTCCACGGACTATGTCCCGGATTTGCTGCGCAAGGGCGCAGAGCGGGCGCAGGCGGAGCATCTGCAGGTCACCTTCCGCGAGGCCGACTGCGAGGCCCTGCCGTTCGAGGCCGCGAGCTTCGATGCCGTGCTGTCCACGTTCGGTGTGATGTTCGCTCCCGATCATGCACGCTCCGCGGCCGAGCTCATCCGCGTCTGCCGGCCAGGCGGCCGGATCGGTCTGGCCAACTGGACACCGGAAGGATTCATCGGCCAGCTCTTCAGGACTCTCGGACGCCAGCTGCCACCGCCCGCCGGTGTGCAGCCGCCGTCGCTGTGGGGTGCGGAATCTCACCTGCACCAGCTGTTTGGCGCGAGCGCCGCCTCCATCGTGATCACACGCCGGCATTTCAACTTCCGGTACCGCTCGGCTGCCCACTTCATCGAGACTTTCCGCGCCTGGTACGGCCCCGTGCAGAAAGCCTTCGCGGCGCTTCCCGCAGACGGCGCGGCGACCCTGGAGAAGAACCTCGCGGATCTGCTCAACAGCCTGAATCGCGCTGGCCCGTATTCACTCGTAGTGCCCAGCGAGTACCTGGAGGTGGTGATCACGCGGCGCTGACACCGCCGCGCGGGAGTACGAGCCACTGTGGCGCGGTCAACTCGCGGCCGCCCACTCCCTGATGCCCGAATCGGCCGCGCTCACTCTGGGTGAGCGCGTGCCCGATGCGTGCTGCGAGTCAGCGAATGCCCGACTGCCGCATGTCAGGCGCATGAGCTAGGATGCTGCGTTGCCGACTTGAGTCCTCGGCGCGGGATGATGAGGAACGAAGCAGTGCGGATGCAGCGAGCAGGTTACTTTGTGTCATCGGGCCTCTATGGCGCGATGCTAGTGGTGGTCGGTGTCGTGTCGGAGAGGGCCGATGCCGGCCTGCCTGCGCCGATTCCCGCACCGGTTGACCGGCCTTTTGGGGGGGACGTTAGTCTCGATGTCGACGCCAGCGACGTCGGCAGGCGCGTCGTGCACGTGCACGAGACGATCCGTGGACTCGGCTCTGAAGCCATACTGCTCTATCCGAAATGGCTGCCGGGAACGCATGCACCCGAGGGTCCCATCGACAGGATCGGCGGCCTGAAGTTCTCTGTGAACGGCAAGCCAGTGAGCTGGCAGCGCGATACCGTGGAGATCTACGCGTTCCATCTGCATCTGCCGGCCAGGGCCGCGACGGTTGACGTCCAGTTCGACTATCTCGCACCGGTGACTTCCCGCGTGGGCGATCCGCAGTTGATGCGCGATCTGATGATGCTGGAGTGGAATGACCTCGTGTTGTATCCGGCCGGGTACTACGCCCGGCAGATTCCGGTCACGGCGCAGCTGACCGTCCCCGCCGGCTGGTCGATGGCCACCGCGCTCGAGCGTTCCGCGGGCGAAGGCGCGCATGCCTCGTTCGAGCGTGCCTCGCTCGAGAAGCTCGTCGATAGTCCGGTCTACGCGGGCAAGCACTTCAAGCGGTTCGAGCTGGATGCGGCCACCCATGTCAATCTGGACGTGTTTGCCGATCGCGACGACCAGCTGCAGGCCTCCGACAGTGCGATCCGTGCGCATTGTGCCCTGGTGACCCAGGCGTACAAGGTGTTCCGCTCGCGTCACTACCAGCACTACGACTTCCTGTTCGCACTCACCGACCAGACACCGTACTCGGGACTCGAGCATCATCAGTCCAGCGAGGACAGCTCCGATCCGGACTACTTCCTCGACTGGGACGGCACGCCGGCCGGACGGGACCTGCTGGCGCACGAGTTCACGCATTCCTGGAACGGCAAGTTCCGCCGCCCCGCGGACCTGTGGACGCCGAACTACGAAGTGCCGATGCAGAACAGCCTGTTGTGGGTGTACGAAGGTCAGACGCAATACTGGGGATTCGTCCTCACCGCGAGATCCGGCCTGTGGAATCGCGAGCAGGCGCTGGATGCATGGGCCGAGGTTGCCGCCTACCACGCCACGCTGCCCGGCAGGCAGTGGCGGCCTTTGCAGGACACGACCAACGACGAGATCATCAATCCGCGCCGCCCGATGTCCTGGGACACCTGGCAGCGATTCGAGGATTACTACGACGAGGGCGCGCTGCTGTGGCTGGAGGTGGACACGCTGATCCGCGAACGCTCCGCGGGCAAACGTTCACTGGATGATTTCGCCGCCCGTTTCCTGGGCGTGAACGATGGCAGCTCCACCACGCTGACCTACACTTTCCAGGATCTGGTCCGCGTGCTCAACGAGGTTGAGCCCTACGACTGGGCAACCTATCTGCGCACTCGCGCGGATACCGTGAACCGCCCCGCACCGCTCGACGGATTTGCCCGGGGTGGCTACAGGCTCGTCTTCACCGACCGGCAGAGCGACTACCAGAAGGCGGCCGAAACGCAGCACAAGCACGTCTCGCTGCGCTATTCGATGGGCCTCGAAGTGGATGAGAAGGACAGCGAGGGGATCGTCACTTCGGTGGCCTGGGGCAGTCCCGCCTACCAGGCGGCGATCACCGCCGGCATGCGCATCCTGGCGATCAACGGCGAGACCTTCAGCGCGGACCTGCTGCGCCGGACGGTTGCGGCGGCCAGAACGACCTCGACGCCGACGGTATTCATCCTGAAGTCGGACGATCGCTACGTCATCGCCGATGTGGATTACCACGGCGGACATCGCTATCCGCACCTGGAGCGGGACCCTTCCGCGCCGGCCCGGCTGGATGAGATCCTGGCACCCCGCAACTGAAGCGCTACTGCTTCAGTGTGACCCAGATCAGGTCGATGGGATTGGGGCCGACATTGCCGGACTCATGACCCTCGCTGAGGTCGATGGTGGGCATCCAGCCCACCTCCCCATCGGGTGATGGCTCGGGGTAGGGCTTCTCCGGTTGCGTTTTCGAGCGGCTCGCCCATTGTCCACCGCGGATGTGGATGAACAGCATGTCGGGGTGATGGGCGTGCACGCCCTCCCACTGGCCCGGATTGACGAGGAATCGCTGCACGATGACCTGATCGTTCTCGAGCAGGTCCTCGCCCGGAATGTTGGGATAGTTCAGGTAGCGGTACTTGGGTGGACTCCCCGGCGGGGCACGGTGGGTTGCCGCCACCGGCTTGAGAGTGACCCACATGAGCACCACGGGCGCGCTGCCCGTGTTGGTGCTCCCGGGGTCCGGATGGGCTGTGGCGTCCTGCCAGACGACACGCCCGTCCTTCCAGAGAGTCGTGCGGCCCGTTGCGGCCGACGTGAGCAGTCCTCCCCGGATGAATACGAGCAACTGGTTGCCGTGATGGACATGGCTGCCGGTGGACTGACCCGGCTGCAGGGTGAATTTCTGGACCACCACCCGCTCGTTGTCGAGCTGCACTTCACCCGTGCCGGGCAGGTTCGCGTAGGTCTGCAAGTAACTGGTCACCTCGGCCGCCGCAGCGCTCGCGGGCATGCCCGCCAGGCACGCGGACAGTGCAATGAGCAGCCATCGTGCAGGGTTCACGTTCGGGCTCGCCGGCGTCGTGTCTCGATGGAATTCCCCCGTAGCGATTTGACTTTACCCGCGCGTGCGGATGGAATCAAAGCAGCACCGCGGCGTTGGCTTGCACGCGCGGAAAGCGCGAGGCGCGCGCTCAAGGTTTGCGCCGTAGAGTCGATTTCAGACGGATGTCCCTGTGAAACGGAGGATCGGCTCGAGATGACGGAGATCCCCTTGCCATTGCGCAGGATGGCGAACGCCGTCGCGGCGGGTAGCCCCGAGCTGGGGTATAGATTGCCCTGGAATGGGTACGTATCGCGCTTGTGCGGTGCAGCATCTTCAAATGGACCTGCCGATCAGCACTGAACCATGTCGTCGCATCCTGAATTGACGGCACCCGCGACCGTTCTCGTCGTCGACGACAGCTCCGTGCAGAGAAATCACGGGGCTTCGTTGTGTCGCGAGCTGGGTGTCACGACGGTGCACGAGGCAGCGAACGGCCAGGAGGCCCTCGCGCTGCTGGAATCGTTGCGCACACCTCCGGATCTGATCATCGTGGACCTGGAGATGCCCACCATGGACGGTCCGGAGCTGATGGCTCAGCTCAGTCAGCGCGGCTTCGATATCCCGGTAGTCGTCGCGTCCTCGCGCGAGCGCGCGCTGCTGCATTCCGTGCGGCACATGGGCTCGGCGCTGGGACTGCGGGTGCTGGGTGCCGTGCAGAAGCCGCTCACCTTCGAATTGCTCAGCGCGATCCTGCGCAACTGGGGCGCTGCCCCGTCACGCCAGCCGCAGAGACCGAAACGCGCGCCCGTGGACGCCGGCGCCTTGTCGGCTGCGCTCGATCGCGGTGAAATCGCCGCCTACTACCAGCCGCAGGTGGACATCGCCACCGGGGCGGTGCGTGGTGTGGAGGCGCTGGCGCGCTGGCGCCACCCGACGCTCGGGCTGATTCCGCCCGACCAGTTCATCCCGCTGGCCGAACAGCACGGACTGATCCACCAGGTGACCCTGCAGATCGTGAACCAGGCCATGCTGCAGGCGGCCATCTGGCATGCGCGCGATCTGGATTTCTCCATCGCGCTGAACCTCTCGCCGCTGCTGCTCAATCGCGCCGACCTGGTACAGGAGATCGCCGGGCTGCAGCAGCTGCACGGTGTTCGCCCCGAGCGGGTGGTGCTGGAAGTGACCGAATCCACGCTGTTCACCGAGCTCGCCGTGGCGCTGGGCGTGTTGGCGCGGCTGCGCCTGCGCGGCTTCCGCCTGTCGCTCGATGATTACGGTACCGGCTTCTCCTCGATGCAGCAGCTCGCGCAGATCCCCTTCACCGAGCTCAAGATCGATCGCTCCTTCGTCAGCGGCGCGCACGAGCGCGAGAGCCTGCAGGTCATGCTCAAATCGGCCCTGGCCATGGCGAACGAGCTCGGGCTCGTGACGGTGGCCGAGGGCGTGGAGTCCACTCAGGATCTGTGGCTGCTCAAGGACTACGGCTGCACGCTCGCGCAGGGCTGGCTGTTCGCCAAGGCGATGCCCGCACAGGAAGTGGAGGCGTGGGTGAGGAGCCACGTCGCCCGCCGCCACGAATACCTCGCCCCCGACGTAGTCAGTCGCGCATTGCCCTGACCTGGGCGGCTTCCATCAGGGAAGCCACCGCCAGCGAATCCTCCCCGCCGCTCGCGCGCAATCCATCGATGGCTCCCCGGATGTTGCCGGCCGGATGATTCTGATTGAGTTTGAATTTCAGCTGCACCTCGTCCGCGCGCAGCTCGAACCCGACGATGCCCCGGAGCATCTGCCGGTTGCCGGGATTCGAGCCGGCGAGCGTCCAGGGATTCGCCGCACCCGCCTCGTAGTTGCTGGCCAGGCTCGCGACGATGGGTTCCAGCTCCGCTGCCTCCCGGATCACACGCACCGGGCCGTAGACGTGCGCGACGGCATAGTCCCACGTCGGCACGTGCTTTTGCGGTTCGACATACCAGCGCGGCGAGATGTAGGCGTGTGGCCCGTGGAAAATGCACAGCGCGCGCTGGCCTTCGATGTCATGCCACTGGGGGTTGGGTCTGGCCCAGTGGCCACTGAGCACGACCGTGTTGCCCTCACGCCGGTAGAGCACCGGCAGATGTGAGGCAAAGGGCGTGCCCTGCACCTGCGAGATGAGCGTGCCGAACGCGTCGTGTCCGGCAAGCCAGTCCAGTTGCGTCAGATCCTCGGATTTGAAATGGGCGGGGACGTACATAGGCTGATGATCTCCTCGAGCAGCTCGCGCGTGGAGCGTTGCCGGCAATAGCCACGATTGTTGCGCAGGGACGAGTCATGCTGCTCCGCCGACAGCGCTACGCAGGCATCCGTGGGCACGGAGACGAGGTAGCCCAGATCGCAGGCGTCACGGATGGCGGAGTCCACACACTGATCGGTCAGGCAACCCGCCACGATCAGATACCGGGTGCCGAGATTGCGCAGCACGTAGTCGATGTTGGTGGAGATGAAGACCGACGAGGAGGTCTTGGGGATGAGGATTTCGTCCGGACCGGGAGCGAGCTCGGCGAGAGGCTGCGCATCCGGCGAGCCCTTGGGCACGTTGAAGCCGGTGATCTTGTAATCGAGCGAGCGGTCGCGGCCATCGGCCGTGAGGCTTTCGATCACCGTGTAGAGCACTTCGATCCCTGCGCGCCTGCAGGCTTCGCGCAGCCGCACCATGTTCGGCAGGGCGGTCTCGCGCAAGGTGCGGAAAAAGTACCCGTAACGGGCCTGCTTCTGCGCCTCCGCCAGTTGCGCGTATTCACCGCCCTGCCAGTGGCAGTTGAAGTTCTGCACATCGATGAACAGCAGTGCCGTGTGGGCCGGCTCGACCGCCACCTCACGACTGAGCGGCAGATTCATGCCGCACCTCCCGTGAAAGCCGCTTCGGCGGCGCGTAGTACCCGCGCGATGCGTTCTCCCCAGGCGCGTTGTCCGTCGGCATCGCTCACCAGATCCTGACGGATCTCGATCTCCACGTGCAGCAGGCCGCGGGACTCACCGTGTCGCGGGATGGTGTAGTCGGTCGAATCGCTCACGAAGTACGGCTCGTTGTCCGCGACCATCAGACCCGGCTCGCCGCGCAGTGCCTCGAGCACCCGCCCCGCGAATCGCCGGTCCCTGTTGTACAGGACGGCCGCATGCATGCTCCGGGCGACTCCCTTGTACACGTCGGTCATGCTGTGCTGGGCCACCAGGATGGTGGGCCTGCCGGCCGCCTTGCGCTCATCCAGCAGGGCGGTGATGAATCCATGGTAGGGATCGAAGATCTCCTGGCGGCGCGTCGCGGCCTGTGCCTCCGTCAGGCCGAGGTTACCCGGAATGGGCGTGTGTTCGCTCACCGTCGGAATCGAGGAGGGCACACGCGGGTCGCGGTTGCAGTCGATGACCAGCCGCGAGTAGTTCTGGGCCACCAGCGTGGCATCGAGAATGGCGGCGGTGTTTCGCGCCACGGCGAGCGCACCGATGTCCCAGGCAATGTGCCGACGCAGTTCGTCGGCGGGCACCCCGAGATCACCGAGGCTGCGTGGGATGCGGGCGCCACCGTGGTCCACGGTGATGACGAAGTTCGATCCCGCGGCACGACCCGACTCGAACACGGGACCTGGTTCGTCGCTGGCCAGCAGATGACGTTGCAGCGGGCGACCCGGGGCGGCCGCGGTCGCAGGCTCAGTAGACTTCGGCATAGCGGCGGCAGATTTCCTCTTCGGAGAGCTGGGCGAGCCCGGCGATCTCGGCCCGCTTGAATTTCACGTAGGCAGCGCGCAGCCCCGCACCCAGGCAGTCGCGCGCCAGCTCGCTGTGTTCAATCCAGTCGAGCGCCTGACCCAGATCGGCAGGCAGCGGCGCGGGCTGATGCGAATCCAGGTCCCGCTGCCAGCGCAGACCCTGCAGCCCGGCCTGCACCAGCATCGCCAGAGTCAGGTAGGGACTCGCCGTGGCATCGGCTACCCGGAACTCGACGTGCAACTGGCGCGGGAGCTGCGCGGGTTCGATACGGGGTAAAGGGCAGATGCGCAAGGCGCTACCCCGATCCAGGTCTCCCACGTCGGACCGCACGGGTGCCCAGCGATCGGGTCGCAGGCGGTAGTAGGAGCAGACCGAAGGCGTAGTGATCGCGCACAGTTCCGGCAGATGATGCAGCACGCCGGCGATGAACTGGCGGCCCTGTTGTGAGAGGTTCCAGCGACCGGCCGCGTCGTACATCGCGGCATCGCCGTTGCGGGCGAGAAAGCTCCAGTGGATGTGGGTACCGTTGCCGACGGCGGTCGGTTGGGGAATCGGGACGAAACTGACACG
>Ga0335083_10005373_pt1 | contig 16150 bp, 14 predicted proteins | sample Lox_Sample_42_FD_206716 | JGI IMG/M metagenome (GOLD analysis project Ga0335083, IMG submission 206716) | Soil microbial communities from Loxahatchee National Wildlife Refuge, Florida, United States - Lox_Sample_4.2 | ecosystem: Environmental > Terrestrial > Soil > Wetlands | place: USA... | reverse complement strand
CGTCGAACTCATTGCGCGCGTAATGACCGGTGGCCAGCAAATCGGCTCCAATCTGGCGCGCAGTAATGAGCAACTGGTCAAACTTGAGATGGTTGTTGCACAAGCTGCAGGGAATCGGAGTTCGGCCGGAGAGATACTCCTCGACGAACGGTCGCACGACATCGTGCTCAAAGCGCTCTTCCTGATTCACAACGTAATACGGAATGCCGAGCGTCCCAGCCACGCGGCGCGCGTCGTACACGTCGTCCAGCGAGCAGCAGCGTCCCTGCACCGGCTCGTTGGGCATGCCATGATGCCCTGCCAAACGGCGCTGGTTCCAGAGCTGCATCGTCAGCCCCACCACCTTGTGCCCCTGGGCACACAACATCGCTGCAACAGTGGAGGAGTCGACTCCTCCAGACATTGCAACGGCGATGGTCTGCCGGGCGTTAGTGATGTTTGCCTGCATTGAGAACTCTGCCATGCGCGCCGAATATGTCTATTGGGCGATACGAAGTCCCCTTAAAGAATAAACCCAGCCCATTCAGGCTAGGTCTGTAAGGAACATAGGTGAGGAGGATACTATTGCACCCTGGTTACGTTTCCTGCCTGCGGGCCTTTCTGGCCCTCAACGATCTCGAACTCAACCTGATCGCCCTCCTGCAAGCTCTTATATCCATCGCTGCTGATCGCACTGTAGTGTACGAACACATCCGGGTTGCCATCCTCACGTCCGATAAAGCCGAAGCCCTTTGCATTATTGAACCACTTCACGGTTCCTTTCAGTTTCACGTTGTCTTCCTCCGGGCAAAGCCCCACAGCATCCCACCCCGAGGATGCCGGTCTTGAATTGCGTCAATCAGGTCGGGCCCAGAAGCCAAGGTTCAGATGGGAATCCTTCCTTGGCGCAACTGTGGCAGGCAGGATAGTGGCCTGTTGAACTGCGTGAATTCAGTGTGCTACCACTTCGTGGTGTTGTCAATAAGGTATATAGGCTTGACACCGCGTTTTCAGAGGGCACAAGTTACTCTTACACTTCTATCAAAACCATGCTCTTGCTTTTCGGTAACCGGCACTTCCGGGGGAGGGAGATATCAAGAAAGAGATGCGCAGTGCCCGAGAGAGTGCGCCAGCCAGAGTACGCCTGCGATGGTCTTGCCATCGCAGATCCTGCCCGACAGAACCATATCCAGCGCGCGCGCAAGCGGCATCAGAGTACACGTGATGAATTCGTCATCCTCAGGACGGGCTGGGCCGGGCGTCAAGCCCCGCGCGAGATAGATGGTCATCGTCTCGTCGACGAAGCCAGGGCTGGGGTAATAGTGCAGGGCGCGCGACCATCTCCGAGCGCGATATCCTGTCTCTTCCAGCAATTCACGCTTGGCGGCGGAGAGCGGAGATTCGCCGTGGTCGATGCTGCCGGCCGGTAGCTCCCAGAGATATTTGTCGGCGGCATAGCGATACTGGCGCTCCAGCAGCACATTCGGCTCCGGGCTGGTGTCGTCAATAGCAAGCACGACCACCGAACCGCCATGGCGCACGATATCGCGTTGCACCACGATACCGCTGGGCTCCTTTACGCGATCAGACATGACATCAAAGACACGCCCGCGGAAGATCGTCTTTGAAGATAACACCTCAACCGCGCTTTTCGCGTTCGAGCGCTTTGCCGACGTACCTCGACGGGGTGACTTCCTTGGAAGGGCCTTGTTGTTTGGCATGCCCCATCAACTATAAGCCAGGCATGGTGAATTGTCGTTGATGGGCAACCGTTGGGACAGTCAAGTGATCTGCTATTCTGCCTGCCGTGCGAAGACAAATGGAATTGCGTCGCCGGCCCTCGGTGAGCATTGTGGGCGCAGGACGGCTTGGTACGGCGCTGGCATTGACGCTGCCGATCGCGGGATACGAAGTGAAATTCATCGCCGCGCGAGCTGGAAGCGCTTCGCGCCGCAAGGCTCATGCGCTCGCCCGCAAGGTGGGCGCCGAAGTCTTCCAGTTGGGGGGCAGCGCCTCGTTGGCTCGGGGTCGCTTCGCAGCAACGCGGTTGGACACAGATATTGTGTGGATTGCAGTCCCCGACGACTCCATCGCGCAAGTTGCGCGCGACCTGGCAGGCATACACGATTGGGACGGACGATTTGTCTTTCACTCGAGCGGTGCGCTCAGCAGCGAGGAGCTTGCACCGCTGCGCGCGAAGGGAGCGAAGGTTGCCTCCGTTCATCCCATGATGACTTTCGTGCGCGGCCCGGTGCCGAACATGGGCGGAGTCGCATTCGCCGTCGAGGGCGGCCAGTTGGCGGTCCGCACCGCCCGGAAAATCGTAGCCCAGCTCGGCGGAGAAGCCTTCACCATTCCCAAGCAGAACAAGGTGCTGTATCACGCTTTTGGCAGCTTTACTTCGCCGCTGGTCATTGCACTGATGGCATCGCTGGAGGAGGTTGCCCGAGCGGCGGGAATCGGGAAGCGCGACATCAAGCGCATCATGCTTCCGCTGCTGTTACAGACCCTGCGAAACTATCTGCACGGCGATGCGGCGTCGGCTTTCAGCGGGCCACTAGTTCGCGGGGATGTCGCCACCGTACGAAAGCACCTCGAAACGCTGAAAGAACTGCCGGAGGCGCGGCAGGTCTACATCTCGCTGGCGCGCGCGGCGGTGAAAAACCTGCCAGTAAAGAACCGAAATAAGCTGAAGCAGGAATTGAAGCGAGCGGGAGATCAGGAACGAGACTAGCGATCCGTGAACAAGTGGCCCATTTTCTCTTTTTTCGTGCGCAGGTAAGCTTCGGAATGTTCGTAAGGCTCAACCTCGGCGGAAACACGCTCCACAACCTTAATTCCAGCCGCCTCGACGGCAGCAACCTTGTCAGGATTGTTGGAGATGAGCCGCACTTCTTTCACGCCTAACTGCCGCAGAATCTCGGTCGGAAGTTTGTACTCGCGGTAGTCGTTATCGTAGCCAAGTTCGACATTCGCTTCGACGGTGTCGAGACCCTTGTCTTGCAACTCGTAGGCCTGAAGCTTTGCCATCAGGCCGATACCACGGCCCTCCTGCTGTTCGTAGATCAGAATGCCAGCGCCAGCATCGGCAATCATGGCGAGTGCCAACTCAAGCTGCTGACGACAATCGCAGCGCATGGAGGCAAACACATCACCGGTAAGGCACTGAGAGTGAATTCGCACCAGCGGCGGAGAAGAGCGGATATTCCCCATGACCAGGGCTACCGCGCCTTCAGCAGCGGGATCTGTCCCGTTAGGAGAACCAGCGACGGACTCGGAGTGGCCCTCGAAGCCGTAAATGCGAAACTGCCCCCAGCGTGTGGGAAAATTCGCCTCGGCTACCTGCTGCACGCTTAGAGGAGTCACATTCTGATTATAAGCTGCCATCGTGATCGCCGATGTTCATCCGTCACAGCGCAATCGGTCATAGGGCACAGAAAAAGGGCGACCTTCCGGTCGCCCTTCATGCGTCGCTTCCACCCAATCTTACTTGTGTCCGCCACCGCCTCCGGAGTGTCCACCACCGCCTCCGCTGTGGGAGCCTCCACCGGAGGAGTGATACCCTCCACCCGAACCACCGGAGTACCGCGGGGCCGAGTACGAGCCCGGCGAGCCGAAGTTGCGGCTGGTGTACGTCGGAGAGGGCCCGTAACTGCGGCTTCCACCGTACGCGCTCGAAGGAGACGAGATGTGGCTGGTTCCCATGTAGGGACTGGTGCCCGTGCGACCTGCGGCGTACGCGGATGACCCTGAGTACGCCGGCGCTGCGTGATAGGTGTAATTCGCAGGCGGTGCATATCGGGCCATCCCAGACGAGCTACCCTTGGAGGAACCTCCGTTACCACGAGAGTTACCCTGCGGGGCTGCATGTTGCGATGGAGCCGAGGGATGCGCCGGCGCCGCCGGTTGCGCGTTTGCGCCGGGGGCGTGATAGGCGTAATTTGCAGGCGGCCGGTGCACCATCGAGTTCTGTGCCGATGACGTGCCTGGCGAGTTCTGCATGCCGCTCATCGGCGGGTGACCGTTTACACTGCCGCCGTTTCCTGCGCTTACGCCTTCGTTACCCGCCGGGGACCGCGGCACACCGTGGGACGAGGGATTCGACGGAACATTTGCCCTCGCTTCCTGATTGGCTGCTCCGCCACTCCACGGGGGACGCGGCACGCTGTGTCCGGTGTTGCCAACGTTCGCACTTGGGGCGCGAGAAGCATTGGCGTTGCCTTGCACCGCCGGAGCAGGGTTGGTTCTTGACATTGCAGGTTGGCCGCCGCCCAAACGTGCCGGTCCTGCCGGTGGCGTCATATGAGTTACAACCGCATGATTGGTGGCCGAAGCGGGAGGAACGGCATGTGCCGCAGCGCTTCCACCAAGCACCGATTGCCGGGTCGGTATAGCGTCAATGTTGTGCATCAACTGGCCGCTGCCCAGACCGGACTTCGGCACGGCCATACCGGCTTTGTTGATCGCAGCTCCGGAGGTGAAGGCTGACCTGGGCGCCGCCGTCACCGCTCCCGGGATGTTGCGGTTCACGCCGACACCCGCAAGGTTATTGTTGTAATAGTTGTTCGTGATGTTGGTGATATTGGTGATGTGCGTGTTCGTGATGTTGACGTTATGCAGATAACCCGCACTCACCCAGCCTCCACCGTGGTACCAGCCACCGTATCCCCATCCGCAATAGCGCGGATAGTAGGGCGCGCCCCAACCTAGCGGGAACCATCCAAAGCTGACACCGACACCCCATCCCCATCCTCCAAAGCCGAAGCCTACTCCAAAGCCCGGTCCGCCGATCCAGCCGACCAAGGCTGGTGCGTAGTAAGGATTCCAATATCCAATGGGTCCAGGAGCCCACGCCCACGTGCTGTTCCAGTACACCCAGCGTCCATAGTGGAAGGGGGCGAAGCCCCAGGGCGCATCGTCCACCCAGGTCCAGCCCCAGGGAGCAATCCATACCCAGTGCCCATAACGATAGGGCGCCCATCCTACCGGTACCGACGTCGGAACCCAGATTGCACCGTACGGAGCCACAACTTGCCACCTGCCGTACGCATCAAGGTCCTGATAGCCGATCACGCCCGGCGAGACGTAGCGAGCAGACAGGGAACTATCCAGCCGCTTGTCGCGCACCTGCGCCCAGTCATCGAAGCCATCCGGGGCAGGAGCATTCATGGCAGTGTGCTGCAGGGTTTGATCGTTGCGGAAGCGAATCTGCTGGCCGGAGTTCACCCGCACAGCGGGCCCCTTGCCGGTAGCCTCGCCGTAGCCGCTGCGCACCGTCACCCAGCTTTCGTCTCCATTGGGAAAAACGTCGAAGCGGTAAACGCCCGTCTTCATCACAGTGAAGGCATAATTGGGCGTGTCGATCTCGTAGATCTCGCCTTTCTCGAGGTGCTTGACGGTGACTTCCAGGGTGCCCTGGTCCAGTTCGACCTGCACAGTGCCGTCGCTGACGTTGGTCAGGGTCACGCTGGTTTCGGAATTCATGCGAAGGAAGCCGTCACCCACGTTCAATTCGGCGCGCGAGTTTTTGTCGGTCCACACCCGGTCTGAGGTGGTGAGTGGCCGGTTTAAGCTGGCGGCGATCCAATCGTTGACGCCGCCGGGCTGCATGGAAACCTCACCCGAAGTGTATTGCAGACGGGCCACACGTCCCGGAGGATCTTGGGTGTTCTGTGTGGGAGCACCGCTTTCGGTACTGGGGTATTGCAGCGGGGGAGCGCTATCCTGATCCTGCGCCAGGGCGCTTCCCACCGAAATTGCTGCTACCAGCAGCGCTGCGAACAACCATCCAAACCGCCGCTGTGCGTTCATCTTAGTGCTCCTTCCACGCCCCGAACCCAAGTTTTCACGCTCGGTTCAGAGGTGCAACCACTGCAGCCTGGAAGATCTCTGCAACTGGCATTAGTGTAAACCCGTTCAGGGAAAAGGTGTTGCGGAGGTGCTTTTTGCCCAATGGTGGGAAGCTCTTCCACAGGGTTTGGACGAGCCTACGACGCGGCTGTAACGACAGCGCCCGCGATTTCATCGACGATTTTGGCGGCAGCATAAGCCGCATCGGGAGCGTCCAGAATCGGCCGGCCAACCACCAGGTGAGTGGCGCCGGCGGTTATGGCGTCTTCGGGGGTCACAACGCGCGCCTGGTCAGCGGCTGCAGAGCTTGCCGGACGAATGCCCGGCGTCACGATTGCAAAACCCTCCCCTAGCGTGCGACGCAGCTCGGCCGCTTCCTGTGCCGAGGCAACGAGACCTCCGCAGCCGGCGTTGCGTGCCAGCGCCCCCAGTCGCAGCACCTGGCTCAGCACATTGCCGCTGATTCCGATCTCCGGCAGGTCGGAATCCGACAAGCTGGTAAGCACGGTGACGGCGAGCACAAGCGGACGGGCGGGATGTTGCTTCGCCGCCTCTACAGCTGCCTTCAGCATCCTGGTGCCGCCCGAGGCGTGGACGTTCAACATGCTGACGCCCAGATCAGCAGCAGATTTAACGGCCCCTGCGACGGTATTCGGGATGTCGTGAAATTTGAGGTCGAGAAAAACCTTCCGGCCGGAGGAGACGAGGTCGCGAACAACCCGCGGCCCCTCGGCCGTGAAGAGCTGTTTCCCTATCTTGTAAGTAGTGGCAACCTCGCCGATGGTCTGTACTACCTGGCGGGCCTGGGAGGCGCTCGCCACATCGAGCGCCACAATAAGCCGATCCCGTGGTTGCAGCATCGGCTCCCAGTTTAGCGCATTAGGTCAGGATTATTGCAGGCCCTCATTCTGGGCGACTGTCGTGGTTTCGATCAAATCCAGTCGAACGGGGTGTACCCCGCTTCTGCCCATGTCGAGCATCTTGGCTGCACTGTAGGACAGGTCAATGATCCGATTCTTGAGTATGGGGCCACGGTCGTTAATGCGAACAACGACCGATCGGTCCGTCTTAAGATCGGTTACCTTAACCCAGGAACCGAGGGGCAGTGTCCGGTGCGCGGCGGTAAATTGGTACATGTCGTACGGCTCGCCGCTGGCAGTTTGCTTATGCTGAAATATGCGGCCGTACCACGAGGCCTTTCCGACCTGGAGTTTCCGGGTCTTAAAAGGCTGAGTGATATCCTGAGTCTGTCCTGGGGTACCTTGTCGCGATTCCGGTGTGCTATTACCGGGTGCCGCACCCAGCGCGGCGGTGAAAACAAGCACCGCCGCAGTCTGGCTGAGTACTCGTAACATTAAACACCTCTCATCGTTAAGTTGGTCCTCCCTGGCATGTCCCGTAAGTCTATCCATGGCCGGAAGGTGGAGTCAACCCCTGAAGGTCGTAGAATCAATCAAGTTGTTATATATCAATATCTTACATAAGGAAAATAAAGTCGAAATCTTGCAACGAAAGGGCGTTTTACGCGGCACTTTGTCGACCCTGTGAATATCGCAGGACGGGCATTCTGCAAGGTCATTACCATGAAGGTGCCTCCGATTGTCCTCAGCGTGGCCGGCTACGACCCTTCTTCGGGAGCCGGGATCACCGCCGATGTGAAGACAGCGGCGGCAATGGGTTGCTATGCCGTCACCTGCCCAACTGCATTGACGGTTCAGTCCACCCGAGGGGTTTTCGAAATGCAGCCGCTCGCGCCTGACTTGGTGCACCGGACGTTGGCTATTCTCGCCGAGGATATGGAGATAGCTTCGGTTCGGGTGGGGATGCTAGGCTCGGCGGAGGTCGCCAAGATAGTATCTAACACGTTGAAAAATGGTCATTTATCTAACATCGTGTTCGATCCAGTTCTGCGCTCCTCGTCGGGCGCGGCCTTGTTGGATGAGGCTGGCTTGCAGGTTCTGCGCGAAGAAATGCTGCCCCGGGCGGTTGTCATTACCCCGAACGTGTACGAGGCGGCGGCGTTGGCAGGCGAGGAAGCTGTGCCGGTTCACGCGCCCTGGGACGAGGTTCTGTCATGGTTGCGGACTATGGCGGCCAGGCTCAGGAGCCTGGGGAGCAGCGCCGTCGTGATTACTGGTGGGCACCTGTCGCAACCCAATGACTACCTTAGTTATGTCGAGAACGGGGTAGTGAAGGAGCAAGTTTTCGTCGGCAAGCACATTGAATCGGGCTCGACCCATGGCACAGGGTGCGCCTTCGCGACCGCCATTGCCTGCCAGTTGGCTCTCGGCCAGGGTCTGCCGCAGGCAGTGCATGCGGCAAAGGAATATGTGAGGAAAGCCTTAGAGGCTTCATATCCATTGGGCAAAGGGACAGGGCCTATCAATCACATGGTATAGGCTCAGGATTGCTGCACAGAAAGTCTGGAGAAGAGAGGAAGTTGATGACCTCGCACGCCACAATCCGGTCTTTCTTTCTGGAGGGCCCCGAGGGTCGGCTGGAGGCCCTGCTGAATGTGGGCTTGCCGACGGCCACCCATGCGGGATTGGTCTGCCATCCGCATCCGATGTTTGGCGGCACGATGCATAATAAGGTGGTCTTCCACGCCATGAAGGCGCTGCACTCCTTCGGCTTTCCCGTTTTGCGTTTCAACTTCCGAGGAACAGGATTGAGCGCTGGGCAGCATGATGGGCGCGACGAAGTCGGCGATGTGCAAGCGGCGCTGGCCTGGCTGAAGCACGAGTTCGGGCTGCCTGTCGTCTTCGCCGGCTTCTCTTTCGGCGCTGCTACCGGACTTCGCGCCTGCTGTCCCGATCCTGACGTGCGCGCAATAATCTCGCTTGGAATACCTGTGGAAGCCGAGAGCCGCCTCTATTCTTTCCGGTTCCTACGAGACTGCCATAAGCCGAAGCTCTTCCTCAGCGGCGACCGGGACGCGTTCGGTCCTCACGATGCCCTGGAAAAAGTGGTTGCCTCGTCAGCCGATCCAAAGGAACTCGTGTTTATTCCGGGCGACCACTTCTTCGAAGGCCATCTCAACGAGATGCGCCTGACCATAGAGAGTTGGCTGCACGAAGTCCTGCAGAGATAACGAATGGAGGGCGCTTATAATTGCTCCACATGCTCCACTCGTCGCTGCCGCCGGATGGCCAGGGGACAGAAGCGCTACTACGCGAGATGCGGGCCCTCTCCCGCGAGATATTCGACCGCGCTCTGGCAGAATGCAGCATCCCTCATGCCTTTTCCCGCCAGGTATTGTATGACGGCGAACACCTACGAATCGGTAAAGACCTGTACGATGCGGAATCGTTCGAGCGCGTGCTGCTGGTGTCCATCGGCAAGGCGGGGCACACGATGGCGGAAGCGTTCAGCAACATCCTCGGCGGTGGGGTCACGGGAGTCGTCGCCTGTCCCAACCCCCAGTCCGCGCAGGTCCCTGGCTTCGATTATTTCTCCGGAGGGCATCCACTGCCCAACGAAGATTCCTTGCGTGCAGGCGATGCGATTCTGCGGCTAGTGTCCGGATCGTCGCCGCGCACGCTGACAGTGTTCCTCATCAGCGGAGGAGCCTCAGCGATTGCGGAGAAGCCCATTAGCGCAGACATTACGCTGGCTGATGTCATCGAGGCATACAAGGCGCTGGTGCACTCGGGAGCACCCATCGCCGAGATCAACGCGGTGCGCAAGCATCTGTCAGCCCTTAAAGGAGGACGCCTGGCGCGTGCTGCCGTACCCGCACGTCAGGTGTCGGTGCTGGTGTCCGATGTCCCTGAGAATTCACTCGATGCGCTGGCATCCGGGCCCACCATGCCGGACAGCACGACCGTGGCCGACTGCTTTGCCATCGCCGAGCGCTACAAGCTGCTATCGCAATTTCCTGACAGTGTAGGAGTTTTGTTCCGGCGCAATCTCCTGGAAGAAACTCCGAAGCAGGGAGATGCGGCGTTCGAAAATTCGCGCTACACCACGGTGCTGTCAAACGCGACGGCGACCGGTGCTGCGGTGGAAGGCGCAGCGATGCACAGTTTCGCGGTCGAGGTGGATAACAGTTGCGATGACTGGGATTATCAGCGGGCAGGCGATTACCTGCTGCAGCGATTGCGCGAAATGCAGGGGGGTGCGTCGCGGGCATGTCTGATCTCCGGCGGCGAGGTCACGGTGCAGGTGGGAGTGAAGCCGGGCGTGGGCGGGCGCAATCAGCAATTCGCGCTTTACTGCGCGCAGCAAATCGAGGGCGAGCGGATCACCGTGCTGAGTGCCGGCACCGACGGCATTGATGGCAACAGTCCGGCCGCGGGAGCGGTTGTGGATGGAACTACTGTGGAACGCGCAAGGCAACACGGCTTCGACGCACGCACCGCAACCGCCGAGTTCGATGCCTATCCGTGTCTGAGTGCGATTGGCAGTACGATCGTCACCGGGCCTACCGGCAACAACGTGCGCGATTTGAGAGTCTTTCTGGCATACTGATTTCGATTCACCATATCACTTCACGACTGAGCGCGCGGAGATCACGGAGAAGCTCTCGAGATTAAGAGTTCGTGCCTCTGTGTCTCTGTAGTGAATAATGACGTCTCATGATTCGCTTTGGCATCGTTGGCTTCGGCCTGCACGCGGTGAAGAGGCTGATGCCGGGATTTCAGCATGCTTCCCGTTCACGGGTCGTGGCCTTATCGCGCCGCGATTTGCGGCAGGCTGAGGCGTCCGCCCGGCAATTCCAGATTGAACATGCTTTCGCATCGGCCGCTGAGCTGTGCGCCTCTCGCGACGTTGACGCGGTGTTCGTCGCTAGCCCCGATGCGTTTCACTGCGCCGATGTGCTGAAGGCGGTACAGCACCGGAAACCGGTGCTTTGCGAGAAGCCAATGGCGATGAATGCGGGCGAGGCGTGGACGATGGTGACCGCTGCCCGCGAGGCCGGCGTAACCCTGGGAATAGCGCATGTGATGCGCTTCGAAAAAAGTGTAGGACTCGTTCGCGAGCGCATTGCGCAGGGGGCGATTGGACGCCCACAGGTAGCGCGCTGTGACTTCCTCGCCCCCATGCTCACCACTGCACGCACCTGGGTCCATGATCCGAAGCTGGCCACGGGTGGTCCCTTGGCCGACATCGGCGTGCATTGCATTGACACCCTGCGCTTTGTGCTGGGAGATGAGGTGCGCGAAGTTTCGGCGCGGGCGCATTTCGACTCGCATTCAGTGCTGGAAGCGTCGGCGACAGCAATACTGGAGTTTGCGGGCGGAACGCTCGGGTCGGTGACTGTCTCCGGGCGCAGTCCGTACCAGACGTTCCTGGAAGTAACAGGCGAGAAGGGTACTCTTTCGGCTCTTTACGCCCTCACCATCGAACGCCCTGTGACCGCCGAGCTGCGGCGCGGGTATGAGGTCGTCGAAAGCAGGGAAGTGTCGAACGCGGATGCGTATGCCGCGCAGGTGGACGCCTTTGCGGCCGCCATCGAGGAGAGACGTGACTTCGAGGTTCCTGGTGAAGAGGGACTAAGGAACCAGCTGATTCTGGACGCGGCCTTTCGCAGCGTAAAGAGTGGGAAAACGGAGACTGTGTAATCACCACAGAGGCACGGAGAACACAGAGGAACCTCAATCACAAAACCTCACGAGAAGCAGCTTCATTCGTAACCCGTTTGCTTTAGTTTCGGGTTCTCTGTGTCTTTGTGCCTCTGTGGTCAAAGCCTCACTCAGTTGGTGTCGTCGGTGTTTCCCGATGCGGCAACGGCTCGGGCATCTCCGAGACGTTCCAAGCCCAAGCGGCAAGTAAGGCCGCCCCTTCATTAATCTGATCGGGGATCACCTTGTCGAAAGTGTCGGTCTGGCTGTGATGCGCCGCCCCGTATCCTGCCGGCAGCTGAATGCAAAAATATGCTGGTACGCCTCGGTTGAGGAAAGGCACGTGGTCCGAGGATCCGAAGTAGCGCGTGCTGAGCGGCCTCAAGTCGAAGACCTCCTGCAGTGGCTGATAGATTTCCTGCATCAAGGGAGCGGTTTCCCACAGGTTTTCGAGCGCTATGCTGAACACCTTGCCGGTGCCGGTGTCGTGTATCAGAAGGGCATCCATCTTGGGGATTTCGGCGGCATGCTTCTTGAGGAAGGTGTCAGCGCCGATGCCACCCTCTTCTTCACCCGTAAACAGGACAAATGTGATGGTGCGCTTGGGCTTCCAGCCCAGGGCTCTTAGCGTGCGCGCCGCCTCCAGAGTGGCCATTGCACCTGTGCCGTTGTCCAGCGCGCCCTGCCCGAGGTCCCACGAGTCGAGGTGTCCGCCGACGATGACCCGCTCGTCGGGCAAATCGCTTCCTTTGATCTCAGCGACGGTAATGGAAGCCGGCGCCCGCTTTTCGCTGAAGGTCTCGGACAGATTCACCTTCAACGTCACCTGCCCCCCTTGCAGCAGCCGATATAGCAGGTCGTAATCTTCGTGAGTGAGGAACGCCATTGGAACTTCGCTCGGCGAGTAACTGCGGGAGCCGCCGCTCATATTGAAGAGGCTGTCAAACTTGGCACTGTCCGTCAGGATCAGGGCTGGGTGTTCGGCCGCGACCTGGCGCATCAACTGGGCCCGTGCGTGCCAGCCGCCTTCTGCCTCCTTTACTCCGCGTGGCGGCGGAATGACCGCATCGTAGGCATTATCGGGGTTGCGGTCTCGTTGCGACATATCAACCGGCTTGCGCACCATGACGATGTCGCCCTTCAGCCTACCTTTGTACTGTTCCAGGTCGGAGGGCGAGGTGACATCAAGGGCGACAACGTTGCCGGAGACCTCGCCGTCCGTCGCCTTGCTCCATCCGTATGCGCGAATGCCAATGCGTCGCTGGATGGGGCTGGTGATTTCTGCGGTCTCGACTCCCCGCGTCCAGGCATGCGCAATCTCTGCCGTTTCAAGATGGGCACTAATGCTGTAGTCGTGGAAGCGCTTTAGGGTCCATTCACTGGCCGCCTGCATTTGCGGAGATCCGGTGAGCCGGGGGCCAATCTGGGTGGTGAGGTACTCCAGGTTCTTGATGAGCTCGGAGTGGGCCTTCACCTCGGCGGCGATTTTCTGGTCAGCCTCCTCCATGGCCTTGCGGTAAGCCGCACGCTGCTCGGCTGTTCGCTGTGGGGCGGCCTGGTGTTCCGGCGTGGGCGATTCGGGATATTGGGCGAGCAACAGGCTGCTGAACAGCGTTACAGCGACGGGCACCCACAGCAGGCGGCGGATTCGAACCATTGCACCTTCCTCGGTCGGAGCGACAAAGAAATTCATCATAGCGGCTGGCAGCCGGATTGTGCCAGTTGAGGTGAAGGTTCTCGTAGGTGAATGGCACGTTAATTCTGTATCTGGCGCTGGGCGCTGGATTGCGAACGGATGAACGGCGGTTGTAAACTACCGGCGCGGCCTGATGGAACTCTTACTCAATCTGATCTGGCTGGCCCTGGCAGCAGGCGCCTTGCTGACGTTCGCGCGCCGGAGGCAGGAGTCCGCTCTGCCGGCACAAGGTTCCAGATGGACGTCACTTCTGGCACTGAGCTGCGTTCTGTTGCTGCTGTTCCCAGTGGTGTCCGCCAGTGATGACCTGCATCCCACGCAGGCGGTCGTGGAAGACGCCTCAAAGAAAATCCAATTGGCGGTTGCGCCTCTGCATCTGCTGCGGACGGTATCGTCGGGCTTCATGCTGCTGGCGCTGGTCTTTTCTTCCTTGATCTTCGCACTGCTGATTTTTCATCTGTCACGCCCCACTGCTCTAGCAGCTCGCATGCTGAATGGCGCATCGGTTGTCTCCGCCGGGCGTGCTCCCCCGTTCCGCGGGAACTGAGTCCGCGCTGTGGCGCCCGAAGAGGCGCCGCGCATTCACTGATCCGTGATACAAGCCTGGTACTCATTGTGAGCGGCGGATTGCGCCCGGCCCAGGCTTTCGACCGAACTCGAAATGGAGTTGTCGGGATGAAGAACCGCATGCTTGCGCACAAAACGCTGGAGTGGGCCAGCGCTCTGTTCCCCTTGGTGCTGGCCATTGCGCTGTTCTCCGCTTGCTCGAACACCAAGGCGGAGCCGTCGGCCGGTAAGGTCGAGGAAACGAACACCGACCCCAATGTCTTTACCATGAAGGACCCCGGACAGTTTCCGTTGACGGCGGTTGAGATCCGCAAGGTTAGCGATGAAATTCACGTTAACGGAGTTATCGCGCCGGATGTCAACCGTTCCATCCCGGTGGTCTCGTTGGGTGGCGGCCGCGTGGTCGAGATCAAGGCCAAGCTTGGCGACTACGTGCAAAAGGGGCAGGTGCTGCTGCTCATCAACAGCCCAGACTTGTCAGCCGCGTTCTCCGATTACCAGAAGTTCAAGGCTGACCAGCAACTGGCTGACAAGCAACTGGCCCGCGCCAAGCTGTTGTACGACAAGGGCGCTATCGCTCTGGCTGACCTTGAGAATGCCGAGGATGCCCACGCTAAGGCCGACGCCGATCTCAACGCCGCCATCCAGCGCCTGCACGCGCTCGGGGGCGATGTACACAATCCCTCTCCGCTGCTGCCATTGCGCGCGCCGATATCAGGGACCATCGTGGATCAGCAAATTACCGGCGGCACCGGCGTGCGCTCGCTCGACAATCAACAGGCGCTGTTCACCATTGCGGACTTGTCGGTCGTATGGGTCCTGTGTGATGTGTACCAGGACATGCTGCCGCGGGTGCATATCGGCGATATCGCGGAGATCAACGTGACGGGCTATGCCGAGGGGTTTCCAGGGAAGGTCATTAACATCAGCCAGGTGCTGGACTTCGCGACGCGGGCTGCAAAGGTGCGGATCGAGTTGCCGAACCTGCATGCCATCATGCGCGCGGGGATGTTTGTAACTGCGACATTTCGCGCCCGCCAACCAGTGGAGCGCGTCGTCGTGCCGGCATCGGCGGTGGTACACCTGCACGACAAGGACTGGGTCTTCGTACCGCTCGGAGGAAACCAATTCCGAAGGGTGGCATTACAGTTGGGGCCGCAAACGAAAGAGGGGACCCAACAGGTCATCAGCGGATTACGAGCGGGCGACCAGGTCGTAATCAACGCACTTCAATTCTCCACTGCGGCGGAGGAATGACGCCGCATGATCCGCTTCCTGGTTGATTTTGCGCTGCGCAACCGCATGCTCGTGCTGGCGATGGGCGTGCTCCTGCTCGTCTGGGGAATCATTTCCTTCCACAACCTTCCGATCGAGGCTTATCCGGACGTTGCTGACAAATATGTTTGGGTCATCACGCAGTGGCCGGGCCGGGCCGCGGAGGAAGTCGAACAGCAGGTCACGATTCCCATCGAGACGCAGCTCAACGGCGTCGGGCACATTACGCATTTGCGCTCGGTATCCTTGGCGGGACTCTCTTTCATAACGGTCTTGTTCGACGACGATTCCGATAATCTGCAAAACCGGCAGCAAGTCTTGGAAAAGCTAACGCTAGTGAACCTGCCGCCGGGCTTAACTCCTCAGATCGGTCCTGACTTCAGCCCCGCCGGACAAATCTACTTCTACACATTGCAAAGCACGAATCCGCAGTACGACATCATGGACTTGAAGGCGTTGCAGGACTGGGTTGTCTTCAAGCATCTGATGTCGGTGCCCAATGTTGCATCAGTGTCCATTTTCGGCGGTGAGACACGCGAGTATCAGGTGCAGGTCGACCCAGACAAGCTGGTTTCGTATGGACTCTCGATGGCCCAGGTGGAACAGGCGCTGGCGGCAAACAACCTCAACGGTGGCGGCAGCTTCATTGAGAAAGGGCAGCAGGCGTACAACGTGCGCGCAATCGGGCTGATGCAGACCACAGACGACGTTGCCGCCACCGTGCTAAAGGTTCAAAGCGGAGCTCCCGTGCGCGTGCGAGACGTCGCCATGGTCACCCAGGGGCCAAAGATCCGTCTGGGCAAACTGGGGAAGGCCGTCCGGCATGAGGATGGGAAGGTCGTTGACAACGACGATGTTGTGGAAGGCATCGTGCAAATGCGCAAAGGCGCGGAGGCCGAAGCCGTCCTGCGAGACATTGATGTCAAGGTTGAATTCCTCAACCGCCACGTTCTCCCACCGGGCGTGAAGATAGTCCCGCACATTGATCGCGATGACCTGGTCCATCTGACGACGCACACAGTTCTGCACAATCTTACGGAAGGAATCCTGCTGGTTGTGCTGGTGCTGTTCTTCTTCCTGGGGAACGTGCGTTCGGCACTGATCGTCGCCATCACCATTCCGTTTTCACTGTTCTTCGCGGCAATCCTGCTGGATCTGCGCCACATTCCGGCGAACCTGCTATCGCTGGGAGCGTTGGACTTCGGAATGATCGTCGAGG
>Ga0335083_10005372_pt1 | contig 16152 bp, 7 predicted proteins | sample Lox_Sample_42_FD_206716 | JGI IMG/M metagenome (GOLD analysis project Ga0335083, IMG submission 206716) | Soil microbial communities from Loxahatchee National Wildlife Refuge, Florida, United States - Lox_Sample_4.2 | ecosystem: Environmental > Terrestrial > Soil > Wetlands | place: USA: Florida... | reverse complement strand
CACGCCTTCGTCCCAGCCCTTGATGACCATGCCGCCGCCCAGCACGAAGGCGAACGGGTCGTTGCGGTCCTTGCTCGAATCGAACTTCTGGCCGTCCGTCAGCCAGCCGGTGTAGTGCACGCTGACGGTCTGGCCAGCCTTCGCTTCGGCGCCGGCGCCTTCGGTCAGGTCCTCGTACTTGAGGCCGGATGCGGTGGTCACGATAGACATGAAAAAACTCCTGAGTCGGTTGGAATCAACCCGTTATTGTAGGCGCTTTGCGGGGACCGGCGCGCAGCTATCCGCGCAGGTTTCCTTTCAGGCACGCGGGATGCGCGCTACCCCCTGCCTATAATGTGGGACCGCTTCGCCCGGTTCGAGGCGAAAAACGAGGAATCCGATGGAGCCGACTCCGCAAACCCGCACCGAACGTACCGCGCGCCTGTGCGCCGAAACCGCGCTTTTCATGCGCGACCTCGTGCTTTCGCGCGTCTCGCACGACCTGCGCAGCCCGCTCAATGCAATCCATAGCTGGGCCTACGTGCTCGAACGCAAGGTCGACGGCGCCGACGCGGCTGCGCTGCGCGCGCTGGGCGGCATTCGCACGGGCGTCGAGCAGCAGGTTCGTCTGCTCGAAACGCTCGTCGATACGACGCGCGCCGAGACGCGCAAGCTGCATATCGAGCGCGCGCCGTTCGCGCTTGGCGCGCTGATCGGCGAGGCCGTGGGCGATGCGCGCGCGGCGCTGGGCGACGCGCGTGGCGTGACGTTCGCGGTGCAGGACACGACCGGCGCGGCGATGCTCGACGGCGAGCGCGAGCGCATCGCACAGGCGCTGTGGCTGATGCTGGTGTTCGCGGCGGAGACGAGCGCGCACGGCGCGAGCGTGACGCTCGAAGCAGGCGCGACGACGACGGCCGCGAAATTCGCGGTGAAATGGCGCGCAACGCCGCAGGCGCTCACCGACGACACCCTCGCGCACGTGCTGGAGCCGTTCGCGCGCACGCAGGCGAGCGCGCCGCAGGAGGCGGGCCGCCACGCCTGGGTGCTGGCACTGTGTCAGCGCGTGGCCGAGGCGCATGGCGGGCGCTTCGCGGCGCCGGCTCTCCTTGGCGAGGGCGAGGACGTGGCGCTCGTGCTGGGTGTGCCGCTGAGCGGCGCGCAAGCGCAGGCGTAAGCGTGTGCGGATGCGGATGCGGACAGCGCGCGGCGACGGCGTTGCCGCCATCTCCATCCTTTCATTAGACTTTCGTGCCTTATACTGAGCGCTCCGCCTATCGGAGCCTCCTGTCTTGATCCAGCTTCTCGCGCTCATCGGCGCGCTTTTGCTCGTTGTGCTCAACGGTTTCTTCGTCGCGGCCGAGTTCGGGCTCGTCAAGCTGCGCGCGACGCGCGTGCAGAGCCTCGCGGACCAGCATGGCCTGCGCGGCCGGCTGCTTGCCAAGGTCCATGGCCAGCTCGACGCCTATCTCTCGGCCTGCCAGCTCGGCATCACGCTCGCCTCGCTCGGGCTCGGCTGGATTGGCGAGCCGGCTTTCGCGCAGTTGCTCACGCCGCTCTTCGAAGTGCTCGGCGTGCAGTCGCCGCAACTCATGCACGGCATTTCGCTCGTGTTCGCGTTCACGCTGATCTCGTTCCTGCACATCGTCGCGGGCGAACTGGCGCCGAAGTCGCTCGCCATCCGCCAGTCCGAGAAGATTGCGTTATGGACGGCCGCGCCGCTCTATGGCTTTTACTGGGCGATGTATCCGGCAATCTGGGTGCTCAACTCGAGCGCGAACGCGATGCTGCGTGTTGCGGGGCTTGCGTCGGAGCACGGCACCGACACGCACTATTCGACCGATGAACTCAAGCTGATCCTGCGCCGCCGCCGGGCTGCCGCCGAGGCAGAAGCGGAGGCTGAGGCCGAGGCCGAGGCGCGCCGGGCAGGGCTCGCGCAGCACAGCGCAAACGGCGTAAGCAGCACAAGCGGCGCACCCACGCAGCGCCCCGCGCCGGGCTCGAACACCTACAACGCCGACGAATGGAACGCGCTCGCGCATTCGCTCGACTTCTCGCGCCTCATCGTCTCGGACCTGATGCGGCCCACGCACGAGATGGTGGGGTTGCGGCGCGACCTGTCGCTGCGCGAGAACATGCAGATCGTGGCGCGCCACCGTTTCAGCCGCTATCCGCTGTTCGAGGACGGTTCGGGCGAGCGCGTGGCGGGCCTCATTCACCTGAAGGATCTGCTGCTCGCGCGTGAGGCGGGCAATGCGCTCGATGATCTCGGCAAGTTCGTGCGGCCCGCGCAGTATGTGCGGCCCGACACGCCCGCACTCGCGCTGTTCCGGCGCTTTCGCAAGGGCGCGCCGCATTTCGCTCTGGTGGGGCATAAGGGCGAGCGCCCAAGCGGGTTCCTCACGCTCGACAATCTGCTCGGCGCGCTCGTGGGCCAGATCCATGACGAGTTTCACCAGGCCGACACCGATTGGACCCGCATGGACGACGGCACGCTGATGGGCCGCGGCAGCCTGCCCGTGGTCTCGCTGGAGCAGGCGCTAGGCATCGACATCGACGAAGGGAGCGCGGAGTCGGTGGGCGGCCTCGTGATCCACGCGCTCAACGATCTGCCAACCGAGGGCCAGCGCGTTTCGTTCGATCACTTCGATATCGTCGTGAAGAGGATGAAGGGGCCACGCATCGTGCTCGTGCGCGTGTATCCGAAGGATCTCGAGGACGAAGGCGGCTGAGCGGGCGCTGCATCAACTGCGCGCGAGCGTGGACAGCACGGCCACCGGTAACGCCTGCAAAACGTCGCTCAGCGCGAACGCGTTGCCCTCGCGCACGCTGTGCGTCGCGTCGCTGAGCCAGTCGTGCAGCGGCGCTTGCGGGCATCCCCTGGGCAATTCGACCGTCGTATCTTCCCAGCGCCCGGGCGCGACGAGCGGCGCGTCGCCGTCGAGCAGACCGGCCGCGAGCCGGGTGCCGATGACGACAGCCCACGCATTGCCGTGCTGACGCGCGAATGCGATCACATGTCCGGCCCGTGCGCCGCGCACGGTGAGCGGCAGATACTCGCCTTCACGCAGCAGTTCCGGCGCCTGCGCGCGCAGCGCGAGCAGGCGCCGCACGGTGGCGAGCTTCACATGCCCGTTGCGCCAGCTCTTCAGCTTCGCCGCGGGCGCCTCGTCGTCGAGCGCGGCCGCGCGGGCCGCGTAATCGACAGGCCGCCGGTTGTCGGGATCGACGAGGCTGAAATCCCATAGTTCGGCGCCCTGATAGAGATCGGAGACGCCCGGCGACGTGAGCCGCAAGACCGTTTGCAGCAGTGTATTGAGCGCACCGGCGGGAGCCACGCGTGCGACGAATGCGGCGAGCGACTGCAGGAAGCCGTCGCGCTGCTGAGGCGCGAGGATATCAAGGAGAAATGCCTGGCACTCCGATTCATAGGTTTCGTCGGGCGCGAGCCAGTTCGTGCGCAGCTTCGCTTCGCGCAGCGCCTTCAATTGCCACCCGGCGACGCGCTCGGCGAGCGCGCGTACGCCCGCATCGTCGCCCGGCTCCAGCTCGGGTGGCCAGCAGCCCACCAGCGTTTGATAGAGCATCGCCTCGGCGGCGGGCCCCGGCGACCAGGCGGCGCCTACCGTACCGCCGTTGCGGCGGTGGGCCTGATTCAGCGTCGACCAGGCGCGCAGCGTCGTGCCCCATTCGCCCGCCATCTCGCTTAGCACCGCGAGCCGCGCGCGCACATCCTCGCCTCGCTTGTGGTCGTGCGTGGACGTAGTGAGGAAACCGAAAGGATGCTGCTGGCGCAGCCGGTTCGCTGCGTGAAAGTCCTGCGGCGTGCGTGCGAAATCGTCAGGGTCCGCGCCCACTTCGTTGCGCGAAAGCAGGCGGCCGTAGCGATAGAGCGCCGTGTCCTCGGTGGCCTTCGCCGCGAGCGGCGCGGTGAGCTGCGAGAACAGCGCCAGTGCCGTGCGTTGCGCAATGAGCGCGTGACTGAGCGGCGCATTCGCCGCGTTGTTGCCCGTGCTTGCGCTTGCCTGCGCGGCACGCGCCGGCTTGCCGGCGCCGCTGCTATTGGCGTTGGTGCCCGGGTTGACGTTGGTCGTTGCCGCCTCGGGCGCACGGCCGCCGAGCCAGGCGTCGACGAGCGTGAGCGCCGGGAGGCTCGCGCGTGGCAACACGCGTCGCGCGGCTTCGAGCGCGACATTGAAGAAGCGATTGTCGAGGGCGCTACGCAGGCCGCTCGCCGGATAGATTCGATAGACGGGAAAATACATGGCGAGATGCGCCACGACGCGATGCACGGCCGCATAGGTGGTGTCGCGCGTGCCCATTTGCTCGCGCGCGATGCGATGCAACGCGCGCGCCACGTGATCGAGCTCGGCGGCGAGATAGGCGGCCAGCATCTCGCGGCGCGCTTCGAGCGCGTAGCTCGCAAACGGTCGGTCGTCGCCAGCAATGGCGGCCCACGTTTCGGCCAGCGGCTGCGCGCCTGCCGGATCGTGCAGCAGGGCGCCCACGTCGTTCATGAAGTCGTAGCCCGACGTGCCTTGCACTGGCCAGTCATCGCGCAGCGTTTCGCCGTGCCCGAGGATCTTTTCGACCACGACGAAGGGTTGCATCGCCCGCAGCGAGACAAGCCGCTGCCGCAAGCGTTCGCAGTACTCGCGCGGGTCCGCGAGACCATCGATGTGGTCGATGCGAAGACCGTCGATCACGCCGTCGGCATAGAGGCGAAACACGAGCTTGTGCACCGCCTCGAACACATCGTGGCGCTCCACGCGCACGCCGGCGAGCGCCGTCACGTCGAAGAAGCGCCGCCAGTTCACCTCGTCGGTGGCGGTGCGCCACCAGGCCAGCCGGAAGTGCTGGCGCTCCAGCAGCCGATGCAGCCGGTCGCAGGCCGCCGGATCGCTGCTTGCATAGGATTCCAGAACGAAATCCATCGGCTCGGTGCCGGCGCGTTCGACGAACGCGCGCAGGGCATCGCGCCCGGCGGCGGCGCGTGCCTGGTCGTCGGGCTGCGTCGTGAGGCCCTGGAACGGCCCGGCAAGCGTGTTGAGATCGGCGCGATTCGCGGACTGCAGCAGCGCGGCGTACTCGGTCGGGCAGATCGGGCACACGTGCGGCCCGTACTGCACGTAAAAGCGCGCGGCGACGGGGTCGAACTTCAGGGCGATGCGACCCGCTGCGAGCTCCTCGCCGTACTGTGCGCCGAGGAAGGGCATCAGCACCTTGCCGCGCAGCGCGGGGTCGGGCGAGTGCCAGTCCACGTCGAAGTGGCGCGCGTAGGCGCTGTGGCGCCCCCATTCGAGAATGTCGAGCCACCAGGCGTTGTGCGCGCCGCCCACACCCATGTGATTCGGCACGAAGTCGGCGATTAGGCCGATGCCGCGTTCATGCGCTTTTGCGGCAAGGCGGCGCAGCGCGCCTTCGCCGCCCAGCTCCGCGCTCACCGTGCCGTAGTCGACGGTGTCGTAGCCGTGCATCGAGCCGGGCTGCGCCGTGGTGATCGGCGACAGGTAGAGATGGCTCACGCCGAGCGCGGCGAAGTAGTCGAGCTGCGCGAGCGCATCTTCGAACGTGAAGCCGTGATGGAGTTGCAGGCGCAGCGTCGCGCGAGGGTATGTCATGGCGTCGGCTTCGTTTCGGGCGCGCGTGGCGCGCCGCTGGCGGATGGGTTGGCGCCGGTGCCGGCGCCCGGATCGACCTGCGCGGGCGCGGCGGCCGCGCGCGCGCGCACGATCGTCTCGACGCGCGCGGCGAAAGCCGCGTCGGCGAATAGCGCATCGACGGTTATTGGCAGGCGGCGACGCCAGTTCGGATGCTCGTCGATCGAGCCGGGCAGGTTCGGCTGGTCGGGCAGCGCGAGCAGGTCTTCCAGCGGGCAGGTGACGAGTGGGCTCGTGGTTGCCGCGACATAGCCGAGCGCGCCATTGACCGGTGGATCGTCGAGCGGTGGCGGGGCGCTGTCACGCGGCGCGAAACCGCTTTCCTGCAGCGCCTGCCAGAGCGCGATGCGATCGTTCGCGCGGTGCGCGTGCTCGAGCGCGACGGGGTCGCGGCCGTCGGCGCGCGGCAGTGTCTGGCCGATGCGATTGCGCCAGTCGATGTCCGCCCCGCGCCACCAGCCCGCGATAGTCGGCAGGTCGTGCGTGGTCGTGGTCGCCACGCCGTGCGGGTCCCAGCGTGAAGGCGCGAGAAAGCCCTCGCCCTCGCGCTCGAACCACAGCACGCGAATGCCGTAGAGGCCATGCGAGGCGAGCCGCTCGCGCAGGCCCGGCGGCACGGTGCCGAGGTCTTCGCCGATCACGATCGCGCGATGGCGCCACGATTCGAGCGCAATGAGCCGCACGAGGTCGTCGAACGGATAGCGCAGATACGCGCCGTGGCGGGCGCTTTCGCCTTCGGGCACGAGCCACAGGCGCCGCAGCCCGAGGATGTGGTCGATGCGCACGCCGCCCGCGTGGACGAATGCGGCGCGCAGCATGTCGATGAACGCGCGAAAGCCGTTGTTGTGCATCGCGCGCGGCGAGAACGTGGTGAGCCCCCAGCTTTGACCGGCCTGATTGAAGATGTCGGGCGGCGCGCCGACCGACACACGCTGCAGCATGTCCTGCGGCAGCGACCAGGCGTGCGAGCCGGCGCCGTCGCAGCCCACGGCGAGATCGGCGACGAGGCCGATCGCCATGCCGGCCTCGCGCGCGTTGCGCTGCGCGTTCGAAAGCCCCTGCGCCGCGAGCCATTGGAGGAAGCAGTGGAAGTCGACTTCGCGGCGATGCTCGTGCGCGAACGTTGCCACGTCGCCGCTGCGCGGGTCGCGCAGCGGCTCGGGCCAGTCGCGCCAGTGGCGCGGGCCGCCGGGTGCACGCAGCATCGCCTCCTGGAGCGCCTCGAAGCGCGCATGGTCTTCGAGCGCCTCGCCGCCTTGCGCGCGAAACGCATGGAAGGCGGCGGCGTGTGGCGATCCGCTCACGCGGTCCTCGGTGTCGAAGCGCTCGAACAGCGCGCGCAGCACCTTGAGCTTGAGCGGCAACGCGCGCTGCCAGTCGACGAGCGGCGAGGCTTCGAACTCGCGCCACGCATCGCCGGCATTCGCGGCCACGCTTGCGTCGTGCGCAGCCTGCGCGCCGAATACCGCCGCGGGATCGATGTGCGCGACGTTGAGCCAGAGGCGCGATGAGGGTGCGTAAGGACTGAAGTGGCCCGGCTCGGCGCTGAACATCGCATGCGTCGGGCTCACGGCGAGCGCCTGTGCGCCGCGCCGCGCGCTTTCCGTGGCGAGTGTCGCGAGCGCGGTGTAGTCGCCGATGCCGCCGTCGCCATTGCGTCGGAGTCCATATAATTGCGCGGCCAGTCCCCACAGTGGCGGCACGGGGCTGCCTCCGCCATGGCGCGCGCGCCACGCATCGTCAACGGTATGGCAGCGCGGCGGCGCGACCGCGATCGTCAGCCGGTGATCGTTGATCGTGAGCGTGTGATAGCCGGGCTCGGAGAGCGGCGCGAGCAAGGCGGCCTCGCCGCGCGGCGTCGTGAAGCGGCCTTCGATATGCGCGCCGCTCTCGAGGTCGACGCGATAGTGGCTGCCCGCACGCACCGCCGAATGCGGCAGCTCGATCGCACTATCGTGCTCTGCGGTGATGAGCGGCGGCAGGCGGCGTGTCGACTGCTCCGCGTTGAGCGTGGATGCGCTCTGCCGGATTTGCGCGGCGTTCGCGCAGGGCAGGCCCGCGCATTCGAGCAGCGCGGCAAGCGTGCTGTCCGGCACGCGCTGCACGGCGCCGTACGCGTCGATCCATTCGACCTCGAAGCCCGCGCGTGCGGCAAGGCCCGCGAGCGTTTCGCTGCGGCGCGCCGTGCTCATGCGGCAGGCTCCTCGCGTTGCACGACGCGTGCATCGTGTTCGCTCGAATATCTGGGCACGTCGCCGGTGAGCCAGGCGATGCACGCGCTCTCGGGCAACACGCCGTTGTCGGCGCGATCGCGCGCACGCGCAGGGGTTTCGAAGATCACCATGCCCTCGGGCAGCGGATCGAGCAGCACGCCGTCGCGGCCCAGGTTCAGCGCGATCGAGAGAATGGCCCCGTCGTCGAGTCGCCAGCGTGCGACGAGCGCGGCGAGTCCGTTGGCGGTGTCGTCGGCGAGGACTCTCGCGCCGAGCGCGCGCGCGTGGCGCAGGCGCGGCATCAGCAAATGCGCGCGCACACAAAGCGCCGATTTGTAGAAGTGCATCCATTCGCGCCGTTCGCCGTCGAGCGGCGCATCGGCGGGCGGCGACGAATTCACGAAGGTTTGCAGATCGTTCGGATCGGGTATGCGCGCGCGGCTCGCTTCGTCGTCGAACGCGCTGAACGCCTGGAACTCGAGGCGTCGCCCTTCGCGCACCGCGTCGGCGAGCGGGCCGGTGAAGGCGGTGAAGAACTGGAACGGCTGTGTCGATCCGTATTCCTCTTCCATGAAGAGCAGCGGAATTTGCGGCGAGAGCAGGAGCAGCGCCGTGGCCGCGCGCAGCGCGTCGTCGTCGGCGAGCGCGCGCAGCCGGTCGCCGAACGCACGGTTGCCGATCTGGTCGTGATTCTGCAGAAACATCACGAATGCGGTTGGCGGCAGGTGCGCGCTCGGTTCGCCGCGCGGCTTGCCTGCGTGCACGGGCGACGGCTCGCCCTGATATGCGAAGCCCTCGCCGAGCACGCGCGCGAGCTTGGTGATGGGCGAGTCGGTGAAGGCGCGATAGTAGCCTTCCGATTCGCCAGTCAGCATCACGTGCAGCGCGTGGTGGGCATCGTCGTTCCATTGCGCGCTGAAGTGCGACTCGAGCAGGTTCGCTTCGTTATGCTCGTTTTCCAGCACGAGGTGCACGTGCCGGCCCGGCTCCACGCGCGCCTCAACGTGATCGGCCAGCTCGCGCAGCCAGTTGGTGTTGCCGATCGCATGCGCGGCGTCGATGCGCAGCCCGTCGAAGCGATATTCGGTGAGCCAGTAGAGTGCGTTGTCGCAGAAGAAGTCGCGCACTTCGAAGCGGTCGAAGTCGAGCGCGTCGCCCCATGGCGTCTTCACGCCTTCGCGGAAGAAGGGCTTGGCGTAGAGGCCGAGCCAGTTGCCGTCGGGGCCGAAGTGGTTGTACACGACGTCGATGAACATCTGCAGCCCCAGGCCGTGCGCGGCGTCGACGAGTGCCTTGAGTTCGTCAGGACTGCCGTAGGCCGCGTGCGGCGCGTAGGGCAGCACGACGTCGTAGCCCCAGCCGCGCTCGCCCGGATAGTCGTTGAGCGGCATGAGTTCGACGGCCGTCACGCCCAGTTCCGCAAGCGCGGGCAGGCGCTTCATCACGCCCTGGTATCCGCCCAGCGCGCCCACGTGCAGTTCGTAGAGCACCGTCTCTTCCCACGGCCGCCCTTGCCAATGCGGGTGCTGCCAGGCATAGGCACGCGGGTCGAGCACCTCGCTCGGCCCGTGCACGCCTTGCGGCTGGAAGCGCGATGCGGGGTCGGGTACGCGTTGCTTTCCGTCGATGCAGTAGCGGTAGAGCGTGCCAGGCCCGCATGGCGCCTGGGCTTCGAACCAGCCGTTGCCGCCGGGCGTCATGTCGAGCGGCGCGCTAGCGCCTTGGGCGTTCTCGAACACGATCTGCACGGCCTGGCACGAAGGCGCCCAGAAGCGAAAGCGCGTATGCGGCTGCGCGTGCGATGCACCAATCAACTGCGCGCCGAACGGCAGGCAATGCATGTAATGGCGGACGTGCGGATCTTGCGAAAGCGGGGACATGTTGGCTTCCTGTAGCTATCCAGCAGCGGCTTCGCCCGGGGCCGGCCCAGGGCGCGCTTCGGGGCCCGGCTGCGGCCCAGCGGGCGGGCGGCGCGGGTCCGGCGTGCCCGCGTCCTCGCGCGTGTCCAGCGCGCGGTGCGTCTCGTGCCGTGCTGGCCGTGCGCACAGCACGGCCAGCGTGCGTGCGGCCAGCTCGTACGTCGGCTCGGGCAGCGCGTAGGGCACCGCATCGGGGCGGGCGGTATCGAGGAGCACCTCCCATGCCATGCGTGGCGCCGGCGCGACGAACGTCACCGCACCCTGCGAAGCGTTCAGCATCATCAACAATACTTCCATTTCGCCGTTGAGTCCCGCTCCTGCGCGCCGCATCGTGAACGCGTGCGCCTCGGGGTCCTGCCAGGCCTCCGGCGTGAGTGGCTCGCCGCGCTCGTCGAACCAGTCGATGTCGTGCACGCCGGGCAGCAATTCGCGCTCGCCGAACAGAAAGCGCGTTTCGCGCAGCAGCGGGTGCTCGTTGCGCAGCGCGATCAAGCGCGCGACGAAGCGCGTCATCGCCTTGCCCTGAGGTGTCTGCGCGAGCGACCAGTCGAACCACGAGATGTCGTTGTCCTGACAATACGCATTGTTGTTGCCGCGCTGCGTGCGGCACGCCTCGTCGCCCGCGAGCAGCATGGGCGTGCCGAGCGCGACGAAGAGCGTCGCCAGCATCGAGCGCGCTACGCGCGCACGCGTGGCGAGGATGGCCGGGTCGTCGGTCGGGCCTTCCACGCCCCAGTTCGCACTCCAGTTCTCGTTATGTCCGTCGCGGTTCTCTTCGCCGTTGGCTTCGTTGTGCTTGTGCTCGTACGAAACGAGATCGGTGAGCGTGAAGCCGTCGTGCGAGGTGATGAAGTTGATCGACGCCCAGGGCCGGCGCTTGCGCTTGTCGAACAGGTCCGCGCTGCCGGTGAGGCGCGCGGCGAGATCGGCGCGCTGGCCCGGGGCGCCGCGCCAGTAGCGCCGTACGCTGTCGCGAAAGCGGTCGTTCCATTCGGAGAAGCCGGGCGGGTGATTGCCGAGCTGGTAGCCGCCTGGACCCACGTCCCACGGCTCGGAAATCAGTTTGCATTGCGAAAGGACTGGATCTTGCCGCAACACATCGAAGAAGCCGCCGTTCGGATCGAAGCCCGGGTGCTCGCGCCCGAGCGTCACGCCAAGGTCGAAGCGAAAGCCGTCGATGCCGTATGACGTGGCCCAGTGGCGCAACGAGTCGGCCACCATCTGCAGGACGCGCGGATGCGAAAGATTGAGCGTGTTGCCGCAGCCTGTGTCGTTGATGAAGTGGCGCTCGTCGCCGGGCACGCAGCGGTAGTAGCTGGCGTTGTCGAGCCCGCGCCACGAGACGGTGGGCCCTGTCTCGCCGCCTTCGCAGGTGTGGTTGTAGACCACGTCGAGAAAGACCTCGATGCCCGCCGCGTGCAGTTGCCGCACGGCAATGCGCAGTCCGTCGGTGTCGTAGCCCACGAGATAGCCGGGCTCGGGCGCGAAGAACGCAGCGGGGTTGTAGCCCCAGTAGTTGCGCAACCCGCGCTCCACGAGAAAGCGCTCGGTGAGAAACGCGTGCACGGGCAAAAGCTCGATGGCCGTCACGCCGAGTTTGTGCAGATGCTCGATGAAACGCGGCGCGGCGAGCCCGGCGAAGGTGCCGCGCATGTGCGTGCGCAGATCGTGACACAGCATGGAGAGCCCGCGCGGGTGCGCCTCGTAAATCACGGTCTCGCCCCACGGCGTGTCGGGGCGCCGGTCGCGCGACCAGTCGAAGTTGTCGTTGACGACCACGCATTTGGGCATGGCCGGCGCCGAGTCGCGCCGGTCGATCGAGAGGTCCGCGCGGTTCGAATGCGCGCGGTAGCCATACAGCGTGTCGGACCAGCGAAACTGGCCGATGAGCTGGCGCGCATAAGGGTCGATGAGCAGCTTGTGCGGATTGAAGCGCTGCCCCAGGTGCGGCTGATAAGGGCCGTGCGCGCGCAAGCCGTAGACGGTGCCCGGATGGGCACCCGGCAGATAGCCGTGCCACACCTCGTCGGTGCATTCGGGCAAGGTGTAGCGGGTACGCTCCTTGCGGCCGGTGGGGTCGAAGAGGCACAGCTCGATGCGCCAGGCGTGGGCCGAGAACACGGCGAAATTGGTGCCGAGACCGTCCCACGTTGCGCCGAGCGGCCACGGCGATCCGGGCAGCAGGCGCTCAGGTGGGCCATTTGCCATGACGATGCTCCAGATTTTCTTCTTCGTTTTGCATCGGGTTCCTGATTAAATCTGGACGGGTCGACCTCGCTAGCGGCGCAGGCGCAGCATCAGCATGCCGAGCGGCGGCAGCACGAGCGCGGCCGACTGCGGCTTGCCATGGCTCGCCACGCTCTCCGTGCTGACGAGGCCCCCATTGCCCATGTTCGAGCCGCCGTAGATTTCGGCGTCGGTGTTCAGTACTTCGTCCCACTGGCCGGGCTGCGGCATGCCGATGCGGTAGCCGTGGCGCGGCATCGGCGTGAAGTTGCAGATGGCCACGATTTCGCGGCCCGTGCCGTCCACGCGGCGCCAGGCGAGCACGCTGTTTTCCGTGTCGTCGGAAACCAGCCATTCGAAGCCGCCGGGTTCGGCGTCGAGTGTGTAGAGCGCCGGCTCGCTTGCGTAGAGGCGGTTCAGGTCGCGCACGAGCGCTTGCACGCCGCGATGCAGCGGATCGTCGAGCAGGTTCCAGTGTGGCGTGCCGTCGTGATCGAACTCGGCCAGCTGCCCGAACTCGCCGCCCATGAACAGCAGCTTCTTGCCGGGGTGCGCCCACATGAAGCCGAAATACGCGCGCAGGTTCGCGAACTTCTGCCAGCGGTCGCCGGGCATCTTGCCGAGCAGCGAGCCCTTGCCGTGCACCACCTCGTCGTGCGAGAGCGGCAGCACGAAGCGCTCGGACCACGCGTAGACCATCGCGAACGTCATCAGGTGATGGTGATAGCGCCGGTAGACCGGATCTTCCTGCATGTAGTGCAGCGTGTCGTGCATCCAGCCCATGTTCCACTTGAACTGGAAGCCGAGGCCGTTGTCTTCGGGGCGCGCCGTGACGCCCGGCCACGCCGTGGATTCCTCCGCGATGGTGATGACGCCGGGGCGCTGCGGCACATATTGCGTCTCATGATTGAGGCGCTTGAGGAACGCGATCGATTCGAGATTCTCGCGCCCGCCGTACATGTTGGGCACCCATTCGCCGTGCGCGCGCGAATAGTCGCGGTAGAGCATCGAGGCGACAGCGTCCACGCGCAGGCCGTCCACGTGATAGCGCATGAGCCACGCGAGGCCCGATGCGATCAGGAACGCGCTCACCTCGCGCCGCCCGAGGTTGTAGATCATCGTGTTCCAGTCGGGGTGATAGCCTTCGCGTGGATCGGCATGCTCGTAGAGCGCGGTGCCGTCGAAGTCGACGAGGCCGTGCGCGTCGTTCGGAAAGTGCGCAGGCACCCAGTCGACAATCACGCCCAGGCCCGCTTCGTGTGCGCGATCGACGAATGCCGCGAAGTCGAGCGGCGCGCCAAGGCGTGCGGTGGGCGCGAACTGCGCGAGCGGCTGATAGCCCCACGAGCCACCGAACGGATGTTCGGCCACGGGCATCAGTTCGAGGTGGGTGAAGCCCATGCCCTGCGCGTATGGGATCAGGCGCTCGGCGAGTTCGCTCCAGTTGGGCGCGGGCGCGTCGGGCCCTTGCGTGGGCAGCCACGAGGGCGCGTGGACTTCGTAGATCGTCATCGCGGCGCGCGCGTTCTGGCGTTGCGCGCGCGTTTGCAGCCAGTGCTGGTCTCGCCACGCATAGTGGTCGAGCGCCTCGACGGGCGCGACGACCGAAGCCGTGCCCGGCGGGCATTCGGTTTCCTGCGCGCATGGGTCGGCCTTGAGCGGCAGCACTATGCCGCGTGCGCCGAGAATTTCGTACTTGTAGCGTGCGCCTGCCGCCACGCGCGGAATGAAAAGCTCCCAGACGCCGGCCTCGTGGCGCAGCCGCATGGGGTGGCGGCGCCCATCCCATGCATTGAAGTCGCCGACGACGGAAACGCGTTGCGCATTCGGCGCCCAGACCGCAAAGCGCACGCCGGGCACGCCGTCGCTCGCGAGCGGGCGCGCGCCGAGGCATTCGAGCACGGCGTACGGGTCGCCGTCGGCGAGGCGCACGAGCGCTTCGTGAGAGAGATGCGGGCCGAATGAATAGGTGTCCTCGATTTCCTGGATCACGCCATGCCAGTCGATCGCGAGCCGGTAGGGGACCGCCTCGGCGAGTGGCCCGGCGAACAGGCCTGCGGGGTGCACGAGCGTCAGCTCGGCGAGCGTGTGCGCGCGGTCGCGCGCGACGACGCTCGCGCCGGAGGCGTTCGGCAGCCACGCGCGCACATAGGGCGTGCCTTCCACCCAGTGCAGCCCGAGCACGGCGAAAGGATCGCTATGGCGCGCGCCGGCGAGTGCCTCGGCGTCGTGCGGATTGAGGCCGGCGTGGGGTGCGCGCTCAGCCATGGCCACCCCCGCCCGCATGCGAGTGCGTGGATTGTGTGGGCGTGAGGCCAAGCACGCGCGCGGAGAGCGCGGCGAGTCCGCGTATGGGCAGCGCGAGCCAGGTGGGGCGATTGGCGGCTTCGTAGCGAATCTCGTAGGCCGCCTTTTCGATCAGGAACAGGTCGAGCAGCGCCTGCTCGTGCGAAGCGCTCACGAGCGCGAGCGGCGCTTCCGCGACGGCCGCGCGATATTGGCTCAGAAACGCTTCGGCCGCGTAGCCGCGGAAGCGCTCGAACAGCGCGCGCTTGCGATCGACGATCTGCGTCGGCGCGCTTTCTATGGTCGATTGCGCGGCGGCGCCCGCATAGGAGAGCGAGCGCAGGAGGCCGGCCACGTCGCGCAGCGGCGAGGCCTTGGTGCGCCGGTATTCGAGCGCTCGCGCGGGCTCGCCTTCGAAGTCGATCAAATAGGCATCGCCTTGCGAGAGCAGCACCTGGCCCAGATGGAAATCGCCATGAATGCGGATGCGCGTGGCCTTGGCGTCCAGTGGCACGATCTCGTCGAGCTTCGCGATGAGCGCCTTGCGGCGATCGACCAGGCTGCGCGCAAGATCGCGCGCGTCTTCGTCGAGTATGCGTTCGTCTGCGCCCGTATGCTGCGCGACGATGTCGAGCGCTTCGATCAGCATGGACTTCGCGTCTGCGATCCAGTTGCGCACGTCGTTGGGCGTAGCGGCGACGGGCGCGAAAGCCTCTTCGTCGCTGGGCGAGGCGAGCGCCGCGTGCAGCTCGCCCAGGCGCTTGCCGATGGCGCCGATCACCGCGCAATAGCCCTGCACGGCTTCTTCCTCGTTCGCCTGGTCGGCGCTGCTGTCGTCGTCCGTGGCGAGCGCGAGTTCGTCGATCGTGCGGCGCAGGTAATCGAGCGCCCAGTCCCACGCGTTGCCCTGATTGTCGATATAGCCTTGCACGATGATGAGCGTGTGCGGCACGCCCGCAGGATCGATGCGCACCACTTCGCCATAGAGCGGCGCCGTGTTGGCGTAGCCGAGCTTCGTGAGGTAGCGGCTCATTTCCGCTTCGGGGTGCACGCCCGCCATGAGCCGCCGCACGATCTTGAGCACGAGCGTTTCGGCGATCACGAGCGAGCTGTTGCTCTGCTCGGCGGCGAGCCAGCGAACCTCAGGCGTTTCGCCGAGGTCGAGTTCGGCGAGCCGCTCAGTCGGCTCGAAGCGGATCATGCTCTGCTGCACCGTGGGCACGGCAGCGTGTTCGCGCAGCTTGTTGAGCACGCCATAGGCGAACCACGGCAGCGAGAAGGCGTCGGTCAGATAGCCGATCGTGCGTCCGCGCCGCACGCGCGAGAGCGCGAGCTGGATATGCAGCGGCGTGGTGGTGTCGGTGCCCCACGTGATCGCGATGGGCAGCACGTAGCGCTCGCTCGTGCCGTCTACGAGTTCGGCCTCGATCTCGGTGAAGGCGAAACCCGCGCCGTGTATGGTCGTGAGCGCCGCGAGGCGCACTGCGCGCAGCGGCCGGTCCTTCGAGGCGAACCAGCGCCGCCGCGAGAGCCACGAAGGCAGCACTTCCGATTCGAGCAGCCGCACGTTCTCGGGCGTTGCACCCGTTTGCCCTTCGCGGATCACCACGGTCACGAATTCTGGCAATTGCTCCGACGTCGGCTGGCTCCACGAAGGCCGTTGATTGCCCGGGCACAGCAGGAACCAGAGAAAGCCGTAGGGCGGGAAGGTCAGCAGATAAGGCAGCTGCCCGATGGGCGGAAATACGGAGTCGGCCGTCATTTCGACCGGGGCCGTGCCCGCGTATTCGGAGAGGTCGAGTTCGACCGCCTGCGGCGCGCGCGACAGATTCGCCACGCACAGTATGGGCGCTGCGCCCGGCATTTCGC
>Ga0335083_10005371_pt1 | contig 16154 bp, 18 predicted proteins | sample Lox_Sample_42_FD_206716 | JGI IMG/M metagenome (GOLD analysis project Ga0335083, IMG submission 206716) | Soil microbial communities from Loxahatchee National Wildlife Refuge, Florida, United States - Lox_Sample_4.2 | ecosystem: Environmental > Terrestrial > Soil > Wetlands | place: USA... | reverse complement strand
AGAATTATCGCAGCAGAGGCTTGTAGCGCAGGCGGTGCGGCCGCGCGCCTTCCTCGCCGAGGCGCCGCCGCTTGTCGGCCTCGTAGTCCTGGTAATTGCCCTCGACGAACACCCACTTCGAATCGTCCTCGGCGGCGAGGATTTGCGTAGCGATGCGGTCGAGAAACCAGCGATCGTGCGAGATGACGAGCACGCTTCCTGCGAACTCGGTCAGTGCGTCTTCGAGCGCGCGTAGCGTTTCCACGTCGAGATCGTTCGACGGCTCGTCGAGCAGCAGCACGTTGCCGCCCTTGAGAAGGGTGGCCGCGAGATGCAGCCGCCCGCGCTCGCCGCCCGATAGCGTTCCGACCTTTTTCTGCTGGTCGGGCCCCTTGAAGTTGAAGCGGCCGAGGTAGGCGCGCGAAGGCATTTCGAACTTGCCGACCGTCAGGATGTCCTGCCCGCCCGAGATCGCCTCCCACGCGGTCTTGTCGTCGGGCAGGGACTCGCGGGTCTGATCGACCACGGCGAGCTTTACGGTCGGGCCGATCGCGATCTCGCCCCGGTCGGGTTTTTCCTTTCCGGTGATCATGCGGAAGAGCGTGGTCTTGCCGGCGCCGTTGGGACCAATGATGCCGACGATGGCGCCCGCGGGGACGCTGAACGACAAGTCGTCGATCAGCAAACGGTCGTCGTAACCCTTGCTCACGCCCTTGAACTCGATCACCGCGTCGCCGAGCCGCTCGGCGACCGGAATGAAGATCTCCTGCGTTTCGTTGCGCTGCTGGTGCTCGTAGGATGCGAGCTCCTCGAAGCGCGAGATGCGCGCCTTGCTCTTCGCCTGGCGCGCCTTCGCGTTGGCGCGAACCCACTCCAGCTCCTTGTGCATGGCCTTGATGCGCGCGGCTTCCTGCTTCGCTTCGACGGCGAGCCGTTGCTCCTTCTGCTCGAGCCAGGAGCTGTAGTTGCCCTTCCACGGGATGCCGTAGCCGCGGTCGAGCTCGAGGATCCATTCAGCCGCGTTGTCGAGGAAATAACGGTCGTGCGTCACCGCGATCACGGTGCCGGAAAACTTCTGCAGGAACTGCTCGAGCCAGCCCACACTCTCGGCGTCGAGGTGGTTGGTCGGCTCGTCCAGGAGCAGCATGTCGGGCTTCGAAAGTAGCAGGCGGCAGAGGGCGACGCGCCGCTTCTCGCCACCCGAGAGCTTGGCGATCTTTGCGTCCCAGGCGGGGAGCCCGAGCGCGTCGGCGGCGATTTCCATCTGCAGATCGGAATCCGCTCCCGCCGCCGCGATGATCGCCTCGTACTTCGCCTGCTCGGCCGAGAGCTTGTCGAAATCGGCGTCGGGCTCGGCGTAGGCGGCGTAGATCCCGTCGAGCTTCGCCTTCGCGTCGAGCACTTCGCTCATGCCTTCTTCGACGGTCTCGCGCACGCTCTTCGTCGGATCGAGCTGCGGCTCCTGCGGCAAAAATCCGATGCGCATGTTCGGCATCGGCACCGCTTCGCCTTCGTACTCGCGGTCCTCGCCGGCCATGATCCTGAGCAGGCTCGATTTGCCGGCGCCGTTCAAGCCGAGCACCCCGATCTTCGCGCCGGGGAAGAACGAGAGCGAGATGTCCTTGAGGATCACGCGCCTGGGGGGCACGACCTTGCCCACCCGGTTCATGGTGTAAACGTACTGCGGCATGGGATCTACTGCTCGACTATCGAGGGACCTCGGGCACTTGCTCGCCGGCGGCTTCGCGCGCTACTTCTTGACGGGCGTCGGTGTCGCGGGGCCTTTCGCGCCCTGCACATCGATGGGCGGCGGCACCGCGGCGGCGGAGCGTTGCGGATCGGCCTTGATCTCGCGCCAGCGCTGCTTGTCGGCATCGTACCTCGCGTTGACCGCGCCGAGCTCCTCGGTCTTCTGCTTGACGAGCGAGGTTTGGCGCGACAACTCCACATCCACCGTGTTCAGCTCGCGCTCCAGCTCGATCGGCACCGGCTTGTCGCCGTAGCCCGCTTTCTTCTTCTTCAGCCCCTGCTGCTGGCGCGTCAGCTCGACGCTGTATCCCTGCGCAGACTTGATCTGCGTATCGATGGTCGCCAGCGCCCGGTTTCTCGCGATGTCGATCTCCGCCTCGTCCGTATAGGACTGCAGTAGCGCGCGATCCCTGCGCGCCTGGGCTTCCAGCGATCTCGTCAGCTCGCGCTGCTGCTCCTCGGCGGCGGCCTTCGCCTTGATCTGTTCAGGGGTGGGCGCGGCCTCGATTTTCCTGGTCGCCCGTCCTTGCTTGTCGAGCACTGTCGCGCCCTTGTCGACGGCTTCCGGCGGGACCTTGTCGCTGTAGTGCACGACTCCCTGGTCGTCGACCCACTTATAGGTTGCCGCCGCTAGCCTTCCGGCCGGGCAAAGAGCGAAAGCTGCAACCGCCGCGAGCGCCGCGATCGCGTTCCAGCCCCGTGTTTCGTAACTCATCCTTGCTCCTGGGTAATCCCGAAATTCGGTGTTGACCCGCTTACACCGGGCCATATTGTCGCCGATATGCCTCCACGGCCGCCACATGCTGCGCGAGATCGGGGCGGGTCGGGAGGAAAGCGAGCAGATCCTCGAGACTGGCGATCGCGATCACCGGGATGCCGAAGGACTGCGACAACTCCTGCACCGCCGAACGCTCGCCGCGCCCGCGCTCCATCCGGTCGAACGCGATCAGCACGCCCGCCGGCTCGGCGCCCTGGGCACGGATCAGCTCGATCGATTCGCGCTTGGCGCCGCCGTCGGTGATCACGTCGTCGACGATCAACACCCGCCCCTTGAGCGGCGCTCCGACGATCGAGCCGCCTTCGCCGTGATCCTTGGCTTCCTTGCGGTTGAAACTCCACGGCAGATTCTGCCCCTTTTTGGCGAGCGCGACGGCCATCGCGGCCGCCAGCGTGATCCCCTTGTAGGCCGGGCCGAAAAGTTGATCGCATGCCACACCGGAAGCGAGGTAGGCGTCGGCATAGAACTCGCCGAGGCGGCGCAGGCTCTCGCCGTCGTTGAACAATCCCGCGTTGAAGAAGTAAGGTGTCTCGCGCCCGGCCTTGGTGACGAACTTCCCGAATCGAAGCACGTCACGTGCCAAAGCGAAGGCGAGAAAGTCCTGCCGGAAGCGATCCATCGGCCGGGATTCTACCGCGCGGGCATCCGCTACACTGCCCGCTTCTCTCGCGTCATTCCCTTGCCCGCCTCGGCATGCGCATCATCACTCTGAACGTCAACGGCATCCGCGCCGCGGAGCGCAAGGGGCTTGCGCGCTGGCTCGCCCGCATCGAACCCTGGGACGCGGTTTGCCTGCAGGACATCAAGGCACAGGTCGACGATATCCCGAAGTCGCTGCGCGCTCCGCGCCGCTCGCACGGCTTCTTCTTCGCCGCGGCCAGGAAGGGCTACGCCGGGGTCGGACTCTACGCCAAGCCGGCGCCGCAGGTCACGACGGGATTCGGCACCGCGGAGTTCGACGGCGAGGGGCGTTACCTGGAGGCGCGCTTCGAGAAGCTCGCCATCGCGAGCGTGTACCTTCCATCGGGGTCGGCAGGAGCGCATCGCCAGGCATCGAAGTTCCGCTTTCTCGAAGCCTTCCTCCCGCATCTGGTGATGCTGCGCAAGCGCAAGCTCGAGATCATCCTGTGCGGCGACTGGAACATCGCGCACCATCCGATCGATCTGAAAAACTGGAGGAGCAACCAGAAACATTCCGGCTTTCTGCCCGAGGAGCGGGAGTGGCTCACTCGCGTGCTCGACGAGATCGGCTTCGTCGACGTTTTCCGTCGCATCAACAAGGAGCCGAACCAGTACACCTGGTGGTCGAATCGCGGTCGCGCGTGGGCGAAGAATGTCGGCTGGCGCATCGACTACCAGATCGCGACTCCGGGCATCGCCGCGAGGGCGCGCGCGGTTGCCATCTACAAGAACCGGCGCTTCTCCGACCACGCGCCGCTGATCGTGGATTACGACTACAACCTACGTTGACTCCACGGCGCCACGCGCAGCAGCAGGGCCATCCCGGGCAGCGCCAGCGCGGTGCACAGCAGGAAGAAAGGGAACCATCCGGTCTGCTCGACGATCCAGCCGGTGGTCGCGTTGACCAGCGAGCGCGGCACCGAGGCGAGGCTGGTGAAGAGCGCGAACTGCGTCGCCGTGTAGCGCGGATCGGTGGTGCGCGCGATGAACGCGGTGAAGGCAGCGGTGCCGAGCCCCACGCCAAGAGCTTCGAATGCGATGACGACCGCGAGCAGCAGTCGGTCTGGCTCGTGCACGTGGGCGAGCCAGGCGAAGCCGAGGATCGACACGACCTGCACGATGCCGAACAGCCACAGCCCGCGGTTGATGCCGATCTTGAGCATCCACAAGCCGCCGAGGAGCCCTCCGATCACGCTCGCCCAGAGGCCTGCGTTCTTGGCGACAAGCCCGATGTCAGAGAGCGAAAAGCCCATGTCGATGTAGAATGGAGTCGCGAGCGCGGTGGCCATCGAGTCGCCGAGTTTGTACAGAAAGATGAACGCGAGCACGAGCAGCGCCTGTCTCCACCCGGAGCGCGTGATGAACTCGTGGAAGGGCTCCATGACCGCTTCGCGCAGCGTGCGCGGTGCAGGCCGCGCCAGCGCCGGCTCGGCGACGAGGAGTGTCGTGGCGATCCCGGGCAGCATGAAGAGCGCCGTGATCCCGAATACTGCAAGCCACGACAGGTGGTCGGCGAGGATCAGCGCCAGCGCACCGGGGATGAGGCTCGAGATACGATAGGTCTGCACGTGAATGGCGTTGCCCAGCCCAAGCTCGGGATCGGGCAGCAGCTCGCGGCGATACGCATCGAGCACGATGTCCTGGGTCGCGGCGAAGAACGCGACCGCCAGGGCGAGATACGCGATCGTCCAAAGATCGAGCTGCGGCCGCAGCAGCCCGAAAAGCGGAATCGATCCGAGCAGCAGCAGTTGCGTGACGAGCATCCAGCCGCGCCGCCGCCCCAGCAAAGGCAGGGCGTAGCGATCGACGAGCGGCGACCAGAGAAACTTCCACGTGAACGGAAGCTGGATAAGCGCAAAGAGCCCGATCGCCCGCAAGTCGACCCGCTCCGTGCGCAACCACGCCGGCACGAGATTGATCAGCAGATAAAGCGGAAGCCCGGAGCTGAATCCGGTGAAAACGCAGATCAGCATGCGCCGGTTGAGCAGCGCCTCGCGCCACAGCGGCTGGTTCTGTCCGGCGGACGCGGCCTCGGGCATGCCGCGATTCTAACCGTGCACGTCGACCGTATGAACCCGGCTCGGCACGGCGACGCTTCGCTCAGCGCTTGCGGAAGCGATAGATGGCGAGCGAGCCGAGGAGGTTCGGCAAGAGGCCCACGCGTTCTCCGTCGCGCAGCACGACGCGTTCGAGCACGTGGAAAGCACGCGTTTCGCAAAACGCGTCGAAATCCGCCACCGTGCACAGATGCACGTTGGGCGTGTTGTACCACTGGTACGGGAGGCTCTTGGAGACCGGCATCCGGCCGGAGAGCACCTGCAGGCGATGCGACCAGTGGCCGAAGTTCGGGAACGAAACGATCGCCTCGCGGCCCACCCGCAGCATCTCCGCGACCAGTTCCTCTATGTGGCGCATGGCCTGCAGGGTCTGCGACAGGATCACGCTGTCGAAGCTCTGGTCGTCGAAACCCGCGAGCCCGCTCTCGAGATCGCTCTGGAGGACGTTGACTCCATTGCCGATCGAGGCGAGCACGCCCGCGTCGTCGATCTCGATCCCGTACCCGCTCACGCCACGCGACTCGCGCAGGTAGGCGAGCAGGCTCCCGTCGCCGCACCCGAGGTCGAGCACGCGCGCGCTCGGCGCGACCCAGCCCGCGATGGTCGAGAAGTCGGCGCGCGCGGCGATGGTCACGTCGCGATCCGCGAAAGATAGGTTCTCACCACCGCGTGGTACTGCGGCGTGTCGAGGAGGAAGGCATCATGTCCGTGCGGCGCGACGATCTCGGCGTAGGAGACATCGCGCCGGTTGTCGACCAGTGCCTTGACGATCTCGCGTGCGCGCGCCGGCGAGAAGCGCCAGTCGGTGGTGAACGAGATGACGAGAAAGCGCGCCTTCGCCGGCGAGAGCGCCTTGGCGAGATCGCCGCCCGTTTCGCGCGCGGGATCGAAGTAGTCCAGCGCCTTGGTGATGCGCAGATAGGTATTGGCGTCGAAGTATTCCGAGAATTTCTCGGCCTGGTAGCGAAGATAGGACTCGATCTCGAACTCGGGGTTGAACGAGTACTTGATCCCTTCGCGCAATTGCCGGCCGAATCTCTCGCCCATTTGCTCGTCGGAGATGTAGGTGATGTGGCCGATCATGCGCGCCACGCGAAGCCCGCGCACGGGCTTCACTCCGTAGGCGTAGAAATGTCCCTCGTGGAAATCCGGGTCGGTGAGGATCGCCGCCCGCGCGACCTCGTTGAAGGCGATGTTCTGCGCCGACAGATTCGGCGCGGCCGCGATGCACAATGCGTTGGCGATGCGCGGCGGGTAGCGCGTGGCCCAGGCAAGCGCCTGCATCCCGCCGAGGCTCCCACCCATCACCGCCGCGAACCGCTCGATGCCGAGGCGATCGGCGAGCCGCGCCTGCGCATCGACCCAATCCTCCACCGTGACGATGGGGAAGTCCGAGCCCCAGGGCGCGCCGGTGGCTGGATTGATCGACATCGGGCCGGTCGAGCCGAAGCAGCTTCCCAGATTATTCACGCCGACGACGAAGAAGCGATTGGTGTCCACCGGCTTGCCGGGACCGATCATGTTGTCCCACCAGCCTTCGCTGTCGGGCCGCCCGGCATAGACGCCGGCGACATGGTGCGACGCATTGAGCGCGTGGCAGACGAGAATCGCGTTCGATTTCGCGGCGTTGAGGCGCCCGTAGGTCTCGTACATCAGCTCGAACGCCGGCAGTGTCGCTCCGGAGGAGAGCGCGAGCGGCTCGTCGAAGGAAGCGCGTTGCGCCTCGACAATGCCTACTGATCCCGCGGTCCCGCGCATCAGGTTGTCGCTCTGTTCCGTCATCGCACTCATTGCACAACAAAAAACCCGATCAGCCTTCGCTAATCGGGTCGGTAGGAAGCAACAACAACCGCGCCGCTTTAGCAAATTTGTAACGCGCCTGCAAGCTGATCGTCAAATCGGCGCAAGGCGAAGTGTAACCGCTCGCCTGCGGTTTGTGAACGGGGCGCCGGCGCGCCCTCAGGCGTTCAGCTTGTCGAGCAGCGCGGCGAGCTTCTCCGGCTCGTCGGTGCGGCGCATGCGGTCGGCGAGCTGCTTGGCGCCCACCGCGTTGCTTGAGAGCACACGCTGCTTGATGGTGAGCAAGTGCGCGGGATGCATCGAGAAGTTGGTGAGCCCCAGCCCGAGCAGGAGACGCGTGAACTGCGGGTCGCCCGCCATCTCGCCACACACCGCGATCGGCACCTGGGCCCTGCGGGCGCTCGATATCGCCAACGCGATGAGCTTCAGGACGGCGGGGTGCAGCGGATCGTAGAGCTGGGAGACCGCGTCGTCAGAGCGGTCGACCGCGAGCGTGTACTGGATGAGATCGTTGGTTCCGATCGACAGGAAGTCGAGCCGGTCGGTGAAGGCCCCGATCGAGAGCACGGCCGCGGGAATCTCGATCATGCCGCCGATCTCCACGCCCTCGTCGAACTTCGCGCCCTGCTCGCGCAAGCTCTGCTTCGCCTGGGCGATCATGTTGAGCGTCTGATCGATTTCACCCGCCGAGGAGAGCATCGGGATCAGGATCTTGACCTTGCCGTAGAGCGAAGCACGCAGGATCGCGCGGAGCTGGGTGAGGAACATCCGCGGCTCGGCCAGCGAGAAGCGCACCGCCCGCAGCCCCAGCGCGGGGTTCGGCGCGACGCGCGTCAGCCCGTCGATGCCTTCCTTGTGCTTGTCGGCGCCGAGGTCGAAAGTGCGGATCGTGACCGGGCGGCCCTTCATGCCCGACGCGACGGCGCGGTAGGCCTCGAACTGCTCGTCCTCGGTGGGCAGCCCGTCGCGATTGAGGAACAGGAACTCGGTGCGGAAGAGTCCCACCCCCGAAGCGCCGTTCTCGACCGCCTGCTCGAGGTCCTCGGGCAGCTCGATGTTGGCATGCAACTCGACCGTATGGCCGTCGAGCGTGGTGGCCGGCGTCGAGCGCAGCCGTCGCAGCTTCTGCCGCTCGAGCTCCAGCTCGCTCTGCTTGAGATGGTATTCGTTGAGGACCGAGCGATCGGGGTTGACGATGACGACGTTGCGGCCGCCGTCGACGATGAGCAGCTCGTTCTCGCGGATGAGTCCGCGAGCGTTGTGCGTCGCGACTACAGCTGGCACGTTCAGGCTGCGTGCGACGATCGCAGTGTGGGACGTGACGCCACCGAGATCGGTGAGAAACGCGGCGAAGTGGTGATTCTTGAACTGGATCACGTCCGCCGGGGAGAGATCGTGAGCAACGAGAATGGTGTGCTCCTCGGCATCGGGCGGAGGTACGCCGCCCGGCTTGCCGAGCAGCACCTTGAGCACGCGCTCGACAACCTGCACGACATCGGCGCGGCGCTCCCGCAGGTACGGGTCCTCGATCGCCTCGAACTGCTCGACCAGCACGCCGAGCTGTTGCGTCAGCGCCCACTCGGCGTTGCAGTGCTGCTCGGCGATCGTGCGCTTCGGCACCTCCGAGAGCGTCGGATCGGTGAGGATCATCCAGTGCACGTCGAGGAAAGCGCCGAATTCCGCTGGCGCGTCTCCCGAGGTCATCGCGCCATGCAATCCTTCCAGCTCCTTCTGCACGGCGTGCAAGGCCTGCGTAAGCCTTTCGATCTCGGCGGGCACCTGCTCTGGACCGATCGAATAGTGAGCGACCTCGAGCGTCGCATGCGAGACGAGCTGCGCGCGCCCGATCGCGATGCCGCCTGAGACGCCGATGCCGTGGAGAACGAAGCTCATCGAATCGGATGGTCAGCGCACGCGATCGATCCCGGTTTGTGCGCCGCGATGAAACACGTGCAGGAATGCTTGTGGTTGGTCATGGTGTGCGCTCGTTGGTTCCGCGAAAGCTGCAACAAGACCTGTCGTTATTTCGCGACGCAACGCAGCGCAACGACTCACTGCCCTTCGCCAAAATAATCCCCGATCAGCGCGACGAGCGCGCTCATCGCCTCTTCCTCGTCGGGACCGTCGGTCTCGAGCATTACGCGAGCTCCTTTGCCGGCCGCGAGCATCATCACGCCCATGATGCTCTTTGCGTTCACCTTCCGGCCGTTGCGGGCCAGCGACACATCGCATTGATATTTCGCGGCAAGTTGCGTGAGCTTGGCCGCGGCGCGAGCGTGCAACCCGAGCTTGTTGACGATTTCAGCTTCTTGTTGACGCATAGGCCGGGTCGATGTCGACGTGCAGCACGCCGTCACAGCCGCCGCTGATCGCCTTCTTGATCATCGTGTCCATGCCTTTGTCGCGGTAGGTGAACGCTCGCACCAGCATCGGCAGATTGACGCCGGCAACCGCTTCCACGCGCCCCGCCGACAAGAGCTTGGCAGTCAGGTTGCTCGGGCTCGCGCCATAGATGTCGGAGAAAATAAGCACGCCGTCGCCAGTGTCGAGCGAGGCGATCAGCGCTCGCGCCTTCGGCACAAGCGCGAAAGGGTCATCGGTGGCCCCGACGCGCAGTGTGGCGAACTGCGCCGGACGCTTGCCGAGGACATGAGTCACTGCGCCGGCGAGGCTCTCGCCAAGCGTGTCGTGGGCGACGATGAGGACGCCGATCATGGGATAGAGGCGGCCAAAAAGATCGAGCCTGCCCCCTTTTTGTCCTATCTTAGCAGGCCCGCAGCGGGTTTCTCTAGGACGCCCGGCCGAGCGCCTGTTCCAGCGCCTCAGCGAAACGGCCTCCGACGTCGAACCCGCTCTGCTGCGTAATCTCCACGAAGCAGGTGGGGCTGGTGACGTTGATCTCGGTGAGGTAGTCGCCGATGACGTCGAGCCCGATCACGAAAAGACCTTCCGGGGCGAGTCTTGCACCCACGCCCTCGGCGATCTCGCGGTCGCGTTTCGACAGGGGCCGCGCCACCCCCCGGCCACCGGCGGCGAGATTGCCGCGTGTCTCGCCCGGCTTCGGGATGCGCGCCAGAGCGTGAGGCACCGGCTCGCCGGCGATCAGGACGATGCGCTTGTCGCCGTCGGCGATCTCGGGAATGAAGCGCTGCGCCATCACGCTCTTCGCGCCGTGGTGGCCGACCGTTTCGATGATGACGTTGCGATTGGGGTCGTCCTCGCGCACGCGGAAGATGGACGTCCCGCCCATGCCGTCGAGCGGCTTCAGGATCACGTCGGCATGCTCGTCGATGAATTCACGGATCAGCTCGGCGTCGCGGGTGACGAGGGTTGGCGCCGTGAACTCCGGGAACTTCGCGATCGCCATCTTCTCGTTGTGGTCGCGGATCGCCCGCGGCCGGTTGAAGACGCGCGCGCCCTCACGCTCCGCTGCTTCGAGAAGGTAGGTCGAATACACGTACTCCATGTCGAACGGCGGATCCTTGCGCATCAGCACCGCCGCGAAGGAGGCGAGCTGCCGCACGAGCGGCTCGCCAGCGCGGTACCAGTCGTGATCGTCGGCACCAACGCTGAGCGGGCGGGCGGGCGCCTGGGTTCCGTCACCGTTCCAGAAGATCTCAGCCTGCTCGAACGCAAACAGAGCATGTCCGCGCGCCTGGAGAGCACGCATCATCGCCACGCTCGTGTCCTTGTAGGCCTTGAGGGAGGCGAGCGGGTCGAGGACGAAAGCGATTTCCACGGCGGAGCGGCGATAAACGGGTGCCGCCATCCTACCGTATATCGCGCGCCGGCCCGCGGTCGAGCACGTCGATGCCGACGACAATCCCCGCTGCGGTTGCGCGATAACCGGGCAGCGTCCGGACCACGCGGGCGAATGCCGGCCCGCGTAGCAATTCGATCAAACGCGCGACGCCGGGCGTGGCGAGCGCGGAGGTGCGCACCGCGAGATAGTAGCGCTCGCGAACGCGTGGCACGAAGGCGAGCCCCTGCTGGGCGGCGGCGGCTTGCAGCCCGAAACCGGCATCCGCGGCGCCGGATGCGACGGTCGCCGCTACAGCTGCGTGGGTAAGCTCCTCGGTGCCGTAGCCGATGAGGTTCGAAGTCTCGACGCGCTCCTCGCCGAGCAGGCGATCGATGAGCACACGGGTGCCGGAACCGTTCTGCCGGTTGACGAAGCGCAGGCCCTTGCTCGCGAGGTCCGCGAAGCCGTGAACTCGCGCGGGATTCCTTCGGGGCAGGATGAAGCCCTGCTCGCGATCCACGAGGCGAACGAGCCGGTTGCGCCGCGGCGAGAGGAAGCGTCGAAACGGTGCGAGCTCGCTCGCGGCGTACTTTCCGATCGCGACGTGAAAGCCAGCCAGCTCGACCCGTCCTTCATCTAGCTGCTGGAGTGCGTGCAGGCTCCCCATGACGGTGATCTCCAGCGCGAGGGCGCCATCGGCGGGCAGAGCGTCGCGCAGCGCCGCCAGCGCGAGGTCGTGGCTCGCCGCGATGCGCAAGCTCGCCACCGCTGAGTGCCGACGCCGCGGTTGCTCTCGATCCGCTGCGATCTCCACGGCGAGCGCCGGCAGGAGTCGCGCGAGCCGGCGCTCGGCTTTGTGGCGAGCCTCAACGAGACGCTCCCCGGCCGGCGCGAGCCTGGCGCCGCGCCCGCGCTCGAGGACGACCAGCGGCGCACCGAGCGTCACCTCGTAGTCGCGAAGCAGGCCCCAGGCTGCGCGATAGGAAATGCCGCAGGCTGCGACCGCCGCGGACAGCGATCGGCCCTGCGCGATCGCGTCGAGAAGAGCCGGGAGCCGCGCGTCGAGCGCCTCGGCGGGATGGCCGGCCAGGGCCCAGGTCAACGTCGGGACGATTCGCATTATGCAGATGGATACATATTTTGACTGGCTGCGAGCGTCGATATGATGGCAGCTCACAGCAAGGTATTGCCAAAAATATGCATAAGTGTACATATATATCAGGCCACAGATCGAGGGGACCGGCGGAGTGAACGACCTCTCGAGCGCTGCGGCACAGGCGCTGCGCCTTGTCGCCGGCGCGGATCCCAAGCTGTTCGACATCGTGCTGTTGAGCCTGCGCGTGAGCCTCACCGCCGTCGTACTTTCCTGCCTCGTTGGCCTGCCCCTCGGCGCCACCATCGCCGTGAGCCGCTTTCCCGGCCGCCAGCCGGTGGTAGTCGTGCTCAACGCGCTGATGGGACTGCCTCCGGTGGTCGTCGGACTGGCCGTCTATCTCCTGCTGTCTCGCGCCGGCCCTCTTGGGGCGCTCGGGCTGCTGTTCACGCCCACCGCGATGGTGATCGCGCAAGCTATCCTCATCACGCCGATCATCGCCGCGCTCTCTCGTCAGGTTGTCGAGGATGCCTGGATCGAATATCGCGAGCAGCTCCGCTCGCTCGGCGAGAAGCGGCTCGGCGCCGCGACGACGCTGCTCTGGGATCTGCGTTTCTCGCTGGTGACCATCGTTCTAGCCGGCTTCGGCCGCGCCGCTGCCGAGGTCGGCGCGGTCATCATCGTGGGCGGCAACATCGACGGCGTCACGCGGGTGATGACGACTGCGATCGCGCTCGAAACCAGCAAGGGGGACCTGCCGCTCGCGCTCGGTCTCGGCATCGTGCTCCTGACGATCGTCCTCGCCCTCAACGCCGCCGCCTACGTCGTCAAGGAAACGGCGCAGCGGCGCTACGGATGAAGGACGGTCCCGTGCACGGACCGCGATCGCTCCTTCCGCTGCGCCTGGATGCGGTGACGTTTGCGGTCGCGGGCAGGCGCATCGTCGACAACGTGTCGCTGCTCCTGGACGCCGGCGTGCGCACGGTCATCGTCGGTCCGAACGGCGCGGGGAAGAGCGTGCTGCTTCGCCTGTGTCATGGACTGCTGCAGCCGACTTCGGGGAGGATCGCCTGGAGCATGCCGGAGCTGCCGGGCGAGGCGAGGCGCCAGGCGATGGTGTTCCAGCGCCCGGTGCTGCTGCGCCGATCGGCACTCGCCAACTTGACGCACGCGCTCGCCGTGGCACGCGTGCCGCGGGCCGAGCGCGACGCGCGCGCGCGCGAAGCGCTGCGCAAGGTCGGACTCGAGCCGCTGGCCGGGCATCCGGCGCGCGTGCTCTCCGGAGGCGAGCAGCAGCGGGTGGCCCTCGCGCGCGCCTGGGCGCTGCATCCGGAAGTGCTCTTCCTGGACGAGCCCACCGCCAATCTCGATCCCGGCGCGACGCACGAGATCGAGCGGGTTATCGCCGCGATGCACGCATCGGGCACGAAGATCGTGATGGTCACGCACAACCTCGGCCAGGCCAAGCGCATGGGCGACGAGATCCTGTTCCTGCATCAGGGGCGTGCGCTCGAACGTGCGCCCACGGCGCAGTTTTTCAAGCGGCCGGCTTCGCCCGAAGCGGCGCAATTTCTGGAAGGAGAGTTGCCATGGTAGTCGCGCGTCGAGCCTTTCTCGTCCTCGCGCTGCTCGCCGCCGCAGGGCTCGCGAGCGCACAGGAGAAATTCATCACGGTGGCCTCGACCACATCGACCGAGCAATCGGGGCTGTTCGGCTACCTGCTGCCCGTCTACGAGAAGAAAACCGGCGTCAAGGTTCACGTCGTTGCGCTCGGCACCGGCCAGGCGCTCGACGTGGCCCGGAGGGGCGATGCCGACGTCGTCTTCGTTCACGCGAAGCCGGCCGAGGAGAAGTTTCTCGCCGAGGGTGAGGGCGTCAAGCGCTATCCCGTGATGTACAACGACTTCGTGTTGATCGGGCCGAAGAGCGATCCCGCGAAAGTGGGCGGCGGCAAGGACATCCTCGCGGCGTTCAAGAAGGTCGAGACGGCTCACGCCCCATTCGTCTCGCGCGGCGACAGGAGCGGTACACACATGGCGGAGCTTGCGCTGTGGAAGGCCGCCGACATCGACCTCGACAAGGTCAAGGGCCCGTGGTATCGCGACACGGGCCAGGGCATGGGCCCCGCGCTCAACACCGCCGCTTCGATGAACGCTTACATCCTGGCCGATCGGGGCACGTGGCTCGCCTTCAAGAACCGCGCCGATCTCACGATCCTGGTCGAAGGCGACAAGCGCCTGTTCAACCAGTACGGCGTGATGCTGGTCAACCCCACGAAGCATCCGAGCGTGAAGAAGGAGCTCGGCCAGCAGTTCATCGACTGGCTGGTCTCTCCGGAAGGCCAGAAGACGATCGCCGACTACAAGATCAATGGCGAGCAGCTCTTCTATCCCAATGCCGGCGACCCGAACGCGTAAGTCGCTCTTCGCGGCGCTCACGGTGACGGCGATGGTTGGATCCGTCACGCTCCGGCGCGGAGCGCTTCGCGCTCTCCGTACTTTCAATTCCCAGCCAGGAAATCCTGGCGCGCCACGGCTTCACTCCGGTCGCGGCGCCGTAGGGTCGAATCAGTCGTCGAATGTTCGGGCGTCAGGGGCGAATGAATTCGCACCTACTCTAGGACGCGTAGCTCGATGGATTGCAGCCACTTCACGTGGCGAGGACCGGGACGCGTGTCCCTGAGCGAAACGAGGGCGATGCGTCCCTCACTGTCGTCGAGCGGCGCGCCGTCGCGCTCGTAGACGACGAGGACGCCGTCGCCGATCGGCGATAGATAGAGCTCTGCCCACGAGAATACGACGCGATAGCCGTCGCTCGCGGTCGCGATGACCGCGCTCCTGCGGAAATCCATGCGCCTTTTCTCGACCGGCTTTGCGCGCTCGAGCACATCCCGGAGCAGACAGCCGGCGTAGTGGCGGGCGCTTTGCGACGAGGACGCGGCGCCTCCAGCCTCGCGCACGCTGCGGACGTCGTCGACGCGCTGCACCGGCAGCCGCTTCAAGTCATCAACCGATAGCGTAAGTTCGCGCTCGACGCTGCCTTTGACCGTCAGCGCGGTTGTGACCGCGCCGGGCGCATCGGCAAGCGCCGAGGCGGCCCACGCGGAGGCGAGCAGGAATACCACCGCGAGACCCGATGTCCGCGCCATGTCGCCGCCTCGCTCAGTCGACCGCGACGACGACGCTGCTCGCCTTGATCAGCGCGTAAGCCGGCTTGCCGACGGCAAGGCCCAGGATTTCGGCCGAGCGCGTGCTGATCACGGCCACCACTCGAACGCCAGGCATCACCTCGCTCGTCACCTCGGTGCTCACCGGCCCCTTCATGAGCTCGCGGACGGTCCCCTGGAGTTGATTGCGCGCGCTGGTCTTCATAACGACTCTCCTGTCAGCGATAGCCTCTCCACGGGCAGCATGCGGGCCGCGACCATGAACGTCAAGGTCAGCCTCGCGTTGCGGCGCGCTATATACCGCTGTATATTTCCCTTCCCGCCCCATTCGCTCGCGGATCGGCCCATGTTGAGGATCGTCACGGCGATTGCGTTCACCGTTTATCTCGCCGGGGCCGGCACGCCAGCATCAGCGGCCGACGTCACGGTCTTCGCGGCGGCAAGCCTCAAGGAGGCCCTCGACCAGCAGGGCAGACGCTTTGAGGCGGAAACGGGCAACAAGGTGATCGTGTCCTACGCGGGCAGCAATGCGCTGGCGAAGCAGATCGAGGCGGGGGCGCCGGCGGATATATTCATCTCGGCCGATCTCGACTGGATGGATTATCTCGAGCAACGCAAGCTGCTTGCGCCGGATTCGCGGATGAACCTGCTGCGCAACGTGCTCGTTCTGGTTGCTCCGGCTGCGAGCGGCGCTTCGCTCAGGATCGCACCGGGCTTCGACCTGGCCGGCGCGCTCGCCGGCGGCAAGCTCGCGATGGCCAATCCCGACAGCGTGCCGGCCGGCAAGTACGGGAAAGCGGCTCTGGTGACGCTGGGTGTGTGGAGCCGTGTCGAGACAGCGGTCGTGCGCGCCGAGAACGTTCGGGCCGCGCTCGCTCTCGTCGCGCGAGGCGAGGCCGCGTTCGGCATCGTCTATCGCACCGACGCGCTCGCGGAGAAAGGCGTGCGCATCGTCGATACATTCCCACTGGCGTCGCATCCGACGATCGTCTATCCGGCAGCGCGTATCGCCGGTCGCGACACGCCGGCAGCCAAAGCGCTGCTCGACGCGCTGCGTGCCGCGCCGGCGAAGGCGATCTGGGAAAAATACGGCTTCGCGCCCTTCTAGG
>Ga0335083_10005370_pt1 | contig 16158 bp, 11 predicted proteins | sample Lox_Sample_42_FD_206716 | JGI IMG/M metagenome (GOLD analysis project Ga0335083, IMG submission 206716) | Soil microbial communities from Loxahatchee National Wildlife Refuge, Florida, United States - Lox_Sample_4.2 | ecosystem: Environmental > Terrestrial > Soil > Wetlands | place: USA... | reverse complement strand
CCGCGGTGAAGGCGACAGGTTGGTGTAAGTTGCCACGAATTGTGCGTACTCGGCATAGAAATTGGTGCCATAGACCCAGTTCTGCGGCTTGGAATCATTTGAGCCAAGCATGATAACGACAATGTCTGGAGGTGTTGGACGTCCGTGGCTGACAACAAACGCCGAGGTGTTCCAGTATGGCATGTCACCTTCCTTGAGCAGCGTAGTGCCGCTAACCCCATAATTCCCAACCGAATAGTTGGTTCCGAGGAGTTCTTGGAGTTTGGCCGGATAACTTTGCGTGGCCGGGCTGGTGACTCCGACGCCGTAGGTGATACTGTCGCCGACACAAGCGACGCTGATTGCGGCCTCGCCAAAAGGAATTCCGAAGAGCAGGAACGTGAGGCACAAGGATAGCCGGAACCACATCATAGGCAGAGATAAAGTTAGAATTTGAGGTGTTGGATGGTCGGGTAACTGTTCGACGACAGGTTTGGAAACAGCAAGGGTGCCAGTCTGAAAGACTGGCACCCTGATGAAGGAACTTCTGCCTAAGGTATGTTTGTGTTCTGCAACAGTCTGAAGAACATGGGCGCCGGCGGCAGTTGTGCCGTAGGAATCGTGATCTTTATAATATTGCCCGAGGCCAGGGCAGTCATCCCGGTATTCGTGGACCATCCACCCGGGTGTGTCAGGCTCGCATTGGTCTCTATCACGTAGTTATACCCGTTGGGATACGGCCACGTAAATAGCGTGGAAGTAATCGGGTTACTCAGGGCTACGGCGTTTGTTTGGGTCGAATCGTCCGTCGCATAAATCCAGGTTCCACCACCGCCCTGGCTGATGTCCAGGACCGAATCGGTCGTGAAATCATCATAGAGGGTGGTACCGGGGGCGCCGGCGTTGGTGACGCCAACCGATGCAAAGAGGACGCTTTGTCCGAGGTTGGCAGCGGAATTACCCATAATCCCGAAGTTGAAGGAGAAGCCGCCACTATTGGCGAAGTCGGTACCCGCAGTAGAACTAAAATTAAAGTTCGTGCTGGTCCCGTCCGGGGCTGTCATGGTCACGTTGGTGTTGTTAAGGAAAGTGAGCAGCCAAGTGCCCAGCATTGTGCTGCTGCCAATCGAAGGTGCACCGCTATTGTAAAAGCTGCCGTTGCTCGACGGCGCATTGGTCTTCCACCGGAAGGTCATGAATCCGCCTCCGGAGCTGTTATTCTCAATGTCCAGGAATACCACGTTCGCTTCATTCCAATCAGGTTCGGCTTCCGTGCCGCTGCCGGGATACAGGAAAATGTGGGTGACAAATCCGGGATTGCTGCTGCCGGGGTAGCTCAAAATTTTCAATCCATAGCTTACCGGACCAGATTGTCCGACCCACGCCATGTTGTTATTATAGGCCACGAGGCCCTGGCGACTGTAAGGGTTTGAGCCGGTCGCAACATCTTGCAGTCCCTTGATGCCTAATTGCTTGCTTAGCGTGATGGTTGGCGGCGGCAGCGGCGGGCCGCCATCGAAAGTCACATTATCAATAAAGTAGGCGACGGTACCCAGAGGACCATTGTAGTATTTCTTAAACCAGAGACCCATAACTTGGTCAATCCCCGGATAGCTGGTTCTCGCCAGCGGCAGGCTCACATGTACGAAGCCGTTGGAGGCTGTATCCGGAATATAGGTGTTGGAAGATCCAAATTGGGTCTGGCCTACGCCGGGCATGGTCAAAAGTCCGATGCCAACGCCCTGTGGATCTCCCGTGGTGTTCCACGTATCCAAAGGGATGGTGGAAACATTGTTATCCCACTTAATATCGAATTCGATGTTTGTGTATTGATAACCGTTAATCACGTTAGTGGTGCTGTTGAATTGAACGTAATTTGTTTGAAAAGCAATGCCCATGGCGAAATTATCTACCGCATCACCGGCAGACCAGTTCGCCGTGACATAGAGCGATCCCGAGTTTGGGTTCCCGGCGGCGTCCACGTTGGTCCAGTACATGTTTACGTTGGGGGTTCCATACCAAAGACCGGCATTAGGAGTGCCAAGAAGGCCTCCCGCGTCGTTTGGCGAATTGAACGCATCAAACGCTGGATAATTTGGCGCGTTTTGGGCCTGGACCATGTTCAGAGACAATCCCAAGGCAAGGCTGCTGATCGCGAACAATAGCCTTGATTTGCTTGTGTTTGTTATCTTTTTCATAGAGACGGGGTTGCGGTTTGTTGGTTATCTGGGTAATCTTACCTTCAAATTCTAACCTTTTACGCTCATTTGTCATGTCCCGAAAAGTGGGGACAAATCCATCAGCAATGATTTGAGACGTACCGTGATCGACATGTCAGTCCCCCTTCTTGACGGTCCACATCCCGGCCGGGTTGGCAAGGGTTCCTGAGCCGATGGTTTGTTCGATGGTAAGCGCTTCTACGTGGTTGTCGTGGAAAAGGTAGTTAAAGCGGCTGGTGTGTGCCTTGTACAACAACATCCCTTGATTGACGCCGCCGGGGTTGGTCGGATTCTGCGGCCGTGCAGCCGTGTCAATCTGGTAAAGGTCCCCGTTGGCCCCTCCGTTTGAAATTTGCGGACCATTGCAAACACACGTCCATTCATTTCCTTCGGCCTGCTGTCCGGTTGGTTCTTCTGCCAGGAGAATGGTACCGGCGGTATCGCGGACAACTGCGGTAGGATAGCCCCGGGCGTCCCAGTTTGGTGTGGAATTCCTGGCATTTCCGTCCAACCAGTAAATCCCAACACCGTGATAATTTGCCCGCGAATCGTATAAATCGGGAAGCGTGTAAGTTCCGCGCGGATCAATCTGATACCCCGATCCATAAGCTGTACCCACGCTGTTCATCGCATAAGACCTGACTCCAAACGCCGGAGGGCCAGCCACCCAGCTCACTTTTGTAAATCGGTCGGCGGGGCATGCTAAAATCGGCATGGCCACCGGTACGCCTGCAGCGGCCGCATCAACCGGATCCCGAACAAATACTCCTTTAACCAGCTCACTTCGGGGAACATTTCGTGTCACGCCGAGATAGTTATAAATCCAAGTGTCCCAAGTGATCGTGCCACCTGAGCATTTGTAACCCGCAGGAGGATAATTGTCATGATTGTCACCGGCAAACAAACTGAAGCCAAGACCGAGCTGCCGCATGTCGGAACTGCACTGGGTTCGCAAGGCTTTGGCGCGGGCGGACGACAGCGCGGGAAGCAACATGGCTGCGAGGATGGCAATAATGGCAATGACCACCAGGAGTTCAATTAGCGTAAATCCCGGTGAATCTTCCCGATGCCTTGCGCGTTTTGCTGCAAAGGGCCCGCTGAGATATGAAACAGTGATTTTCATCGGCAATTCTTCACCGGTTTACCAAACTGATCAGTCCTCTTCCATTAATAATGTACTTTTTACCCGAGGGCGGCTGCGGAATTTGTATGCCAGCGGTTGCGGCAAAATCCTCAAAATTTGCCGGATGGCGCTGATTCCGTACGATCCAACCTAGGAGTGCCTGATTCAGAGGGCGCAGGTCCGGCGCCGCATTGGTGGCAGTCGCCACCGGCGCGGGTTCGGAATTTGCCACGGTTGTTGGAGTTGCCGGGGCGGGCTGCGACGCACTGGTGTCTTGAGGCGCCGGCGCGGAGGGCGTGGGACTTTGGGCCTGCCGGCCACAACCGGCAGCCAGCAGCGCAGCGGCGCAAACCAGCCCGGCACCCAAAACTTGCCCCACCCTTGTCCCACGGGCGGCTCCCCCACGAAAACTGCAAGGTAGTTTCATTTCTAAAAGCATGGCCATCAGCTCATCGCGGAAAACGGGTTGCTGTAGTCAATCTAACTTAAATCTTGAACAAATTCAATGTCACGAAAAATAGTGACAAACCATTTCCCGGCCCTCCGGCACTATCGTTCAACGGCCTTGTGAATTCTCGTGTACAAGCGGGTTTTGACCCCGAACAGCCGCCCCGTTCATCATAAGACCTCCCGGTCGGCTTCGCTGCCAATTCCGTCCTGGCGGTGCTTGACCGGGATTAGCTTGCGCACTACCGGTTCTCGCCGCAAAATTTCCACGATGTTTGCGTCCCCGCCAGTCCTGAAGCCCCTGTCGGCAAGTCTCCCTGGCTCCCTGTTTTCAATGACGAGCCGTTCCGGTGTGGACAAATCCTCTCGAAAAGCGGCATCCGGTCGGGCCGGGAACCAGTGGTCGTGGTTGATGGGAAGGGCCATGCAAACGGGGATTATCGCCGGATTATTCCTGTGCGCCTGCCCGACCGTCCACGCTGAAACCGTCAATCACTCCGATTATTTTACGCGCGTTTGGCAAACCCAGGATGGTTTGCCTAACAACGCCGTCACCTCCATTCTCCAGACGCGCGACGGGTATCTCTGGCTGGCCACGTACGACGGTTTGGCCCGGTTTGACGGTGTCAATTTTACCGTCTTTGACAACAGCAACACGCCGGAAATGCGCAGCAGCCGGATCACCAGCCTGTTTGAAGACGCCGCCGGAAACTTGTGGATTGGTTGTGAAAGCGGGGATCTGACCCGTTACCATGATGGGCACTTTTATTCGGTGCCATTCCATCCCTCGTGGGAAAACAAGAAAATCCAGGCCGTTGGCGCCGATGCCGCGGACAAGGTCCGGCTGTTAAATGCGGACGGAAAACTGGCGGACCTTGACGGCAATGTGATTGCTCCTCCCAACGCCAGCGGGATGGTCAGAGTTCTTGCCTTGGCGCAAAATCCAGGCGGAGCGATGTGGGTGGATTACAACGGCCAGGTTTTTGCCCTCGACCACGACCGCCTGGTTCCGTTGCCGTCCGGAGAAGGATCTGATGATTTTGCAAAAGGAATCTGCGCCGGCCACGGCGGCACCTTGTGGATCATCACACAAAACGGGGTGTTGGAATGGAAGGACAACCGGATGGACGACCTGGGTCCAAGCCCGTTGGGACAAGCTTCCGTGACGACCATGATGGAAATGAGATCCGGTTGTCTTGCGGTTGGCACCCTGGAACAGGGACTATATCTCATCTTCCCCCGAGGCGGAGTGATTCACTTTGATCGCGCCCATGGGTTTCCAAACAACTGGGTGCGTACATTGTGTGAGGACCGCGAGGGAACATTGTGGGTGGGCACCGGCAGCGGCGGACTGGTCGCGTTACGTCCGAGCCGGGTGGCCACCCTGAATGCACCGGACAGCTGGCAGGGCGCCAACGTGCTCTCGATTACCTCGACCCGCGCGGGAACGATGTGGATCGGAACCGAGGGGGCCGGCTTGTATGCCTTTCAAGCCGGTCATTGGACGCACTTTGGAGAAGGCGATGGTTTGTCCAATTCGTTTGTCTGGTCGGTTTCCGAAGACACCCGAAACCGTCTTTGGGTGGGAACCTGGGGCGGCGGCCTGTTCTTCGAGCATAGCAACCGCCTCGAACAGGTGCCTGGTCTGGAAAATTTCACGGCCCCGGTGCTGGCCATCCTGCATGGATCGAATGGGGTGACGTGGATCGGAACCGAAACCGGCCTGCTCCGCTATCAATCAGGCACCATCACCCGCTATGGCACCAGGGAAGGGCTGGTCTTGCCGGATGTCAGGGCCCTGGCGGAGGCTCCCGACGGGACATTGTGGTTTGGCATGATGGGCGGGGGGGTGGGACGCCTGCAAAATGGCGTAGTGAAGCAATTCCGGACAGCCGACGGACTCTCCAGCGATTTCGTCCAGTGTCTGCACCTGGATGCCCGGGGCGCCTTGTGGATCGGCACCTACGGCGGCGGCCTGGACCGGTATGAGGAGGGTCATTTCTCGCCGATTGGCGCCAATCAGGGGCTGCCGAACAGTTTCATTTGCGCCATCGAGCAGGACGACCGCGGCAATTTTTGGATCAGTTCGCACGGCGGAATCTTCAGAATTCAAAAGACGGAATTAAACCAGTGCGCCGACGGACAGTCAGCCGTCGTGCATCCCCTGGTTTACGGTACCGGGGACGGCATGCCGACGCTGGAATGTTCCGGCGGCTTCCAGCCTGCCAGTTGCTTGACCAGTGATGGCCGGGTGTGGTTTCCCACCAGCAAGGGCCTGGTAGGCATTGACCCGAGCGATATTAAAGTAAATCAGTTGCCCCCGCCGGTCCTCATCGAAAAAATGCTCGTGGACGGGCAGCCGGTGTCCGGCAGCAGCTCGGGGGATCGTTCCCTGCGGATTTCCCCGGGCCGGCACAGGTTCGAATTTCGTTACACCGGTCTGAGCTTTGTGGCTCCTGAAAAAGTCAGCTTCAAGTATCGTCTTAAAGGACTGGAGCGGGACTGGACGGATGCTGGAACCAAGCGAACGATTATTTACAGTTATATTCCGCCCGGGAGTTACCAGTTCCAGGTCATGGCCTGCAACAGTGATGGCATTTGGAACACCAGCGGCGCGACGCTGGCGTTCACTGTGCAACCCTATTTTTGGCAAACCTGGTGGTTCTACCTGTTGGTCAGTCTGTCGGCGGCGGCACTTTTGAGCGGCGGGGCATTGTGGTTCGCCCGGCGGCGGATGCGTCGCAAACTCGAGCGCCTGGAACGCCAGCGCGCCATTGAACGCGAACGGACGCGAATTGCCCGTGACATCCATGACAATCTGGGCGCCAATCTGACGCGCATCTCCCTGCTCAGCCAGTCCGCCCAGGGCGAACTGCATAACCCGGGACAGGCCGCCGTCCAGTTGAACCGGATTTACGATACCACCCGCGAGCTGACCCGTGCGCTGGACGAAATTGTCTGGGCCGTCAATCCGGAGCACGACACCCTCGACAGTCTGGCCAACTATCTCGGAAAATTCGCCCGGAATTTTCTCGAACCACTCGCCATCCGCTGCCGGCTGGATTTGCCCGTGCAACTGCCACCGTGGCCGGTCACGGCGGAAGTTCGACACAATTTGTTCCTTGCCTTCAAGGAAGCTTTGCACAACGTCGTCAAACATGCCGCCGCTTCGGAAGTCAGTGTTTCCCTGACGACCGATGCCCGCGCTTTTACTCTTCAGGTCCGTGATCACGGACGCGGCTTTGTGCCGGAGCCGCTGTGGCACGCGCCGCCGCGCGAACCCGGCCGCCCCACGTCCGGCAACGGTCTCAGAAACATGTACCGCCGCCTCCAAAAAATCGGCGGCTGGTGTGAAGTCCAAAGCGCGCCGGGGCACGGGACCACCGTTCAATTTATCGTGCGGGTGTCGTCAGACCAGCCGGATTCGGGTCAGGCCCATCCACCGCCGCCGGATCCCGGTGCCAATCCCCCTCCGCCGGATGTCGCTAAAAGTCGTGACAAGCCTTTTTCTTTGAGGCGTGATAAGGTAAAGAACTGAAATGAGTGTCACCGTTTCCATCATCGAAGACGACGTGCCGGCCCGGGAAATTCTGGCCGATTGGATTCGTCGCGCGGAGGGTTTTCAGTGCGTCAGCGAGCATGACAGTGCCGAGAGCGCGCTGGAGGCATTGCCCCGGCAAAAACCCGCAGTCGTGCTGGTGGATATCAATTTGCCGAACATGAACGGCATCGAATGTATTCGCCGTTTGAAGCCGGTTCTGCCCCAGACCCAATTTGTCATGCTGACGGTGTACGAAGATGACAACCACATCTTCAAGGCGCTGGCTGTGGGGGCAAGCGGTTACCTGCTGAAACAAACTCCACGCCAGATGTTGCTGACCGCCCTGAGAGAGGTTTACGCCGGGGGCTCGCCGATGAGCAGCAGCATTGCGAGGAAAGTGGTGCAGTCCTTTTGCCGGCCGGTGGCGGGTTCGGGCAGTACGGCCAGCCTTTCACCGCGCGAACAGGAAGTCCTTGACTTGCTGGCGCGCGGCTTTCTTTACAAGGAAATCGCCGACTCGCTCGAGTTGAGCGTGCAGACCGTGAACACCTACATCCGGCGGATTTACGAAAAACTTCACGTGCGCTCACGCGCGCAGGCTATCGCGGTGTACGCCCATTTGCCCATGGGAACCGAAAACTGATTACGGCGCCTTGGTTTCAAGGTTTAGCTTCGAAAAGATTGGCTTGAGTTCCGCCTGCCATTTTTCATAACCCACGGCATTGGGGTGGAGCAAATCGGGAAATTCATCCCGCGGACAGTCGCCATTTTGATCGGCGTAAATGCTCCAGGTGTCGCACAACGTGAATTGGGGGTCGTTTTTGATGGCCGCCGCCACCAGCGCGTTGAGTTTTTCAATCCGGTCGGCGGGATGCTGCCCGCGATCACTTCGGGGCATCACTTCGCAAACAACGACCGGCAGACGTGGATTGAATCGCTTTATTTCCTGCAAAATGGCTTCGATGTTGTCCGCGACATCTTCCGGTTTGGCGCCATTGCCGATATCATTGGTGCCGATGAGCAGCACAATGGCTTTGGGATCGAGATCCAGCACGTCTGCCTGGAGGCGGTACAACACCCCGCGTGTGGTGTCGCCGCCGATGCCGCGGTTGGCGACCTTGATGCCGGGAAAGGCATTGGCCAGCGAATGCCAGCCCTGGGTGATGGAGTCTCCCAGAAAAACCACCGCGCCCCGGTCCTGGCCGGCGGTCCGCGCCCATTCCGCGTGGCGCTCCGCCCAAACCCTGGGCAGGCCGGTCCAGGTTGCCGCGGGGCCTTTCCCGGGCAACGACGAAGGGTCCTTCGGATACTGCGAAACATCCGCCGCGGTTGCGTTGGTGGTGTTCTGGGCCAGGAGGACGGCGTTTCCAGCGGTGCCCAACAGGAGCAGGACCAGGAGAAAAGCAAAAGCGGTGTGAGCGCGGAAAAGTTTGTATGCGAATTTCATGTGAGGCGATGCTTTACAACGACGGGCGGCGGTGGTCGAGCATTTTTTGGATGTCTCCGTCGCATCCTGGCTGAACCGGGCCATGCCAAATGACAGAATTGTCATGCGCGGTTCAGCCGTTGTTCATGATGATTCTGTTCCATGACCGGGCTTGTCGGTTCAAACCAGATGGACATTGACGGCAAGACATTGACGACTGATTAAATAACTGCGAACAATCCAAGCGAAACCTCCAGCGCGAACCACAAACATGAAAAAACAACTCCGATCGGTTTTATTCGGGATCGTTGGCCTTATGACCGCGGTGGTCTGCCGTGCCGACGGGCCTTATCACTTCCTCAAGGAAATTCCCATTGGCGGCAGCGGCGGCTGGGATTACTGCACGGTGGATCCGACCGCCCAGCGTCTTTATGTCTCGCATGCCACCGAAGTCGTGGTCATTGATCTTGCCCGGGACCAGGTCTGTGGTGAAATTACGAACACACCCGGCATCCACGGCGTCGCCATCGCCTCCGACCTCGGCCTCGGTGTGACCAGCAACGGTCGCGAAAACAAGGCCGGAATTGTCGACCTGAAAACACTGCAGACCTTGTCCAAGCTGAAGACCGCTGAAGGTCCGGATGGAATGCTTTATGAGCCAGGCCGAAAGGAAGCCTGGTTGTTCTGCGGCCGCGCCCAGGCGGCGACTGTGGTTGACGTAAAAGGACAAAAGGTGGTTGCCACCGTTCCGCTGGGCGGCCGGCCGGAATTTGCGCAGGCCGATCCCGGGGCGGGTCGCGTCTATGACAACCTTGAAGACAAAAGTGAAGTGGCCGTGATCGACACGAAATCGCATCAGGTCGTCGCCCGTTGGCCGATTGCGCCCGGTGAAAGTGCCTCGGGCATGGCGATTGACGTAAAAAATCACCGCCTGTTCCTCGGCTGCCACAATAAACTGATGGTGATGATGGACAGCACGGACGGCAAAGTTATCGGCACCGTGCCCATTGGCCAGGGGGTGGACGCCAATGCGTTCGACCCGGGCACCCAACTCGCCTTTGCTTCGTGCGGCGATGGCACGACGACGATTGCGAAGGAGGAATCGCCGGATAAACTGGTCGTGATTCAAACGCTGCCAACTCAACGCGGATCGCGCACGATGGCGCTGGATCCGACCACGCACAGAATCTACCTGGCGGCAGCCAAATTTGAGGCGCCGGCGGAGGGCGAACGGCGGCCGCGGATGGTCCCGGGCACGTTCAAAATTCTGGTTTACGGGATGGAACAATAATCCGTTGATGGACCCGCGAAGAGAGTTGGAAACCGCTGTGCCTGTTTTGAGCTTTAACATTTCTGCGGTTTGATGATGCTCGGAATATGCGCGTATTGGTGGTTGAAGACGAAAAGAAAACGGCGTCGTTTGTCCGCAAGGCGCTGCAGGCGGAGGGTTTTGCCGTGGACCTCTGCCACAACGGCAATGATGCGCTGGCGGCCGCGCGGACCACGCCGTTCGACGGCATCGTGCTCGACATCATGCTGCCCGGACGCGATGGCCTGAGCGTGCTCCGTCAGTTGCGCGAACACCGCAACGCAACGCCCATTCTGCTTCTGTCCGCGCGCGGCGAGGTAAACGAACGAGTCGAAGGTCTGAACGCGGGTGCGGACGATTACCTGCCCAAGCCTTTTGAACTGGCGGAACTGGTGGCACGGGTGCGGGCCTTGACGCGGCGGAGCGGCGACAACAAATCCACCGTGCTGCGTCTGGCTGACCTCACCCTGGACACGGTCACCCACCGGGCGCAACGGGGCGGAACCGACATCGAATTGACGGCGCGCGAATACCGGCTGCTGGAATATCTCATGCACTCGCCGGGCCGGTTGTGCGGGCGGATGATGATACTGGAAAAGGTGTGGGATTACGATTTCGACCCCGGCACCAACCTGGTGGACGTCTATATCAAACGCCTGCGCGAAAAAATTGACGCCAATTTCGAGCCGAAGCTGTTGCACACCGTGCGCGGCGCCGGTTACGTGCTGAAGGAGTCCCCGTGACCATCCGCAAGCGCCTGACCTTGTGGTATGCGGGAGTCCTGGCGGTCTCGTTGCTCATCATCGGGCTCGGGACCTATCGGGAGATCGACGAGCAATTGCGACATGCCCATCGCCGCGCCCCGGTGGAACATGCCATTTCGGAAACCAGCGAGATGATCTTCGAGGTGGGTCTGCCCGCCATCCTGCTGGGATTGCTGGGCGGCTGGTGGTTGACCCGGAAAGCCATGGCGCCCGTGACGCAGTTGACGGAAGCGATCACCCGGGTTCACGAGCGCAATCTCCGCGAACCACTCCCCCGCACCCGCAGCGGCGATGAGTTCGACCGGCTCACAGAAGTGTTCAATGCCATGCTGGCGCGGCTGGATGACTCCTTCAGCCGCATCCGGGAATTCACGCTGCATGCTTCCCATGAACTTAAAACGCCACTGACCATTCTGTGCGGTGAAATTGAGACCGCCTTGCGCGATGAATCGCTTACGCCGGTGGAACGCGATCGGTATGCCAGCCAGCTTGATGAATTGCGCCGCCTGGCCCGCATCGTGGACGGCCTCACGCTGCTCGCCAAGGCCGATGCCGGACAGGTGACGTTGAAGCTGGAACCGCTGCGGTTGGACGAGCTGGTGCACGACAATTTTGCCGACACGCAAATCCTGGCTGAACCGCAACACATTCAGGTGGAACTCACGGCGTGTGAACAAATTTTCGTGCGCGGCGACCGACACCGGTTGCGGCAATTGCTGCTCAACCTTGCTGACAACGCTGTCAAATACAACCAGCCGCAGGGCCGGGTAACCATGAATTTGCTACGGGCGAACGGGGCCGCGGAGTTTTTCATCGCGAATACCGGGCCCGGCATCCCCCCGGAGTCGTTGCCGCGGATTTTCGACCGGTTTTACCGTGGCGACCCGGCGCACGGCCATGAGGTCGACGGTTGTGGCCTCGGTTTGAGCATCGCCCAGTGGATTGTTTCCGCCCACCACGGAACCATCCAAATCGGGTCGGCGCCGGCGCAACTGACGACCGTCACCGTGCGTCTGCCGTTGGAGGCTTAGCAATGAAACATCCAACATCCAACACCGAACATTCAACCTCCATTTCTCGGCGTCGGCCACGCGCGCATTTTATTGGGCGTTGGAGGTGGGAGGTTGGAGGTTGGATGTTCTCCGCCCTCTTCCTGCTCTTCGCCGGCTGCGCCACGTATCATTCACAACCGATTTCGCCCGAACAAACCGTAGCCGATTTTAACGCCCGCTCCTTGCATGAGCCAGGGCTGCAGGCATTTCTCGAAACCAATCATGTGGCTGTTCCCGGCCCGCACGAAGGCTGGAACTTGAAGCAACTCACGCTGGTCGCCTTCTATTATGAGCCCGTGCTGGCCGAGGCACGAGCTCAACTGCTCGCCGTCCAGGCCGCAAAAATCACGGCAGGTGAACGCCCAAATCCTTCCGTGTCCCTGACACCGGCCTACGACCGGCAGATTCCCGATACGCCCAGTCCGTGGATTGTGCCGGTCAGTTTTGATTTGCCCATCGAGACGGCCGGCAAACGCAGCAAACGCATCGCCGAAGCAGAGCATCTGGCCGAAGCCGCGCGCTGGAACCTCATCGGTACGGTCTGGCAGATGCGCAGCCAGGTCCGTGCGGCGTTGCTCAATCTTTATTCCGCGCGCGAATACGAAGCCTTGCTCCGCCAACAAGTGGCAGCACAGAGCAATGTCGTTCGCCTGCTCGAAGGCCAGCTGGCTGCCGGCGCCGTCTCTGATTATGAGGTCACCCAGACCCGTACCACGCTGGCCACCACCCAACTCGCGTGGCAGGATGCGGCTGGCAAAGCCAGCCAGGCCCGCATTGAACTGGCCCGTGTGCTGGGCGTCCCGAGCCGTGCCCTGGACGGCGTGAATTTTTCCTTCGCCGCGTTAAACCGGTTTCCCCGCAACCTGACCCGGCCGGAAATCCGGCGTCAGGCCTTGTTGAATCGCGCCGACGTGCGCGAGGCATTGGCCGCGTACGCCGCCAGTCAATCCGCCCTCCAGCTCGAGATCGCCAATCAATATCCGGACATTCATCTTGGGCCGGGTTATGCCTGGAACAGTGGCAGCGCCGGCGACAATCAGTGGGAACTGGGAGTGACTCTGACGCTGCCGGTCTTGAATCACAACGAGGGACCGGTCGCCGAGGCGGAGGCAAAACGCACTCAAGCCGCCGCGCATTTCCGGACGGTGCAGGCCAATGCCGGCGCCGAAATCGAGAGCGCCCTGGCCGGTTACCGTGCGGCTTGGCAACAGGTCGCCACGGCCAGGACGCTGGCTGACGACTCGCTGAAACAGTTGAATTCCGTCCGAGCCCGGCAGCAGGCAGGTGAGCTGGAGCCGCTGGCGGTGGCGAATGCCGAGGTGGCATACGATGCCGGCGTGCAAAACCGGCTCGACGCTTCGATCAAGGCACAACAGGCGCTGGGCCAATTGGAGGACGCCGTCCAAAGCCCGCTGACGCTCCCGGCAGAAACCCTCGCTACGGTGCAGAACATTCCTTCCCCGGCTGAAAAATGAAACGAAAACAAATCGTCCTCGGCAGCGTAGTTGTCCTGTGCTTCGCGTTGGGCATCTATGCGCTCATCAAATCATCCCATGCCGCTTCGGATTCGGATGACGAAGGTGGGGCGCCGGAAAACGTGCCGTCCGTGGTTTCAGTTCAAACCGGGACGTTGCAGCGCATGACGTTGCATCGTTACGTAACCGGCTATGGCATGGTGGAAGCCGCACCCGCCACGACGGACCAACCGGCCGCAGGGGCGGAACTCGCCGCACCCAGCGCTGGAATCGTGGTCGCCGTGAACGTCATCGCCGGCCAGCACGTTGAAAAAGGCGACGTGTTGGTGGACTTGAGCTCGGTTGCAGTCAAACAGGAAGTCGCGCGGCAGAAAAAATTATACGCGCAACACAACACGTCGCTGAAAGCCTTGCAGGACGCCCAGGCGCAATTGACCCTGCAGCAAGTGATCGCACCGGTGGCCGGCACGGTGACGCGGCTCGACGTCATGCCCGGCGAGGTAGTGGATGTGAATACGGTCGTCGCCGAGGTGGTGGATTTAAACCGGCTGGCCGTGAGTGCGCAAATTCCGGCCGCCGATGCCACGGATTTGAAAGCCGGCGAAGAGGTCCGGGTGCTGATCGAGCCGCCGGTAACAGCCACGCTTTCCTTTGTCAGCCCCGCAGTGGATCCGAAAACCGGTTCTGTCCTGGCCCGGGCGTTGTTGCCGTCTGACAGCGGGTTGCGCCCCGGCCAATTTGTTCAATTGAAAATCATCACGGCGGTTCACACCGATTGCCTGGCGGCGCCGGAGGCGAGCGCGGTCACCGATATCAACGGGCACAGCGTTATATCATTGGCCAAGGGTGATGAGGCCATGCAAACGCCGGTGCAAACCGGTTTTCGGGAAAATGGCTGGGTGGAAGTCGCCGGCGCCGGACTCAAGGAAGGCGATTCCGTGGTGACGGTCGGTGCCTATGGGTTGCCGGACAAGACTAAAATCCAGGTGGTGAATCCATGAAGCAAGCAGCTGCTTTCCTCGTAGCGGCGGCTCGGCGGAGCGCCGCTGACTTGCTTTGCTCGAGATGGCGGCGTTCTGCCGAAACGCCGCTACGCTGGAACTGGCCATGACCTCCACCACCTCCTCGCGCCTGGGGCGGTTCGCCACGCGACACGCGCTGGCCATCACGTTCATCGCGGTGGTGTTGTGCCTGGCCGGAGTTTTCTCGGCGCTGCATACGCCCTCCTCCGTGTTCCCGCGGACGGATTTTCCGCGCGTGGTCATTCTGGTGAACAACGGCATCATGCCCGCCGACGAAATGATGGCCACGATCACGCGCCCCATCGAGGAGGCGATGAAGGATATCCCTGGCGCGGTTTCGGTGCGCTCGGCGACCAAGCGCGGTTCAGCCCAGATCAACGTTTTTTTCAACTGGCACGTGGACATGCCGCAATCGGAATTGTACGTCCTCGGACGGCTCGCGCAAATTCGCAGCGATCTGCCCGCGACCGCCGGGACCGAGATCGAACGCGTGACGTTCTCAGCGTTTCCCATCATCGGCATCAGCCTTACCAGCTCCAACCGCGACCTCATGGACTTGTGGGAAACGGCGAATTACCGGTTGAAACCGCTCTTCCTGCAAATTCCCGGCGTCGCGAAGGTCGACCTCGTTGGCGGCCACGTGCCCGAATTTCACGTCATCGTGGACCCGTTGAAACTGCAGGCGGCCGGTCTCGGGCTGCCCGACGTGGGCGATGCGCTGGAGAAAAACAACCTCATCGCTCCGGCAGGCATGATTGAGGAAAATTATCATCTCTACCTGACCACGGTGGACGGGCGCGTCCATTCGCCGGAAGACATCGGCAAAGTGGTGATTGCGGTCCGCGAGAACCACCCGATTCTGGTCCGGGACGTGGCGCGGGTCGAGCGCGGACCTGCACCGGCCTACACGGTGGTCACCGCCCAGGGGCGTAACGCCGTATTGATGAACGTCCAAAGCCAGCCGGAGGGCAGCACGCTGGACATCGCCGCCGCGCTGGAGACAAAACTCCAGCAGCTCCGGCAGGAATTACCGCCGGACATGCATCTCTCTTTTTACTACGACCAATCGCAGTTCGTGCGCGATTCGGTCGGCAGCGTCTGGGACGCCATTCTCTTTGGCCTCATCCTGTCGGTGCTCATCCTCTATTTTTTCCTGAAAAATTGGGGCAGCGTGTTGACGGCCATTGTCACCATTCCCATCACCGTCCTCATCACGTTCGTGGCCATGAAACTGGCGAACATGACTTTTAACATGATGACCCTTGGCGGTATCGCGGCCTGCATCGGCCTGATTATCGACAACGCCATCGTCGTCGTGGAGGCGATGTGCGTGAAAATCGCCGCCGGCCGGCCACGGTTGGAGGGTATCCAGGAGGCCATCGGGGAAATCCTCTATCCGCTCATCGGCTCGACGTTGACCCCGGTGGTGGTGTTCATACCGCTGGCATTTTTGACCGGTGTCACCGGGGTATTTTTCCGCGCGCTGGCGTTGACCATGGTCGTCTCGCTGCTCGTCTCGCTGGTTTTGGCGCTCACGCTGACGCCGTCGCTGGCCGCCTGGTTTATCCGCGACCGTGATAAAATGGAGCACGGCCAAACGCCGACCGGAGTCGAAGGCGGGTTTTTACTGACCCGGGTCATCCGGATTTACGAACGTGCCGTGCGGGTGGCATTGCGGCACGGCTGGCTGACCCTGGCGGCGTGCGGGCTGGTCCTGCTCGGCGGCATTTTCATCTACCAGCATTTGCACTCCGATTTCCTGCCCGACTTCGACGAAGGCGGCTTTGTGATTGATTACTGG
>Ga0335083_10005368_pt1 | contig 16160 bp, 15 predicted proteins | sample Lox_Sample_42_FD_206716 | JGI IMG/M metagenome (GOLD analysis project Ga0335083, IMG submission 206716) | Soil microbial communities from Loxahatchee National Wildlife Refuge, Florida, United States - Lox_Sample_4.2 | ecosystem: Environmental > Terrestrial > Soil > Wetlands | place: USA... | reverse complement strand
GGTGCCAAAAACTGCCGTGCAGGAACAGGATGGCCATGATATTATCTTTGTCGTCACTGACGGCCGTGCCGAACGCCGCGCGGTCACAGTCACTGACACGCAAAATGATGATTCGGTTATCGATGCGGGGGTTTCTGGTGGTGAAAAAGTTATCGTAAACGCCCCGGCGAATTTGAAAGACGGCATGGCCGTGAAAGAGGAAAATCCATGAGCGAAAAACCATCAACCAACGGCGCCCTGGTAAAAGTCGAGGGCGTGGACAAAATTTTTCATCGCGGCTCGGAGGACATCCACGTCCTGACCGGCCTGAATCTGCAGGTCCCTTCCGGCGAATTTCTTGCGCTCATGGGCCCATCCGGCTCGGGCAAGAGCACGCTGCTGAATTTAATCGGCGGTCTTGATCATCCCACCAATGGCACTGTGACTGTCGGCGGCGAACAGGTAAACCAATTGTCCGACAACGCCATGGCCGCATGGCGGGCGCGGCATATCGGGTTCGTTTTCCAGCTTTATAACCTGATGCCCGTGCTCACGGCGGAACGGAATGTCGAATTACCCTTGCTGCTCACGCACCTTTCGCACGCAGACCGGAAAAAGCACGTGGAAGCGGCGCTGGCTGCGGTCGGGTTGTCGCATCGCCTGAAACATTATCCGCGCACGCTCTCCGGCGGCGAACAGCAACGTGTCGGCATTGCCCGCGCCATCGTTACCGACCCCACCCTGCTCCTGTGCGACGAGCCGACTGGCGATTTGGACCGCAAAGCCGGCGACGAAATTTTGGATTTGTTGCAAACGCTGAACCGCGACCATGGCAAGACCATCATCATGGTCACGCATGACCCGCATGCCTCGGCGCGCGCGTCGCGCACGGTGTATCTCAACAAAGGCCAATTGAGCAACGAACCGATGAAATGAAATTTCTCCACCTCATCTGGTGCAATTTGAAACGCAAGAAGACGCGCACGTCGTTGACGCTGCTGTCTATCGTCATCGCGTTCATGCTCTTCGGCCTGCTTGCGGCCATCCAGCAGGCGCTGGTGGGCGGCGTGGCGCTGGCGGGGGCCGACCGCCTCATTGTCCGTGATAAAGTTTCCATCATCAACCTGCTCCCGCAGAGTTACGAGGCGCGCATGGACCGCATTCCGGGCGTGGATTTCTCCACGCACCAGACCTGGTTCGGCGGCATTTACCAGGACCCGAAAAATTTCTTCATGCAAAATCCCGTCGAGCCGGAGAAGTTCCTGAAGATCCATCCCGAAATCCTCCTGCCGCCGGATCAGGAAAAAGCCTGGCTCGAAACGCGCACCGGCGCGATTGTGGGACGGCGCAGCGCCGAACGTTTTGGCTGGAAAATCGGGGACAAGGTTCCCATCCGCTCTACCATCTGGAGGCAACCGGATGACAATGCCACCTGGACCTTTGACATCGTCGGCATCTACGACGGCAAGGATAAAGGCACTGACACCACGCCGCTTTTCTTCCGGTACGATTATTTCGACGAAGCGCGGCAGTATGGCAAAGGACAAGTCGGCTGGTACACCATCCGCATCAAGGACCCGTCCCAGGCCGCCGAGGTGGCCAAAGCCGTGGATGCGGAGTTTGAAAATTCGCCCAATGAAACCAAGACGGAACCGGAAGGCGCGTTCATCCAGGGCTGGGCCCGGCAAATTGGCAACATCGTCCTCATCGTCTCCGGCATCCTGGGCACGGTGTTCTTCACCATCCTGCTCGTAACGGGCAACACCATGGCCCAGGCCGTGCGTGAACGGACGGGCGAGCTCGGCGTGCTTAAAGCCATCGGCTTCACCAATATGCAAGTCGTCGTGCTCGTGCTCGCGGAATCCTGCCTGCTCGCCACCCTCGGCGGCGTGATCGGCCTTGGGCTCGCATGCGTCATCGTTCCCCTTCTGGCCCAGCCGCTCTCCGGTTTGCTGCCGTTGTTTTTCCTCCCCGTGCGCGCGTTGTTCATTGGGCTGGGCTTTTGCATTGCGCTGGGATTGGTAACCGGAATTTTTCCCGCGATCCAGGCCATGCGCCTGCGGGTCGCTGATGCCTTAAGACGAATGTAATTTTTTATGGCCGGACCTGTTAATTGGATTTCGCAAATCACTTCGATCACGAAGTTCGGGCTGCTCAGCCTGCCGCAACGGCGCGGCGCGGTAGCGGCCACGATCATCGGCATCGCCGGCGTGGTGGCTGTGCTCGTGGGGGTGCTCTCCATCTCAGCCGGTTTCCGGCAGGCGATGAGCGCGTCCGGCGCACCGGACGGCGCCATTGTTTTGCGCAGCGGTGCCGATAGCGAAATGGTCAGCGGCTTCGGGCGGGATGAGACGCGTGTCATCGCCGATGCCCCGGGCATCGCGCGCACCACCAACGGCCCGCTCGCCTCCGCCGAATTATACGTCATCATTAATCTGCCCAAACGCACGACCGGCACGGATGCCAATGTGCCCTTGCGCGGCGTAGAACCTGCCGCGTTCCAGGTGCGCGATAATTTAAACATCATCAGGGGCCGGATGTTTGAGTGGGGCAAGGACGAAGTCATCGTCGGCCAGGGCGCAGTCCAGGAATTTGCCGGGCTGGACGTCGGCTCGACCATCAAAGTGGGACGTTACCAGTGGCCGGTGGTGGGGGTGTTTACCGCCAATGGCGGCATCGCGGAATCTGAAATCTGGACCGACGCAAAAGTCCTGCAGCCTGCTTTTAACCGCGGCGATTCTTTTCAATCGGTCTCCGTGCGGCTGACTTCGCCTTCGACGTTCCAGCAGTTCAAAGATTCGCTCACGTCCAACCCGCAGGTGAGCGTGCAGGTCATCCGGCAGACAGATTATTATGCCCAGCAATCCTCAAGGCTCACCCTGCTCATCACGGTGTTGGGTTATACCATCGCAGTTTTGATGGCGATTGGCGCGATTTTTGGCGCGCTGAACACCATGTATAGTGCAGTGGCCTCGCGCACACGGGAAATCGCCACGCTCCGCGCGCTCGGTTTCGGTCGCAGCGCCGTCATTGTCTCACTGATGCTGGAATCCTTGATGATCGCGCTGGTAGGCGGATTGATTGGCGGCGCGCTCGCGTATCTCGCCTTCAATAATTTCCATACTTCGACGATGAATTTCCAGAGCTTCAGCGCGGTGACGTTCGCTTTCAAGGTCACTGCCGAGCTGCTGATCAACGGCATCATCTGGGCGCTGGTGATTGGCCTGGTTGGCGGGATCTTTCCCGCGTGGCGCGCCGCTCACCTGCCGATTGCCGCGGCGTTGAGGGAATTGTAATCCCCCACTTACCTCTTCGCCGCCAAATTTTGCACGTGGCGCTCGATCCTTTTGGCGGCTTCAATGAGTTGCTCGTAGCTGGTGGCAAAGCAGGCCCGGCAAAAGCCTTTGCCGTTCTCGCCGAAGGCGGAGCCGGGCACGATGGCGACTTTTTCGGCTTCCAACACCCCGATGGCAAAGTCGCGCTCGTTCACCCCGGTGACGGACACGTCCGGGAACGCGTAAAACGAGCCGCGCGGCAGGTGGCATTTCAAACCAATCTCGTTGAAGCGGCGCACGATGAAATCGCGCCGGCGATGATACTGCCCGCGCATCTTTTTCATGGCTTCTTCGCCACGCAACAGGGCCTCGATGGCCGCTTCCTGGCTGATAATGGACGCACACAGCATCGAGTATTGGTGCACCTTCATCATGGCCTCGATCAACGGCGCGGGCCCGCAGGCATAGCCGATGCGCCAGCCGGTCATGGCAAAGGCCTTGGAGAATCCGTGCAGGAAAATGGTGCGCTCGCGCATGCCCGGCAGGCCGGCGATGCTGGTATGCTCCCCTTCAAAGGTGAGTTCAGAATAAATTTCATCGCTCAGGACGATTAAATCTTTTTCCACGGCGAATTTCGCGATGGCTTCCACCTGGGCGCGGTCGCAGGTGCCGCCGGTGGGATTGCACGGCAGGTTCAGCATCAGGATTTTACAGCCGGGCTGCCACGCGGCGCGCAAGGCGTCCACGGTGAGCGCAAAATTGTCGCGGGCAAACGTCGGCACCGGCACGGCGACACCGTGGGCCAGGGCCACACTGGGATGATAGCTAACGTAACACGGCTGATGATACATCACCTTATCGCCCGGATTGATGAGCGCGCGGCACGCGAGGTCGAGGGCTTCGCTCACGCCCACCGTGATGAGAATTTCATTTTCGGGCGCGTACGCGACCGAGAAATGTTTCTCCACATATTTGTTGATGGCCCGGCGCAGCTCGATCAGGCCCAGGTTAGACGTGTAATGTGTCTTGCCCTTTTCCAGCGCATAGATGCCCGCCTCGCGAATGTGCCAGGGCGTATCGAAATCCGGTTCACCCACGCCCAGGGAAATGGCGTCCTTCATCCGGGCGACGATGTCAAAGAAATCGCGGATGCCGGATTTGGGCAGTCCGGCGACATGCTTAGCGATATAACGGGATTGGTCCATTGATTTTTTCAGGTTTTTGCTCCACCGTGCCAAACGGCCGCGACGCAGCGCGGCCCTACCACGATTAGCAACGTACTCAGATTACGGCGCCACTTTGAGCCGTTCATTTTCTTCTTTCTTGCCTTCGATCAGGAACCCTTCCTCCTTATACGCGCGCAGCATGAAATGCGTGGCGGTGGACAGGACACCTTCGATAGTGGACAATTTTTCAGAGACAAACGCGGCGACCCGTTGCAGGCTTTTTCCATTCACAAATACGAGCAAATCGTAGCTGCCGGACATCAAATAGCAGGATTCCACTTCATCAAAACGGGAAATGCGTTCGGCCAGGCGGTTGAAGCCGCCGCCGCGTTCCGGCGTGATGCGCACCTCGATGACAGCGCGCACCATCCCGGCCTCTTCATCCGAGAGATTCAGGATAGGCGTCCAGCCCAGCAGAACACCCTGGGCCTTCAATGCAGCCAGTTGTTTGTTAATTTCCGCTTCGGGCAGGTTCAGCACCTGGGCCATTTGCGCGGTGTCGAGCCGGCTGCCTTCCAGCAATAATTTGAGTACCGGATTCATGGAAACGCAGTATCTCAGAAAAATACGCCAAATCCATAGGAAAGTGGCGCATCCCGGAACTGGTCATTTATCACATGCCACTTCTTTTGAAGCGGGCCGCCACCATTTTGGTTTGGAGAATGCAGCAATGCTGCCCAGCGCAAATAAAAGGAAACTACCAACCACGGCAAGCATTCCCGGCGTTTCACGGTTGAGCCAATTCCCGAGAATCACACCCGGTTTTGACAGCAAGACGAATAGTGCGCCGGCAGGGAGGATTCGGTGCTGCCAACGCCGGGATATCATCGCCTGTAGCAGGTAGACAGCGAGAAATACCCCCGCAGTGCAGCCGACGAGCAGTAGTTGCGGATGAACTGCATCAAATAACCATGCGCACGAAGTCGAGGACCACACCACCACCGCAAGAAAACGAAGTGTCGCTGCGCCTTTATGCGACAGATCATCCCAACGCAGGCTGTGCAACATCAATGACACGAACGCCACCTGGACAGCGTAATGAAAGAAACTTGAGGCAAAACAAGAGCTGAAGCCGGCGAGAGCCAAAGCAGCGAAAATTGCCACGCGGGGATTGCGAGACCGGAAAATCAACCAAAAGAAACAAACAAAAATGGAAAACAGCACCCATTCCGAACGCTCCATTCCGGGAACAATGTGGCCCACCCATCCCATCGGCAGGCTTCCGCAAAGAATCGTAACGGCCCCCAGTAATCGGGCCAGTGCGGGGAAATTTCGGTCTTTGCGAATAAAGAACCACCCGTAAATGATGAGATTGAACAATGCGAAAAGCAGCAACATGCGTCCGGATTCAATGGCCAGCAAGGGCAACAACAAGGGCACCGATAAAAGGATTTCCTCAATCAACCGGTTTGCCCGGGAAAAATCGGCGATCCGAACGTAAGCCGTCCACGCCATGACCCACAGGGTGGGCATCAGTAACGCATAATTCCAAACATAACTATTCGAATACCCAATGCCGCCAATGTGACATGCGGTCACGACTACCCAGCCAAGAAAAACTGCGACAGGCAGCCACTTTTTCTCTCCCGGTGCATCGCCTCGTTCAACCGGTCGCGGCAGAAATATTCCGAGTCCGGCTAATGCCGGAAGGAGAAATTGCCAGATGAAGTTAAGCCATTGATTAATCCGATCCTGGTCAAATGCGATATTTTTGAAAAGCAGCGGAGCGGAAGCATTAACCAGCAGCAAGAGTGCCCCGAAAACCAGCAACCTCCCGGGCAAATTAAGCTCGGGGGCATAGCGTTTGAACGCCCAAAACTTGGCTGCCGCCAGTAAAGCGCCGCAAATACTCATCGCCAACGCGAGGTGAGAACTGAGGAAAACCGCCCGGCTGATCAGGCTGAAAGGGACGATTACAAAAAGATTGGTCAGGCCAAACAATAACATCGCGTCATACCAAATTTTGCGGCGGATCAGGAGTATGGCGGTACCGACCAGCATGATTTCATACAACAAGAGCGCGCAGAAATTAAACCGCAACATGGGAAGTTCGGCGCCCACCAATTTGGAATCCGTCGTCAATTGGTTAATGCCGAGAAGCAAAAAGCCCGCGCTTGCCAAATAAAAGGGATTGCCGGCCAGGATCCGTTTGGCTATCGCCAGGAGCCGTTCGACCAATTCATGCATCACGGGTTGAAATCCGGCGGTTGATTTGGCTGGCTCTTGCATATTAAAAATCTCTTTGCAGTTTCATCATTTGAATTGGCCGTGCACCGCTCAAGCTATTAGAGGAACAAACACTGTGATTCAAAAAAAGTTTCTCAACCTCTCATCACTGCCGCATCAGTAAAATGCTTTTCCTCTGCAGGCAGTGGCTCTCGCGTGAACAACTAGGAGTCAAGTTTCGGTTGCTAAAGGTTGATGGTTGATGGTTTATAGTTGATGGCAAACCGTGTGATGCGGTGAGCGGCCGCCTTCTCCCGGTTGGGATACGGCGCGCCAAGTTGTTCTTTGACATGGGCGGAAGAGGGGGATGAGAGCCTTATAGGCATTAAGGCTTCTAAAGCCTTTTAAAGGTTTTTTTAGAAAAAAAAGATTATTTAAATTCGTTTAAGTAGATGGCAAACGACTGCAAGCCCAGGCAACCCTAGGCAAGGCTATGCAAGCCTAAGCAAGACCCCCCGGGGGTGGGGGGTCCGTTGCACCATGCGAGAAGGAATTGACGGGCCAGTAAAAAGGCAAAATGGCGAAATGAACCCAATTTCGTGTCGTTAGTGTCTTTCGTGGTTCTGATTCCGGGCAGGTGAATTAACCCAAATCAAGGCCTCCTGACGAAAAAACAAACCGTTTCAAAACCGTTTAAAGCCAAAAATTGGAATCATCCCTTGATTTAGGGATAGACAGAGGCCACGCGTGGCTTACTGCCCGAAGGTCTGTTGCAGCGTGCCGCGTTCGGTCTTGATAAGCGTGCCGGTGCCGATATTGTGCCGGGTAAACCAGCCGTCGTTCACTTCCAGGACGAAGAGGATGTTGTCGTTGGTGGCTACGACAGGGACGTTGTCATTTTTTTCGAGATGACGAATTTCCTCAATCACACCATCTGGATTGATGTAAGCGGCCGAAAGGGATATGGGGCAATTGGTCATCCAAAACGATGCGCGCATCGGCTGGTGCAAATCAAACAGCATCGCCGTGCTATCATCAACGTTCGTGCGATACATCAGGCCGGTCTCTTCCTGCTCCTGCGTGAGCGCCACCTCGGCATCCATGGTTTCCGGGCCGAGATAGATTTTAATCGTTTGCAGTTTGGGCTGCGGATGGGTGGGAACTTCATACACGACCGCGTTGGTATCGGTTGCAGTCCCGGTATCGGCTTTTTTGCAACCGGCCGGGATGACCGCCAGCAGGGCCAGGATGAAGAAAGTCGCCAGTTTCACTCGGGCAATTTGGAAGAAACCGCCGAATTTATCAATTCAGTAAATTCAGGTTTTTTCTTCGATTAACTCGCGGCGAGCGCCGCCCAGCAGTTGGTCAATAAAACCAGTGGAATAAACGCCGCGGCGGAAGTTGGGGTCCTGCATGATAGCCTGCTGGAAGGAAATCGTAGTCTTCACGCCGGTAATCATGAATTCGGACAGCGCGCGGTTCATGCGGTCCAGCGCTTCGCGACGGTCTCTGCCCGTGGCAATGAGCTTGCCAATCATGGAATCATAATTGGGAGGAATCGTATAACCGGCATAAGCATGCGTGTCCATGCGCACGCCGCGCCCGCCGGGCTGGTAGTACATCTCCACGCGACCGGGGCTGGGGCGAAAATCGTCAAAAGGATCCTCGGCATTGATGCGGCACTCGATGGCGTGGCCCTTGATTTCGATATCGCTTTGGGAATGCTGCAGCGGTTCGCCGGACGCGAGCAAAATCTGGTAACGCACCAAATCAATACCCGTGACTTCCTCAGTGACGGGATGTTCCACCTGGATGCGTTTGTTCATTTCCAGGAAATAATAATTGCCGTTATTGTCCACGATGAACTCGACCGTGCCGGCATTGGTGTAATGCGCGGCCTCGGCAATCCTCACTGCCGCCTTGCCGATTTTATCGCGCAACTTGCGGAATTTGGTTTCGAGCAACGGTGAAGGCGCTTCCTCGATGATCTTCTGGTTGCGCCGCTGGATGGAGCAGTCGCGTTCTCCCAAATGAATGATGCGGCCTTTATGGTCACCGAGCACCTGGATTTCAATGTGATGCGGGTTCTCGATGAACTTTTCGATATACACGCCTGAATTGCCGAAGGCTTTTTCAGCTTCGGTCCGGGCGGTGTGATATCCCTTGATCATGGAAATGTCGTTGTGGGCAACGCGCATTCCGCGTCCTCCGCCACCGGCAATGGCCTTAATAATGACCGGGTAACCGATGCGTTTGGCAATGACCAGGGCGTCCTGCTCCTTTTCGACGACACCTTCGGAACCCGGTGGGGTGGCTACGCCGGCTTTTTTGGCCAGCACACGGCTGACGGCTTTGTCCGCCATAGCCTGCATAGCGCGCGGGCTGGGGCCGATAAAACGGATGTTGCAGCTTTCGCAGACTTCGGCGAAGTGGGCGTTTTCGGAAAGGAACCCGTATCCCGGATGGATGGCATCCACATCCGTGACCTCGGCAGCACTGATGATACGATCAATGCGGAGATAACTTTCGGAAGCGGGTGCTTTGCCGATGCAAATGGCCTCGTCAGCCAGTTGCACGTGCATGGAATTGGCGTCGGCCTCGGAATAAACAGCGACGGTTCGGATGTTTAATTCCTTGCAGGCACGGATAATTCGCACGGCGATTTCGCCGCGGTTGGCGACCAGAACTTTTTCGAACATTGTTTTGCGAAATTAATTCGGCCTTACCTTGAAAAGCGGCTGCCCGAACTCGACCGGTTTGGCGTTTTCGACGAGGATTTGGGTGATAACACCTTTGACTTCAGCCTTAATCTCATTCATCACCTTCATTGCCTCGATAATACAAACGACGGTGTCGGGATTGACCTCACTCCCCACTTCGACATACGAACCTGCTTCAGGGGATGGTGCGCGGTAGAAAGTACCGATCATGGGCGACTTGACTTCCAATTCGCCTGTGGTCGAGCCTGACGGTAGGGTGGCTGCCGACTGCGGTACGGCGTTTTGGGGGACAGCGGCCATGGGCATTGAAATGATGGGGAGGGGGTCATCCGAGGCAACGGAAGCACCTCCACTAAGCCCCCTCTTAAGCCGGATTTTAGAGTCCTGGCGCTCCAATTCGAACTCGGTAATCGAGTTCTTCTTCATCAAATCAATAATTGCCTTGATATCTTTTAAATCCACGTGCGTTTTCGTTAAAGTAATAGCCGAATTGGCCTAAATAACTCAAAAACAAGCGCCTTTTTTGAAAGCCTGCCGCTTGTAAATTCCGAAGTCAAATGTAACCGAAAGGTCACCGTAACGTCAAGTGACAATCTCCAAATTTTTTAACCCCTAAAAAACGGGTCTAAAAAGGCCATCTTAAGCCTTCTTTTTGCCTTCTTTAACGTAAACGGCAGCTTCCACGGCTAAAACGTATGATTTTTGCCCAAAACCGATAATTTGGCCACAACAGACGGGGGCGATCAGTGATTTATGCCGGAACTCTTCCCGGGCATGGACGTTCGAAAGGTGGATCTCGATGGTCGGAACCCCCACTGCAGCGATGGCGTCACGGAGTGCGATGCTGGTATGAGTGTAAGCAGCAGCGTTGAGGACGATAACATCAAACTTGCCTTTAGCCTCCTGGATCCAGTTCACCAATTCCCCTTCAAGGTTGGACTGCCGGAATTCAATTTCAGCCTTGAACGTCTCGGCGGCGGTGCGGACCTGTTTCTCGATGTCGGCCAGCGTGGTGGTGCCGTAGACCTCCGGCTCGCGTTTGCCAAGTAGATTCAGGTTTGGGCCGTTCAAGAAGAGGATCTTCATCGGGCTTGAATTTTAACGGGAGGCGATTTTTTGTCGAATGGATTTGTTTTTTGCACCAAAAGAGATCCTAAGAGGACGAACGCAGTCCAGGCCAAAGCCGGAATATAGAGACCAAATTCGCCAATTCCCTGGACAAACCATGCGAGAACGCCCAGAAAAAGCGCGAAGACAACAGGATCCTCCGTTTTCCAAAGGTTTTTTCCAATGAGAACAAGAGCGGCAACGATCCACAGCAGATAGAGAATTCCCCCGCAAATACCGGAATCTGAAAATTGTTCAAGGTAATCGTTATGTGTCAGGCGGGCCATTTCCGCATCCGGGGATTTCAACTTGAAATACGGCCGCTGGAAGGTACCGGGACCGGTCCCGAACAGCGGATATGAATACGTGGTTTGAACCGCGGCGCGCCAATAATCTAGCCGGGCGGTGGCACTGGTCGCGCCGTTGGCAAAATAGTTGTGGAAACGGACAGCAAAGGCGCCCAGCCCTAAAATGGCAATGAGCAAAAGGGCGGCAATTTTTAATTTTACTGACCAGTTGAGGCGGAACAGGCAAAGCCCGCCAGCGGCCATGGCGAGCAGCCAGCCGAACTTTGAGCCGGACCAAAAAAATGCCGCCAGGCCGAGGGCCAAGGTTAAGGCGATTGTCGCTCCCCGCACGATCGGACGCAGGGTCCTGGTGCTATTGAATGCCAGAACAAGTGATGCGGGAAACAATAGAAGAATGATTCCCGCCAGGGCATTGGGGTAAACCAACGTACCCATGACGCGATTTTTAGAAAAGCGGGCAAGGATCGCAGGATTTACTATGTCAACGCCGTTCGTGGTGATAACGGTTTGGTCATGTTTCATTTCCTGAATCGCTTCCGGCGGAAAGTTCGCCCAGTTGGTATTTTGGCCCTCGAGCAAGAGTTTTTGCGTGCGAGGAAATTCAAAATGCTGGTCAGCAGCCCGAACCAGGCAGAGGGTGAACCCGGCCAAAATGCCAATAAGTAAGAGCTGAAGCGCCCGGGGATTTCGGAACAGGAACAGGCCAATAAAATAGCACGCCACGCAGCCACAAAACTGCCAAAGCGTCGTGGCGGTCAGGCCATTATCCACGGTGCGAGTGGCGGAGAGCATTTGCCAGCCGAGCCAAAGGAGCGGCAGGATAAGGAGCCAGCGCAGATGAGGAGGTTGCCGCGCGCCCAGTGTCGGAACAGTTAAAAGCGCCCCAATGGCGGCGAGTGGGAAAAATATCCAATTGGCCCAATGTGTCGGCCATGCGAAGCGCCAGGCTTCGGAAAGAGAGGCCGGTGCGTCGATTTTTTGGTCGAGGATAACCGGATTGCCAAACTTTATAATACAGAGGCCGAGAAACAGCCCGAACGCGAGGGCATAGATTTCATTCGCGGCGAGCTTTGGTCCGGACTTCATTGCCCGCAGTTTGTCTGTATACGGTCAAAAATGCAATTTCAGCAAACCGACCTCCAGGGCGAGTGCTTCCTGGACATTGGTGTGAAGAATGCGCTGCGTTTCCTCCATCACCTGCAGATTTTCGAGCGCCTGGGGCGGAGAGATTTTTCTGGCGACGGCCTCGGCGCCGGAGATCTTCGGGAAATTCAGGAGCTCTGACCCGGCGGCCAGCGTGTGCAGCCAGACGTCACGCAACCAGCATTGGACGAGCAGCAGAAGATCGGTGCGACGGCGGCGATATTCCGCTTCCACCGACGCGGCCAGCTCTTCTTCCCATTTATCGCGCAAATCCTTTTCCACGTCGTCGTATTTCTGCAAAGGAGACCGGGCAGTCAACGTTTCATCCACCTGACTGCGAATTTCGTTTAACTTTTGCAAAATAACATCGGCCAACAAATAGCGGCCCAGCAGAGTCTTTTGGCTGCCGGCCATAGCGCTGAATTTTTCCAGCCAGGCAGCATCGGCAGAAGTCAATTCGCGGCGGCCATCACCGGAAAAATTTACGCGAAGGCAGCGGGAGATAATCGTCTCCAGCAGGCGCGATGGCTCGGTGGAAAGCAAAATCAAAATGGATTTTTGCGGCGGCTCTTCGAGGGTTTTGAGAAAAGCGTTGGCGGCCTGGACGTTGAGGCGATCAGCGCCGACGATGATAGCCACTTTAAATTGCGCTTCCCCGGGCTTGAGTTGAATCTCATGCATCAGTTCACGCATTTGATCAATGGTGATCTGGCGCGATTTGGATTCCGGGCGCGCCCAATGAATATCGGCATGAGTATCACCATCAATTTTGCGGCAACTCGTACAATCGTCGCAACAATCCACAGCCATGCCATTTTCTTTAATCGGATTCAGACAATTCAGTGTTTTGGCCAGGGTCCGGGCGAGTGATTCGAGTTCCTCAATCTGGTCACCGGAGAACAAGTAGGCGTGGCCAAGCCGCCCGCGCGCGAGCGAGCGTTGCAAGAGCTGCACACCTTGTTGTTTGGGGAATAGCTTAAAGGACATGCTTCGCCGGGTTTTATCTTTTCTCCGCAAAATCCGAATAAGGTTCCACGATGGCCGATGCCAGGGCCGCACCATCTTTCGTCGGACGAAGGTTTAAAGTGATATTGTTCGGCTGACCGTCTCCGAAATGGAGCCAGCATTCCGGCAGAAAATAGTCATGCTGCGGGCCAACATCCCAATAACGCCCAAGGGGATGGCCGTTGAGATAAAGAAAACCGTTTCCGCTGGCCGCGATGTGCAGCCGCCAAGGCACCCATACACCAGCTTGCGGTGAAGGCAGCGAAAAATTCATGCGATACCAAGTCAGGACAGCATTGGTTGGGGAAGAGCCCGTTTCACCAGGAGTAATGGATGTCCAATGAGTATCGTTGAGATTGGGTTTCCACCATTGATTGTCATCGCCAGTAGGACGGCCAAAGGAGAGAGGGACATTTGCGGGCGCGTTGCCACTCAGTCGGGCAGCGGTGATGCCGCATGGGGGTTCCATGTTAGTCCCGAAGTTATCATGGCCATGGTTTTCGTAGAGCAAACTTACCAGGTTCTTCCCTGCAGGCAGCTCAAAGAGGCCGGGCTTTGCGCCTGGAACATGTGAAGTCGCCTGGCCATTAACGAGGGCCAGAACAGCATCGCCATCGGGGTATTCCACTAACAAGTTGGTGGCGGTGGGGCAGGAAACTTTAGCTTGATAAAAGATAAAATGGCTATCGTAGATGCCGTCTGGCGCGAGCGATTCGCCCTCCTTTAATTTAATCAAATGCCGGGGACCGGGATCGGCCTGCATTTTTGCGAGATTAATAGTGATACTTTGCGGCAGGTTGGCAGGGCGTTCGATAGGTGGCGCTTCTTTAGGAAGCCATTCACCTGCACTGATATCGTTGACTCCGGGCGGCAGATATAAAATCTTTGAACCAAACGGTTCGAGATCATAGTTGAAAACAATTTGCTGACCCCCACTGATATTTTCCTGCACCGTGGAAGTGCCTTTGCGCGGTTCAAGATGCTGTGAGGTGCGAATAAAAAAGTAGCGGCCACCGTCCGGAGTCCGCCGTTCCACAACCGTCACATCGTTTTGCGAATTGGTCACGTTGCAATCCACCACCGTGGAGCGCGCCAGTTGAGCGCCATGCTTCTGTAGCATGTGGCCGATAGCCCAGACGCGTTGATAACGGTCACCCACACCACCCCATTCGCGAATGGGAGCGGCATAATCGTAAGTAGTCGTAACAGGGCGCGCAGCGCGGTCATCGGGATTCGTCCCGCCGAAAAGCATGTAATAATTCAGGATGCTCTCGCCATTTTGAATGACGAAAAGAGTCAGATTATTGATTTCAGAAGCAGTCACACCATCCTGGTCTTCACTCAATTTGCCTCCGACATTGGCAAACCAACCGCCTTGCAGTTCGGTCGTGGCCAGCGGCGCATCCGGTTGCTCGCGGCGGAGTTTCCGGATGTCTTTGCGAGTATCATCCACCGCCCAGCGGGGATAGAAGTTGCAGCAATCAAAAATCTGGCGCAGAACCGGATCTTTTGAGCCGCGCACAACATGCGTCCAGCAGGTGATGAGCGGAACGTCAATGCCGTCTGCCTGCGCATATTCCGCCAGCGCCTTGACCTGGTTTATTTTCACCTCATCGGGTAATTGGGGAAAGTCGTATTCGTTTTCCACCTGGACGAGGATGACACCCAGTTGCCCGGGCGCTTTACGAGTGATTTGATGGCGGGCAATTACGGGGCAGACGGCATCGTACCAGTGCTTGCACCATGACAAATAAACAGGATCATCGGTTCGCAACCATTCCTGGGACCGCAGCGGGTTCGCAGGTTTCTTCGTCAAAAGCCATTGCGGATAACCGCCATTGTCCCATTCCGCGCAAATATAAGGCCCGGGACGAACAATGATGTAAAAACCATACTGTTCGGCCATGGTGAGCCAGTCGTCGAAATCTTTCAAATCGGCCCGGGAAAAATCATTAGTGCCGCGGGGCATTTGCGGCTCGCACCAGTTCCAGGGCACGTAGGTTTCAACGGTGTTAAACCCGGCGTCTTTGATTTTTTGAAAACGATCAGGCCACAGTTCTTTGGGACAGCGGAAAAAATGAAACGCACCGCTGTAAATAAAAATATCCTTACCATCGATCGTCAGGCACTGGCTGTCATAATAAATGCGATTGGGATAGGGGAACGGCCTGGGAAGTTGGGACGCCGGGGCAACCGCTTGAAAAAGGCAAAGGAAAGAAACTAATGAAAAAAAGATGGTTTTGACCATGGCGATAAATTTGTCAGTCAGGATAGGAACTCAAACCATTAAAGGCAACGCTGCAATGATCGCGGCTGCATTTCAAATTCTATTTGATGCGACTGGCATACATGGTTTCTGAAAAAAATTTAATCCATGATTTATGACGTTTTAATTTCTGCGTGGTCTATTACTTCAGAACGTTTGAAACGGGTGGGATTGGATTTCGGTCCCGTCGGGGAAATATAGGATTTTTGGTTTTAAATTTCGCTGTCCATTTAGGGTTGGCAGAGAGGTTGTGCCGCGATACGGTCTGGACAGCGACTTCCCCCAAATAGGCCGGATCGCACTTCTGAGCGTCGCAGTGACGGCGTAGAAAAACCTCATCACTATGAGAGGCCGGATGTATTTCCGGCCTCTTTCTTTTTGCAGTTCAATACGCCTTTAGGAATAACCTGGGACATAAATATTGAAGAGCGAAATCAAATTACGACAATTAAAGAAACCCGCTCATTTTGCTCATCCAGGCCGCTGCCCATGGCGTGGGGGTCCAATCGAGACTGGCCATCCACGACGAACCTGTATTGATGCTGCCCATGACACAGTTCCAACCGGATAAACCACCAGCCATCCAGCAACCAATGCATGGGAAGGGGATGCCAATGATTAAAGTCGCCCGTGATTTCGACATTTACGGCTTCCGGTGCGGCGAAGTAAAAATTGACCGGTTTAATCGAATTTTTGGCGGAGTGATCCGCGCAGCCTATGTGATTTTGTATAGCGTTCATACATAACATATTGACATTGTGAAGATTAAAGCCGGATGAAAGACTGATTAAAAAATGCCAAAAAGAGGTGGCGTTTAAGATAAAAAGGGGCAAGTTTAATCGTGTGTTCATGTAGTTTTAATGTTCACCTGCTCTGCTTTTTTAGGAGTGTTATGCAAACAAAGATGATTACGGATGGCTGTCACAATAGAGCCAGTTCAAGTCACGTATCCACAGATAGGCGTT
>Ga0335083_10005367_pt1 | contig 16160 bp, 35 predicted proteins | sample Lox_Sample_42_FD_206716 | JGI IMG/M metagenome (GOLD analysis project Ga0335083, IMG submission 206716) | Soil microbial communities from Loxahatchee National Wildlife Refuge, Florida, United States - Lox_Sample_4.2 | ecosystem: Environmental > Terrestrial > Soil > Wetlands | place: USA... | reverse complement strand
GCCGGCACGCCCTCAGCCGGGCGTGCCACGGGGCGGGGGATTTGCGCTCAATTTTGAGAGAAAAAAAAGGAGCCCCGCGCCCCTTAGCTGCGCGCTAAGGTAAAACTTGCGGGGCCCCGTTGGGAGAAAACGCGTTACGATTCCGTGGCGGGCGGCGTCAAGCCGTAAGCCGCGTAAATGTCGTTGGCGATGCCAACTAGTTGCGCTTGAACGGCGGCGGCGTGCGACGGATTTTTAAGTACCGCGCGAATGGCGGTTAGCCCCATCGTGATTATCAGGTTTTCTAGCTCGTTCATTTTGGGCCCCTCCTTTCTCCTTGGCGTCCAACCATTGCGCGATGGCGCGCAAGCTGGCGGCGACTTCCGAAGGCGAATGGCTGTGCTCCATAGTCGTAACAATCGTGAGCGGTTTGCCCTCGCGCGTGGTCAGCGTTAAGCACTCGAAGCCCCCGATGGTCACGACGTTGGGGCTCGCGAGCAGCAAGCTTAACGCCTCGCGTAGTGCAAGAGCGCGAAAGCCGCGAGCAAGACCGCCGCCCCGATGAGCAAGGTTTTCCCGCTCACGCCCGACGTGGCGAAGCCCCCGAGCGAGTTGGTGACGGGCACGGGCAACGCCCCGAGGTAGCCGCTATCCGTGGAGGGTGAGCCGAGCGACGGCAAGCTAGCGTGCTCCGCTTGCCCGCCTAACGTCGCCGCGTTTTGCACGGGGGCCGTGGCGCTACTGACGGGGGCCACGGTAGTTTGCTTGTAAATGGAGGGCACGCCCTTGCGGAGCGTGCTAACGAACGAAGCGACCTTGCTAGTAAACGCGAGCGCCATGAAACCCCCTAGTTAACACGGTAGCCCGCTAGGGCACGGAAACGGGCTTACCAAAATGAGCGTAGCGGCAGCGAGCCGCTTGCGGTGGTGCCAAAGTAAGGCGGCAACCGCCAACGTGAGCACGGTGCCGACAACGTAAATTAGGAGCGCGGTTTTCATTTGCGCTTCAGTTGCTCAAGCCGTTTCCGCGCGCCCGCTTTCAAAGCGGCGGGCGTCTTGGAGTTGGCGATTGCCTTTTCGCAGCCGCGTATTTGCTCCTCGCGCGTCAACTTGTGTTGTGTCATGCGGCCCCCTCTTTACGCAATCGGAATTAGGCGGTAACGGATGAGGTAGTTCATAACCCCGTTACCATTGGTAGGATTCGCGGTGCAATTAAGCGTTAACGCCCCGTTGTTAAGCGTGGACGGCGTAAAAGCGCTGCCCGTGGTTTGATTGGTGGGCACATAGCCGCTTTTATTGTTGGCGGTTTGATTAAGCCCCCAAGCGCTTTGTGACGCGGCCCCCATATTGGCGGTGCCCGCTTGAAGCGATACCGTGCCGCTACCCGCGTACGCAACGGTGCCCGCCAAGGTTTCGAAGTAGGCGTAATCCACCCAAATGCCAAAACCCGCGCCGGGGGCGGAGGCGAGTACGACGGGGGTGGTATGCAACGCGAGTAATTGCGCTGAGTTAATTTGCCCCGTAACTTCCAAGACTTCCGATGCGGGCACGAGGGAATTACCGTTAATCGTGGGGGTGCCCGTAAGGGCGGGGGAAGCAAGCGGGGCCGCGCCCGTAATTTCGGTTACGTCGTAGTCGCCAGCTTGCGCAGCCACCGCCCCCGTACGCCCGAAGACGCTGGAAACCGTGCCCGCTGGGAGCGAGCCCGAACCGATGACCGTAACCGCCCCGCCGGGGGCGATTTGCAAGCCGTTGCCTTGGTCGTCGGTAATTTGGACGTTGCCGCCAGGGCACGCCTTGATTTGCAAGCCGCCCGCTTTAAGGTGCAGGTTAACGCGGTTGCCCGCGCCGTCCACTAAGTTGTGTTGCTCTTGCCCCGCCATAGTGCGCCCCGTTTCGTTTGGTTAAGGTTGAGCGGGGGCTAAGTTGCGCGTCCCCGCTTCGCTAGACAACTACTGCCCCTCGCGTTTGTCCACGACCGCCACGGGCCCCTCGCGGCCTTCGGGGCCGACGGGCCCACGCTGGCCTTGCGGCCCTTGGGGGCCGGGGTCGCCCTTGTCGCCCTTGTCGCCCTTGTCGCCCTTTTCGCCGGGCTCGCCTTTGACGGCGTTGTTAAGGCGCTCCTCTAGTTCCGCGAAGCGTTTTTCAACCGCTTGCCACGTGTGCTCCATAACGTTTTTCTCCTTCGTGAGTTTTAACTAACACCTGTGACGCGCACGCCGACTTGCACCGCCGCGCCGACGACCGCCCCCGTCGCGGCGGCTAGGGGCCAGTTCGTTTCCCCCTCGCAGCTGTCCCACCCGCGCGCGTGAATAAACGCCACGGCGGCAAGTAAGGCGAGCGCGCCAATTAGCGCGGCAATAAACGTTGAAACTAGGTCGGGCGCTTTCATTACGACGGCACCTGCGGAATAAACTCCACGTCGAAGTCGTCGTCCGCAAGCAAAAAGGTTAAGTTGTGGTCCGCCGCGCCCGTTTCCCACCCCACGTCAAGGTAAAACTCCGAAATAGGCACCTTGGACTTAAGGACCGTGCGGTAGTTCGTGCCGCTCGCGGTGACCATGGAGATCCACGGCTCGAAGCCCGAGGGTACAATTTGGTTGGTGGTGTAGCGGTTGCCGATGGGGTCGAGGTGCCAGTAAATGGAGCAACCTTCGACGTTATCGGGCAGCGACGCCAACCAGATTTTGCGCGCGGGCTTCTGTAAGACCACGTGGATGTCGTTTTTCGCGGGCCCCGCGTTGCCTAGTTGCAGGGTTACGGAACGGAGGTTGGGCCGCCCGTTATTCTCCCACCCGCAACTAGGTTGCTGGAGGTTCTTCGTAACGGCTTCGCGCACGTTGTTTTTAAGCCCCGTCATAACGGCGGTGGGTGGAGCGGCAGCGGGTTGCGCCATAGTAGTTTCCCCCTTAACGCGGTCGCGGCACAAACGAGGATACGACCGCTAGAAAGTACAGTCCGATTAACGCGGCTAGACCGAGACCTAGCCACTTGAACGAAACGCACGGCAAGCCTGGTACCGCCAAGCCGCTCGCCCCACTGTCGCATGTGGTGAAAATTTGCCCGATTTTGCTGGAGGCTACGGCGTTAGTCACGTTGCTAACGTCGGCGGTGGCTTGTGCCTCTTGCTGCGCGGCGGTTGACGCGGCAATTTGCGCTGTGGGCGAGCCTTCGCCGTAATAAGTATTGGCGTTGTCCACGACGCTTTGAATTTGCGAGGTTTCGCTTGCTTGCTCGTAGTCTTGAAACGTACTGGAGCAAGTAATTGCGTTGCCCGCGAAAAGTTGCGACAAAAAGCCCGCGTCGCACGGGCTAGGCGTTGGTGACGTTGCCATGTTCCCCCTTAGTCGGTGCTTGCGCTCGCTACGGTGCTCGCGCCACTCGGGCACGGTTTCCACCACGGCGTAGCGGTCAGGTTGCCCGTGCTACTGTCTTGGCACACGGACTGAAACAAGAAGAGCCCCACGCCGAGCGTGAGCCCGATAAACAAAAAGAGCGCCTCGTTTTTACTCATCGTCGTCTTCCTCCGACTCGTTGCTTGTTTGCGCGACCGCGTTGTCATCCGTGGGCGCGGACGTTGCGCCGATGTCTTTGGCGAAGAGTGCCGCCTCCGCCGCCCGGCGCGACGTAAGCGCGGGTAAGACGTTGCCGTTGGCGATGTTCCAACGCGCAAATTCCGCGTCGGCCCCGTCGTAGTCGCCGCCGTTGAGCAACTTAAGGAGCGTACTACTTTCAAACGCGCCGCACCCTTCGTTATACGTGAACGAATAAAGCGCCGCCGTTTCGTTGGGCCCCAACGGCACGGTTACCGCGTTGTCTACGCACGTGGCGTAGGTGTCCAAGTCGGCTTGCAAGAGCGCTAGGGCGTCGGGCTCGCTAATCGTGCTGGTCGTCGTGAAGCCGTCGCCCGGCTTAATTTGGTGCCCGTAGCCGATACTGTACGTCGCCGTTTGCCCCGGCGGGTCGGGGTACGCCTTGCCGCTATAGGTTTCAAAGCCCGCGATAATGGATGCGGCCAACGCCTTCGCGTCTACCGCTTGCCCCGTCGCTCCTTTGACGCGCTCCACTAAGCCCCTGAGCCACAGCCACAAGCGCGAGCCAAGCGATTGCGTGCCCCCGACGGGGTCGCTAAAGAAGTCGGCGAAACTACCGCCCGCTTGCTCTACGTTGAACCACCATACGAGGCCAAAAAAACCGCCCACAAGGATCAAGACGGCAATAATCGCGCGCTTCACGTTAGCGCGACCCCGCAAGCACGGCGATAAGCGCCACAAGCCCCACGCCGAAAATCAGCAACACCTTGGAGTTGCTTGCGGGGCTAGCCGCCACGGGGGCCCCGCCCGCCGCGAGCGACGCTACGACGCCGCCCGCGCCCGTTTGCGGCGTGCCGAAAATTTCCGCAATGCTTTGTTTTAGGTTGCCTTCGACGCTGGCGACCGCCGGGGGCCGCGTCAAGGTAATTTGGTACGAGGGCCGGTCTTGCCCGCCGTACTTGCTGGCAAAAACTTCGGGCACCGTAATAACCGCGCCCGTGCTGGTTAGCTGTAGGCGCGGGTCTTTTGCGCCCCACTGCTGGTAAAGCGGCGCGCCGCCCATGACTAGGGTCATCAGCGAAAGTACGGGCCCCAAGTCGCCGTAGTAAACGCAGCACCCCGCCGTGCACGTCTTGTCGCACTTGCCCGCGAAACCGCTGGTACTGTTCCAAGCGGTACCAGGTATGGGCTTGCCCCCGGCGCTCACGGTGCCGTTCTGCAAGCTCGAACGGATGTTCGCGTCCACGGCGGCGCACGCTTGGGCGCACGTGGCGGGCGTCGCTTGCCCCGAATTGTAGGCGGCGACAATGGCGCTCACGTCGGCGTCGAAAGCGGCGACAACGGGCGGGATTGCGGCGTTTTCCGTTTTGGCATCTTTGAGCCGTAACGAGTGTTGCGCGAGTAACGCAACGCCTAGTTTAAGGGCGCTACTCGCAAGATTTAGCCCCGCGCTAGCCATAGGCTACCTCTTCACGAGTAGAATAAGGAACGTTGCCGCCCCAAGCAAGAGCCACGTGCTTACGCAACGCGGGCAAAACTTAAGCGGCGTAATAACCTTGCCGCCCGCGCTACCCTTGTTGCCAAGCGACACTTGCGCCATGCGCGTGCGCTTGTTGTGGGGGCCCCCGAGCGCGGCGGGCACGACCCCAACGCCGTGCCCATGAACGCCTAAGTCGAGCCCCGTGTTGTGGTGCCCGCTGCCGCCAATCGTGTTGGCGGTTTTCGGGACGCCGATGTTGTAAGGCGCGCGCGCGGTAATGCCCGCCACGCTGCCCCGCTTGGGCCAACTACCCCAACGGTTTGACGCGCCGTGCCGCCCGACGTTGCCCGTGCTACCGTAGTTTTGAGTCTTACCGCCGACGGGGTCGAACGTGGGCCCGCCGAGTGTATCGCAGCATCCACACGCCATAACTTACCCCCTAAGTGCGAAAATTGTCACGGCGGCAACCGCCACCAACACGAGCAAGATCGTACCGCTGCCCGTGGGCGCGGCAGCCCCGTACGCGGGGTTGGTCCGCGTCGGCACAACCGTGGTGTTAGCGGGTTGCTGCGATTGGATGTAAGCGCTGCCGAGCGTTGCCGCCGCCGACGTAATGGAAGCGAGCGCGGAACCGCCGCCGGAGTCGTCGCCTTCGTCGTAGGAATAACCGAGCATCGCGAAACGCGCCCGAATGATTCCGTGGTAATCTTTTTCTCGCACGGCCTTATCGAAGCGCTGCGAAAGTCGGGCTTGGCGGGCTTGAAAACGTGCGCTATCTTCGTACATGGGAAACCCTCGCAAAGTGAAATTGAAAAGGGGCGGGGCTAAGTTGCGCCCCGCCCGTACCGCCGCACCGCCCTTGCTTCTACTTCGTGGTTTTGGCCGCGCCCTTGCCCCGATCGTGCACCGCGTCGGGAATCATGCGCCGCCCGATGAGCCGCACCGTGGTTAGGTTAGGGCTCGTGGGCCCGGTTACGCTCAGTTTGAGCGTAATCGGCGCAAGCAGCGCGTCAATCATGCGCGAGTACATCTTTTGCCGCATGATGGACACGGGCACGTAAATGCCCGTCAGGGTTTGCCCGGTTTGGAGCAATTCCTGCGTCCAATCTTGCTGCACCATGTCGGCGTTGTTGTCGCCGCTTTGCAACCACACGCGCCCGCCGCCCTCAATGTCGAAGTTGGACACGAGCCGCGAAGTCGTCGCCGTGGCGTCGAAGTTTGCGAGCACGTTGTTTTGCTCCGTGAGGAAAATCATGTCCGTGTACAGGTACCCCGAGGGCAATGTGTCAATCGGGAAATCCGTTTGCGTCGCCACAATGGGGTAGGTGTTTTCGAAAAGCTCGTGCGCATGAATGCTGATTTTGTTCGGGTCCAACGCGAAATTGGAGTCGGCAAAGATGCTGACTTGCAAGCCCGACAAGTCCCAGGTGTTCGTGCCGCCCGTGAAGAGTTGCCCGCGCCCGCCCAAAACCATCGTGAGCAAGGCCGATGTGTACTTTTCAATGGCGAAGTCGAACTCGATGCCGCGCCGCGAGCGCGCGCGCTTGAAGTTGATGATGTAGTGGTAGTCCACGGCGACGGTGCCCGCCGCGTCTGGTACGGCGGTCGCCTTGATCAGGTAGCCCCGTTCAACCATGTTTTCGTAGAGGAGCCCGCGCCCGCTAAGGCGGTTGACGGGGGTAATGCCCGTGACTTGCGGCGTCGTGGTGAGGTTCATTTGCGTGAGCAAGCCCTCGGGGTTGTCGAAGCCCGTCGCGGTGCCCGGCCCCGCGCCCGCTACGACGATGTTCCCCTGCACTTGAATCACGATGCGGTCAAACACGTCTTCTTGCGCGTACTTCGTCAATTCAATCGGCACCGCCACGGGCGACGGGTTGCTTTGCGCGCCGTTAATGGGCCACGAGAAACTGTAAAGCTTTTTGTACCGCCAGAGATTGCGAGTTACTGCCCCCATAGTAGTATCCTCCGTGTTGGGATAGGTTGGTAGTGCGTGAAACTGCTAGGAGCCCGGCGCGCGCTGAGCTATAGGTTGGGCTTCTCGCCCACAACCGACAGAACCATTGCCGCGAGGATAAGCGCGACGAAGATAAAAAGCGCCGTCACGCCAACGTGCCCCGCGTAGTTAGCTTGCGCCGTTTGCAATTTGGCAAACTTCGGGGTGACGTATTGCTGCCCCGCCAAAAGCCCCATAGCGACAAGCACGGAAAGCACCGCAAGTAGGAACCACCCACCCATAAACCCTCCGTTTTTCCGCTTGTTTTGACCTGGAATAATCGGCGGAAGCCGTTGAGCCCGACCGATTTACGAGGGGAGTTTAGCAGCCGGAGGCGTAACGGGGAAGGGGTTTGCACGGAGGCGTAACCCCGCCCCGCCCCTCCCCCGCCCCGTGGCGCTCCGTTTTGAAAGTAACGCTCCTACCACTTTGCCCCGCATAAAATGGGGGGTGGTACGCACTTTGCCCCGCAAAGTAAAAAAAAATGGCGTGGATATTGGGGATGAGCCCTTAGGGGGGTTAGCAGGACCGTACTTTCTCTCGATTACTATCGGGAAGAAATACTACTATCAGGAAACCCCACTCTCCCATGCAGCCACAAGAGGGGGGGTCGGAGGCACTTTGCGTTACAAAGTGCGTACCACCCCTGACAATATCGTTCTTGCTTTGAAGGGGATTTCCACAGGTATCTTTTTCCCCCAACCACTAAGGGCTTGACTTTCCAACGGCTTACGCCTAGGATGGCTCTTCGCCGTCGTTCGGGTTCGACCGCTTTCCGGCGGGCGGGCTCGCGGCGAAGCCCCAAACACATGACTACCGCAAGCGCTGGCCCGCTCATGCACCTTGACCGCTCCTTGGTGGGCGTCGGGATGCTGCAAGACATCCTCGAAACCACGTTCTTTACCGCTGCCCTGAAAAACTGCGTCCCGTTGAGCGTAATTTTAGTGGGCCCGCCGGGTACGGGGAAATCGAAGCTTATTTTGCAGTTTAGCGCCCCGAGCATCCACGTTACGAACGACGTAACGAGCCAAGGGCTTGCCGAGCTCGTGCAAGACGACAAAGGCGGCGACATTCGCCACATTATTATCCCAGATTTTAACATCGTGGTTTCACACAAGGCGGCGACGACGAACTTAACCGTCGCGTCGCTCCTCACCATGATGAGCGAAGGCGTGCTCCGCATCGACGACGGGCGGCGGCGGAAGGAAATGGAGCACCCGCCCGTGGGCATCGTTACCGCCATGACCCGCGAGATTTACGAGGAGCACGCGGTGCGCTTCCGCAAGCTTGGTATCGGTCGGCGCTTTATCCCCGTCTTTTTCGGTTACGGCATCAAGACGCGCGAGCAAGTGCAAGACTCCATCCGCGACGGCGGCACCACACTTTGCCAGTTAGAAAAGAAAATGGTGTGGTTGCCGCCCAAGGACAAGTGGCCGTTTGAAATCGCACTGGACGGGGCGCTCGCCGAGCGCGTGCGGAACTTGTCGCGCGACATGGCCGACGCGCTGTCGTTTCACCCCGCTTGGGTGAAAGAGGCGAACAACGGGCAGGCGTCTTGGAAGATTCAACCGCAACGCGGGCAAGTGCCGATTGAGTTTACTCCGCACATGGTGCTCCGCGCGATGTGCCAAGCGCACGCGCTACGCGAGAAGCGGCACGCGGTCGTGGCGGAAGATGTGGACTTTGTGCGCGACTTCGTTACGTACATGAATTACTCGTTACCTGTTTTGCTATGAAAATACCGACGCCGTGGGACATTGCGAAAGCGTTGCGGTTTTGGCTCTTCGACACCGTTTCGTCGGCGTGCATGTTAGGGCTGCTGGTGTCGGAAGTCTGCAAAGGCAACAAAATTAACATCGACCCCGCGTCGTACGAAATCGAAATCTGGGGCAAAATGGCGGTTAAGCCGCATGTTATCTTTCGCCCCCATTGGAAGCGGTTGCAATAATGCAAAAATCACTCGCGTTACGCATCTTCCGCACGCACGGATTTTGGCTCAAACTAGGGCCGCAAATTGGCGGGCGCATTATCAAGGCGTACGCCTACTTTGCGCTCTACAAGATTTTTACGGCGGGCGGCGTTGAGGCGCTGTCGCACGTCGCGTACTTGCACATGCTTCGCGAAGGCGAAGCCGAACACCTGGAACTAACGAAAGCCAAACGCGCAAAGGAGAAAATACGCCGTGGAGCATAAAGAAACATGCAAGAAGAAAACCGACGCCAACGCCCCGTGCGATTGCGGAGCGGAAGCCCCGCCCACCCGCACGTGTTGGGATTGCGGCGCGGAAGTAGGCGCAAACGAAAAAGCGTGCCCCAAGTGCAAGACCGACTTGAAGCTTGCCGACGAAGAAGACGGCGTGGTTGAAAAGTCGCTTAAGCGACTTGCGGCGAAAAACAAAGCGAAAAAAAAAGGGCCCGAGCCGGGGCCGTCGCCCGAGCCGAAAAAGAAGCACGTCTTTAACTCGCTGTCGAAATTGCTGAAATAGGAGCCCCCATGTCGTCTTCCCCCATCGCACGCGAAGTTAAGCAAGTGTCGGGCTTCCAAAGCTTCGACGACTTGCGCGCCGCCATGCCCGCCGACCCCGACGCGACGTTGCCCGCTGAGGGGGCGACCCCGGCGAAGCCGAAGCGGGCGCGGAGAAAAACGGGCTCGCCCTCCCCGACCGCCCGCCCCGCGCCCGCCCCCGACCCGTTTATGAACGACCCGCGTTACCGCGAAGCGTGCGCCGAAATGGCGGCGTTTGGCGGCAAAGGCATGATTATTCGCGGCTTCGACGCGGGCGCGCGCGCGTTGGGCGACGACACGTTTAAGCTTAACGCCAAAGAAGAGCGCACGTGGGATAACTTCTTTTACGTGCTGTCGAAAAAGCCCATGTTCGACGTGGGCAGTCCGATCTTCCTCGCGCTCTTCTTTATTATCACGCTTTGCGCGCAACTAGGTTGGCGCGTGGTGGAGCGCACGCAAAGCGATTTCATTATTGACTTGTTTCGCCCGAAGCCCGACGAGCCCGACGCCGCAAAGGAGTGACGCCGCATGTACCTAGTAGACGAAGACTTACTTGAGCAGTTCGCCGACGACTTCGCCATGCTGCAAGAAGACGTGCTCGGCGGCGAGTTTAGCGCCCAACGCTACGCCGCCAGGCTTTGCAGCGCTTACGCCTTAATTGAATCCACGCGTGCGCAACGGGCGGAGCGGGGCCGCGTGCCCGCCAAACGCCCGGCGGCAAGCGCACTTTTCGCGGAACGGAAAAAAGCGTGAGCAAGCGAGACAAACTTTTCGAACTACTAACCGCCAAGCTTGCCGAAATTGGCATCTTGCACAAGAACGGGATTTTTACGTGCACCTTGTGCGGCGAGAAGTGGCGCGACTTAACGCTTGTGCTGGCCGTGGCGCACGCGCGCGATTGCAAGGGGAAGCCGTGATTGAGCTAACGCCGTGTAACAACGTGTGCGTCTTTGCCCCCGTGAGCAGCGGCAAGACGAACTTGCTCCGCCTGTGGCTCGCGAACGAAAACCGTTACGTGCGGTTCGACTACACGGGCGAAACCCGCAAGGAAAACGACCCGAGCGTCGAGCACTACCACGACCCGCGCGGCTTGCTCGACCGCTTGGAGAAAAACCCCTATTATTTCCGCATCGCCTACCACCCAGGTAAAAACGTGATGGAGCACTACCGTTGGTGTCAACGGGCGATATGGATGCTCGACACGCCGCGTTGGATGGTTGTGGACGAGTACCACCGCGTGTGCCCGCAGGGCCCGCGCCTCGACGAAGACGTGGAAGCGGCGCTCCGCTTGGCGCGGCACAACCAACTAGGGCTCATCGGCTTGAGCCAGCGCCCCCAAGACGTTAACAAACTCTTCGTCGATTCGTGCCGCTTGTGCGTCGTGTTCCGCTCGCAGGAATCGAATTTCCTTAACGCTTGCGGCGGGCACTGGGGAAACGACGTGGCCGACGCCATCGCGGAACTTCGCCCGCTCGTGTACGACGAAGTTAACAAGGTCTGCAAGCAAAAGCAGCAGTGCGTTGTAATAACGCGCGACGGCAACGCCCCGCGCGTGTACGACTTTGCGACCGACCAGTTTATCCCGCTTGACGCTTTCCTCGCGGGGGAAGCGCCCGAGCCGCCCGAGGAGCCCGAAACTCATGCCGACCAACCCGACGCACTACGTTCAGATTTGGCACCGCAAAGGGCACGCGACGAACGTGTACCGGATGACGCGGGAATACCCGATGAATGAGCACACGCCCTTTACGTGCTCGCAGTTCGCGCCGCACAACGGCACGCTTATGCTGGACGACGTAATTGTGACGCCCCGCTCCACGGCCCTGTATTTTACGGAGGACCTGGGCACCGTACTTGGCGCGAAGCCCGGCGGCGTGGTGGGGCAGTCGTAGTACCTTGGTAACCTAGCGTGCGTGGCCCGTTTGGGCTATGCTGTAGTTGCGGGTGGGGGCCCGCTAAACATGACCGATACCGAATACTTTAACGACGCGCTGCTAGCCTATGCGGAGCGTACGGGCTTTACCGGGCGCTTTAGCGAATTGCCTATCGAAGAGCAAAGCGTTGTAATTCGCGACGCGCAAACGCTCAAATCAGCCGCACGCATTAACAAAGAAAGGGTTGCCTACATTGCCAAGCAACCTATAAAGAAGAAAAAATGACCAACTTTTGCGACGTAATCGCCGCCAACCCCAACCCGCGTACGTTGCGGGCCCGTGTCCAGCGTTTTTTCTCTATCGCCTGGGGGCACAAGTTCGCCACCGCCGCCGCGCTCGAAGCCCTCAAGACTATTCTCGCGGGCGTGGGCTTAGGCACGCTTTGCGGCGACTTCGCCACGATGCACCTGTGGTTAATGGTGCCGTTCGGGGGCGTGGCGGGGGCCGCGTGGTACGGCTTGTACCTGAAATACCGTGGCTAGAGATACGGAGTTTTTGTATGGGGCCAACGCGCCCGGCGGCGCTACGGAGACGCCTACATACGCGCAAGCTTGCTGCGGGCTCATGGTTTGTCCGCACTGCGGCAGGGCCGCTTTATGCGGCAATTTGGAGGATAACACTATGCTACCTAGAAGCGGGGGCACCGCCGCCCCTTCGCAACAAGCCCCCCAAGGGGGCAACCGCCGCCAAGGGGGCGGTTTCGACTACGTACGAAACACCGACTTGTCAACCGACAAGAAACGGGCGCGCGTACTCGCGTGCCGCGTTAACGACGCGGTTGTAAAGGAGGGGCAGCGCAAGTACAGCGACGTAATCGTTAAAATTGCGCTCAACGGCAAAACGCTTCTGTACGGGCTCAAGGCCGACAACCCCGAGTACGAGAAGCTTGTTAACGCTTTCGGGGAAGACGAAAACCGTTGGCCCGACCGCGAGTTTTACATGTACCTCGAAGCCGACGACTTTACGGGCAAGTATTGGATGCGCGTCGAGCCCATCGAAGCCGAGCCCAAGAGCGCCAAGAAGAAAAGCGGAGGCAACTAACCTTGCGCCCGTCGCTTCCCCCGTACATTTTCGCCAACGCGCAACAAAGCTTAGTGGTGCGGGGGAAAGCGAGCGACCCTTGCGGGCGGTGCGGTTGCCGCCGCGACGGGCACCTACCTAAACCGACTTACAGCTACGCCAAGAGCGGGGGCAGTTCGGGGAAGTCGCACGAGATACCCGTACTCGCCCCCACGTCTTGCGATTGCGACTTTTGCATTTGCTTTTGCGTTGGGTTTGTGGAGCCCTCCCCCGGTCAGAAATGGAGAAACTGTATCTATGCGCCGACTAAAAACGCGGTACAAAAAGCCGCACGACGTGGACGCCAACGGGGAGTGCCTGAACTGCAAGCGCCTCAAGCCGCCGTGCCGTTGCGGCAGCGACGCGGGGCGCACGTGCGCCGCCCACGATGAGCAAATGCGCGTTACTGCCGTAGCGTTGCGAAACACGAGCGGCGACTTGTTGGGGTGGCTCGACGTAGCCGAGTGCCCGCGCCTAGGTTGCGGCAACGTGCGGTCGCTTAAGTACGCGTGCGTGCCGCGCCGGGGGCACCGATGAAAGCGCCCGCCACGGTGCAACACAAGATGTACTTCGACTTTGAGCTAACCAACACGCAGCTAATTGCGGAGGGCAAGGTTTTCCGTTGCGTGCACTGCCAAAAGTGGGGCGACGAGGAATTTCCGCAAGACGTGTGCCCGCAGCGCGAGCGGCGGCGGGCCGAGCGGCGGCGCATCGACCGCCGGGGAGGGTTAACGCTAGAGATATGAACCCCGACGAAATTAAGTACCGCAAATGCAGCGTAACTAATTGCACGTACCGCGAAGTACGCGGGTCGCGACAAGGCGACTTTATTAACGGCAAGTTCGTTTGCCCTACGCACGCTCACCCCGTAACCTTGTGCGGCGCGTGCGGCGAGCCCGTTGCCAAGTGCGAGTGCACGCAACCGCCCGTCGGGCCCTTGCCGCAAGCGGGCCCGTGCACGCGCTTGCTTACGCCCGAGGAGCACCAGCGGGCGCTAGCGTTCGCGATTGCCAAACTTGCTTACCTGGTAATTAACCGTGGCTAAAAAACTTACGCACTACCGCGACCGCAAAACCGGGCTCTACGTTACCAAGGCTAAGTGGGCCCGCGCCAAGGCGCGCGGCAGTAAGCGTTACGTACGTAGCAAAGAGAAGTACGTCAAGCCGACGAAGCGGCGCGGCACGCTGCCGAAGCCCGTGCCGCCCATCCCGCCCGGCGGGGCGGGGCGCGTCGTGGAGCGCTTGAAGTACCAAGGGCAGGACCGCAAGCGTTTCGACTTGGAAATTGTGAGCGACGGCGGCAAGGTGAAGTCGGTTCGCGTAAACGGGCGCAAGTACACCGGGCGGGCGGACTTCCGCAAGCTGGCCGACCTAATCGAAGTGGCGCGCGAGGAGCGCGACGAAGATTTAGAGCTACAGGAGGAATAAAAAATGGACCCTTTAAGCGGCCCCGAACTTAAGCAACTATGCGAAGAGGTAAACCGTATCGTCATAAAGCACGCCAAGGGCAGCGCATTTCGCGGCCTACTTGCCGCCGCATCGGGCTTTTTCGTTTTGTGCGACGTATACGCCAAACCCAACGCCGAAAACCAGCAAGGCATGGTAGACAACCCGCAAGACTTGCGCGACATTATCGCCTCAGTTATTAAGACGGGGAGCCTTGAAAAACTCTGACGTAACGCGCGTGCTACAAGCCGTGCGCGAGCACGCCACGCACCGGGGCACGGTTCGCGAAACCGCCCACCCCAGAAAGTTGCTCCTCGACTATGATCGGCATAATTGCCCGAAATTCCCGGTATTACTTGCGGGGCTCCGTCGCTTGGGGCTCAAGGCGCAATCTATCTATTACGCACCTAGTTCCACGCGCTCCCACTGGCACGTCGTTATCTATCTGGATCGGCCCCTACCTGTTCTCGCTACGCTTTTCGTACAGTTATTCCTTGATTCGGATAAGGAGCGCGAAAGGAACGGCTTCGTAAGGGCGTACCACTACCGCCGCACGGATGAGTTTTGGCAAGTACTCTTTGAGGAGAAACTATGATTACCTCCGACGCCTACATATCGCCGTGCCGCCAGTTCCGCTACGACCTAACCCGCGTGTGGGGCCCTTACGGGCGCTTGCTCCACGTGGTTATGCTCAACCCGAGCACCGCCGACGCAACCGCCAACGACCCCACGATTAAACGCTTGATTCACCGGGGGAAGGAAGAGGAGTACGACGGCATCGTAGTTAACAACCTGTACGCCTTCCGCGCCACGTACCCGAGCGTCTTGCTTAACCGCTATACCAAGAGTTACGAGATTATTGGTGCGGAAAACAACGCCCGCATCGCGGCGGCGGCGGCGAACGCGGAAGCAACCTGCGTAGCGTGGGGCTCGCACGTGCTCGTGTCCAAGCGAGAGCGCAAGGTGCTGGAAATTTTGTACGGCGTCGGCAAGCCCGTGCACTGCGTCGGGCTCACGACCGACGGCTACCCTAAGCACCCCTTGCACGTCGCGTACGCGGCGCGGCTCACGCCTTACCGGGGGCGCTTCTCCACGCTCGTTTCCCGCGAGTATTAGGCTAACACGCTATGATAATCGAAGTTCGAAACGTTTGGAACGGGCACACCCAAGGCCAGGCTGCGCAAACTTATCAAGAACTAAGCGCACCATTGTTCTCCCATCGCATCGGCAATTCCCGGCATTGTGCGGCTTCGTTTTTTCCATCTATCCGGCGACGGAGCCTCGCGCCAAACTCTTCCATGGCGACCTTCAACGATGTTTGTAGGGATCAATTTAGGCAAACCTTTCAACCAAATACAGGTTGCTTTGGTTTCTCCGTGCCCAAACATCCACGGTTGAATGATCTGATCTGGCTTACGAAACTTAGTGCTCAGAACCCCAATCGGATTTTCCCCGGCAATACGGGGAATAGTGGGCCATTCCATCAGCCGCCTAAATGCCTCGACATCTCGTTCTTGAGCATCTCGTTTTTCTTTGAACCACCGCGCTCCACTTACGGCCATGTTGGTACAAGGCCAGAAGAAAATCATTGCGTCCCAGTTGGGATTGTTGTTCAGCAGTTCAAACAGATCACCCTTGATGTGTGGTCCTGGTATTTCTGTCGGAATCAGGTCGCAAGAAACGGCGTCATGGCCTCTTTTTCGGAACGATTCTCTAACGACACCACTAAACTCACAACCGATCAAAATACGCATGAACAGAAGGGTAGCAAGTGGAATATCACTTGTCAAATAAATAATCGTGAAATGTAGTTGCAAAAACGCCGTAACCCTGTATTATAAAACTGCGCGCAACCCGCGCCCTTAAGGAGCAAACATGGAACCAACGAAAGGCAAGACCGCCACGCCCGCGCCCGCCGCCAACGGGGCCCCCGCCGCCAAGTCGAAGAAGGGGCCGCAAACCGACGCCGAGAAGAAAGCCAAACTCAAGGAGCTAGCCGGGCCCCGCGTCACCCGCGTGACCGCCGCGCTCAAGCGCGTCGGGCAGCTTGGGCGGTACAAGCCCACGGGCCCGCAAGCCGACGCCATTGTGTCAGCCCTCAAGAAAGCTTTCGACAACGCCGCCGCCCAACTACGCGGGGGCACCGTCGTCAGCGACTTCGAACTTCCTAGCGAGTAACCCGCAACCCCGCTCGCTAGGCAAGGCGCTTCCCCCCAGAGGCGCAAACCGGGCCC
>Ga0335083_10005366_pt1 | contig 16162 bp, 14 predicted proteins | sample Lox_Sample_42_FD_206716 | JGI IMG/M metagenome (GOLD analysis project Ga0335083, IMG submission 206716) | Soil microbial communities from Loxahatchee National Wildlife Refuge, Florida, United States - Lox_Sample_4.2 | ecosystem: Environmental > Terrestrial > Soil > Wetlands | place: USA... | reverse complement strand
CATGAAGCAGCACGGGCTCTCGGCGAACGACAAGGACATCGCGCGCTGGGTCAACGCCGAGCTGACGCTGTTGCCCGGCGCGCAGGCCGCGGTCGGCGCCGCGAGTGCACCGGTCTAGAAACCGCGGCCGACCGAGACGCCGCCGCCGGCGGATTGCGCGTAGGCCGCCAATTGCCGGTACTCGGCGCGCGCGGCGCGGTCGTCGTGATCGTAGATCATCGCGCGCCGGTCGTCGCTCGAGACCGGGTCGAGGTGCGACGCGAAATACGTCGCGACGAGCGCGGAGATCGCACCGGCGCTCGCGGCTGACACTGCCGCGAGATCGTAGTCGGGCGTGTGGCCGAGCCGGAGCAAGAGCGCGCTGCCGAGCCCAGCAACCGTTCCGAGCGCGGCCCAGACGCGGGCGTTGCGAGCGCGAGCGCCGCAAGGAGCGATGGAACGCGGAGCGCCATCCCGACGACGGTAGCCGCGTGTGCGCCGTGCGCGCGTGAAGAACCGGTTAGAACCGCAACAGCGCGGCGACGCCGGTCTGATGCGGCGCGATCACCGGCGCGACCGACAGCGTCTCCTCGTGATGACTGCCGCGCACGACCAAGATCGCGGCGCCCGCCGCGCAGCCAGCGGCGAGCGCGAACGACGTCCACGACAGGTACTCGTAGCGATGGCCCTCGTCGATCAGATCGTGATAGCGGCTCGCGGTCGCGGCGTCGTACGTCGGCACGATGTTGTTCGTGCCGGCGTACAGGTCCTTGACATCCTGCTCCGAGGAGCTCGCGCTGTACGCGAGCACGATGCCCGCCGTGATGAACGCGAGCGAGCCGCCGGCGAGGAGCCAGCCGGTGGTCGTCATGCCGCTCGCGGGAGGTGGCGCGGGAGCAGGAGTCGGGCCCGGACTCGGACTCGGACTCGGACTCGGACTCGGAGAAACCGAGACATCCGGCGTTGGAGTGGGAATCGGAGCTGGAGTCGGAGTCGGCGTCGGCTCGGGCGGTGGCTTCTGGTTCTGCGTGCTCCACGTTCCGACCTTGCCACCGCACACCCGGATTCGCTCCTGCGTGATCTGCGCGAACTTCGGCTCGGGATGCGCTTCCTTCAGATATCGCCCGAAGTAGATGAGCGCGACGTCGCAGCGGCCGGCCCTCTCGTTCGCCATCGCGATCTTGAAGAACAGGACCGGATCCTTCGTGATCTCGTACGCGGCACCGAAGTCGCGGGCGGCGTCGGCGAACTGCCCGGCGTTCATCTCCGCGTTGGCCTGGCTGTACAGCGTCTTCGCGCGGGCCATGTCGGGGGCCTGCGCGTGGGCCGTGGTGCAGATCGCCAGCACGACCGCGCTGCACATCACCGTGGCACGCATGCATCCAGCGTACACCCGATCTCCTCGTTTCGCGCTATACCGCAGCTCCGCATGGCCAAGATCGATCTGGTCCGAAACCTCGGCGTGGTCGCCCACATCGACGCGGGCAAGACCACGGTCTCCGAGCGCTTCCTCTATCACTCGGGTCGCATCCACAAGGTCGGCGACATCGACGACGGCGACACCGCGATGGACTGGATGGAGCAGGAGCGCGAGCGCGGCATCACGATCACCGCGGCCGCGACGACGTTCGAGTGGAAGAAGCACGAGATCCACCTGATCGACACGCCGGGCCACGTCGACTTCACGATCGAGGTCGAGCGCTCGCTGCGCGTGCTCGACGGCGCGGTCGTCGTGTTCTGCGGCGTCGCCGGCGTGCAGCCGCAGTCCGAGACCGTCTGGCACCAGGCCGACAAGTTCCACGTCCCGCGCATCGCGTTCGTCAACAAGCTCGATCGCATCGGCGCGTCGTTCCCGGCGGTCGTCGCCGACATCCGCGAGCGCCTCGGTGCGAACGCGGTGCCGCTCCAGCTGCCGATCGGCAGCGAGGACGAGTTCTCCGGCTGCATCGATCTCGTCGCGATGAAGGCGCTGATGTTCTCGGGCGAGGTCACCGAGGTGCCCGAGGTCGCCGAGATTCCGGCCGACCTCGCCGCGCAGGCGGCCGACGCGCGCGAGCAGATGATCCAGGCACTCGCCGATCTCGACGACGGCATCGCGGTGAAGTACCTGGAGGGCCAAACGATCGAAGACGCCGAGCTCAAGGCGGCGATCCGCAAGGCGACGATCGCGGTGAAGATGATCCCGGTGCTGGCCGGCACCGCGCTGCGCAACAAGGGCATCCACCCGCTGCTCGATGCGGTGATCGATTACCTGCCGTCGCCGGCGGACCTGCCGCCGGTCACCGGCGTCGATCCGCGAGCGATCTTCGGCGGCGCAAGCGCCGCCGGTGGCGCCGAGAAGCTGCAGCGCGCGCCCAAGAACAGCGAGCCGTTCTCGGCGCTGGCGTTCAAGATCGCGATGGACGAAGGCCGCAAGGTGGTGTTCCTGCGCATCTTCAGCGGCATGGTCGAGCCCGGGTTCGAGCTCCTGAACGTGCGCACGAACAAGAAGGAGAAGGTCGCGCGCCTGTTCCACATCCACGCGAACAAGCGCGAGCGCCTCGACAAGGCGGTCGCCGGCGAGATCGTCGCCGCCGCCGGGCTCAAGGACGCGACCACCGGCGACACGCTGTGCGATCCGAAGGCGCCGATCCTGCTCGAGCGCATCGACACCTACGAGCCCGTGATCTCGGAGGCGATCGAGGCCGAGAACGCGGCGGCGAAGGAGCGGCTCGACTTCGCGCTCGGCAAGATGGTCGAGGAGGACCCGACGTTCCGGGTCAAGGAAGACCCCGACACCGGCCAGACGATCATCTCGGGCATGGGCGAGCTCCACCTCGAGATCATCGTCGAGCGCATGAAGCGCGAGTACGGCGTGCACGCGCGCGCCGGCAAGCCGCAGGTCGTGTATCGCGAGACCGTGCTGGCCGAGGGCGAGGGCCACGCCACGTTCGAGCGCGACCTCAAGGAGCAGGCGATCTACGGCGCCGCGACGTGCAAGGTGCGCGGCCGGCCGCGCGGCGCGGGCATGGAGTTCGCGCGCGCGCTGCCGGCGGGCGTGCTGCTGTCCGATGTCGTCGTGCAAGCCGCGATGCAGGGCCTGCGCGACGCCGCGTCGAGCGGCCCCGACGGTTATCCGCTCGAGGACGTCGAGGTGACGCTCACGGCGGTGCAGATCCGCGACGGCGCGAACGGCGAGATCGGGGCGCGCGCGGCCGCCGCCGAAGCGTTCCGCCGCGCGGTCGCGAGCGCGCACCCGGTGCGGCTCGAGCCGATCATGGCGATCGAGGTCACGGTCGACGAGGAGCACCTCGGCGCGGTCATCGGCGACATCCAGCAGCGGCGCGGCCACGTCCAGGACATCGGCACGCGCGGCGTCAAGCGCATCGTCGCGGCGCTCGTCCCGCTGCGCAACATGTTCGGCTACTCGACCGATTTACGCAGCGCGACCAAGGCCGCCGCGACGTTCTCGATGCAGTTCCACGCCTACGACACGCTGCAGACGGCGTAACGGATCACTTCGCGCAGTTCCACATGCCGTCGTTCATCCAGCTTCCGGATCCCGACCCGGCGGCGGTGTCGGGGATGTTGCACGTGAACGGAAATACCTCCGGGCCGGCGGTGCACGCGTTGGGCGCAGTCGGCTGCAAGCTGATCTCGAGCGGTACGACCATGTACAGAGTGGAGCTGATCGCGACCACGACATAGACCGGATCGAAGGTCACGTTCGAGACGCTGTACTCGATCGAGCCGATCCAGTTCAGATCGAGCACGCAAGGGCCGCTCATGTCTTGGCTGGCACCGACCATGATCCCCGAGGACGTCACGCCCGGCGTCTCGGTCTTCAAGGGGATGGGGCTCGTCGCGGTGAGGTTCGACGGAGTGGGAGACGAGGTGAGCCCGAGGATGGTGCACGGGTGCGACGGCGGCAGCACCAGCGAGTAGGGGTTGTTGGGGCTACCAACGCACGGGCTCGTCGCGTTGCCGGCCACGGCGGTGGTCTGCCCCACGAGCATGCACTGGAGCGCCAGCGAGGGTTGCGGTGGCGGATCCACGCACTCCGTGACCCCGCCTTCACACGTGCACATCCCGTCGGGATAGCAAACCGTCTCCATGTCGCTGACGGTCGGCGGATCGCAGGTCGAGGAAGCCGATCCGTCGGAGCATGTGATGGTTCCGTGCTGGCACGCTTCGTTGGAGGTGGTGTTGACGGTGCGCACGCACCAGCCCGCGTTGGACACGGCCGCCGCGCGGAGGTACCAGAGCGGATCGCACTCGGTCGGGTCGGCCGGACGGCCTTCCTCGGCGTTCCTCAGCCCGTCGCAGTCGCGGTCTTGCCGCGGGACGTAGAACGCGGACGGTGGGCCGTCGACGTGCAAGCACGACGGGTCGTCGGCGATCGTCGTCCCCGGCTCCCGCCAAGCGAACAGACCCGCAAACCGGCCGAGCGGCGCGTTCCACAGCAACGGCCCGTTCGCCGGAATCGTGACGTCGTCCAGCTCGGCGAACGTCTGCGTGGGCTGGTCGCTGGCGTCGAGCCCGAGCACGAACACGTGCGAGATCTTGGTCGGCGTGCTGGCGTCGATCTCGAAGTGCGTTTGTCCCGAATCACCGACGATGCGTGTGTCGGAGTCCAGGAAGGTCACGACGCCCGGCGTCGACGCGGTTGCGTTCGGCATGCCGATGCCGGAGCACCCGGAGCCGCATGTTTCGTCCGATGCCACCAGTAGCTCGGCGTGGTCGGCGCCATCGAGCCGGACGTCGATCGACAGCCCCTTGCCCGGCTTGCTGCAGGCCATCAGCACGAGCGCGATGCAGCCCCATCTCGACGTCATCACGTCCAGGTTATCACTGCCCGCAGGTCCAGATGCCGTCCGCTCGCGGACTCGCCAGGGGGTCTCCGATCAGCGTGCAGCTCACAGGTCCAGTGGCACCACAGCCGACGATATCGGTGGGCGTGAGCGAGACCTGGAGCGGGATGACCAGCGTGGAGTTGCTGCCGACCGCGACTCCGAACACGAGATCGAACGGGATCGGCAGCGGAGTCGAGGAGTCGTAGGTGACGCTCCCTTGCCACGACACCGCGATCTGGCAGTAACCGTTGGAGGACGAGTACGAGTCGATCGTGAACATCGTGCCACTCGCCACACTCACGTTCGGGACCTGCGTGGTCAAGCTGAACGCGCTCTGCGGGCTCAGGCCCGTCGGGCTCGGATCCGTCACGACCCCGACCGATGCGCAGGGGAACGGCAGATAGAAGGCGACCGAGGTGTCAGCGCATTCCGCCGCGTGCACCGTGGCGCCCGTCGTGGTCGCCAGGCCGTACAGCATGCACTGCAGCTCCAGCGATCCCATCGGCGGCGGATCGACGCACGTGCTCACGCCGCCGTCGCACTCGCACACGTTGCCGGTGCACGGGCACATCGCATCGGGGTAGCAGATCGTGGCATCGAGCGGCGTGCACGCGGTTCCGTTTCCGTCGGAGCAGGTCCGCGTGCCCGCCTCGCACGCCATCGTGGCAGCGCTGCCGCTGCCCGTCATCTGCTCGCTCCAGCAGGCCTCGGTCGTGACGGTCTTGCGCAGGTACCAGAACGCGTCGCACTCGCCCGGATCGCCGTCCTTCAACCCATCGCAGTCGTGATCCTGGACCGGCACGTAGAAGGCGGAATCCCGATCGCCGTCGTCCTGGGCGTGCAGGCAAGACGGGTCGTCGGGCAGCGCGTTCGTCGGCTCGCGCCACGCGGTCAGGTTCGACATGCGTGCGAGCTTCGGCTTCCATTCGAGCGGGCCGTTCGCGGGGATCGTGACGTCGCGCAGCTCGGCGAACTCGCCGTTCGGGTTGTCGTCGATGTCGAAGCCGATCACGAACAGCCGCGAGATCGGGTTCGGCGTGCCTGCCTCGAGCTCGAAGTGCGCATGACCGTCGACGCTCGGCGCCATCAGCCGCGTGTTCGAATCCAGGTCGATCACGACGCCCGGAGTGGCGGCCATCGGCGACATGCCATCCTGCGGCATGCCGATACCCGGGCACGCGGAGCCGCACGCGTCGGAACCGGATCCGACGAGCAACTCGGCGTGATCGGCGCCATCGAGCCAGACATCGATCGAGAGACCGGTGCCGGGCTTGGCGCATGCAACCAGCACGATCGCGATCGCCCCCCAGCTCGACCTCATCACGACCAGGCTATCACTCATCGATCGAGATATCGAAGTGCGTTGCGCACGGTGTGAAAACTCGCCCATCGATCCGCGCACCTCGACGATTTGCGAATGGCTTCTCGTTCGCGCGCGCTTCGCCCGGCGGCGCAGCTCCCCCTCGCATCGCCCGTCGTGAAATGGGTCGGCGGCAAGACCAAGCTCCTCGACGAGCTCCTCGGCCGCGTGCCGAATTTTCCCGGCCGTTACTTCGAGCCGTTCGCCGGCGGCGCGGCGCTGTTCTTCCGGCTGCGGCCGCGCCAGGCCGTGCTCGCCGACTGCAACGCCGATCTGATCGGGCTCTACCGCGCGCTCGCTCGCGACGTCGAGGCCGTCATCCGCCGGCTCGACCAGCACCGTGCGGCACACGCCGAGCGCCACTACTACGAGATGCGCGCGCGCTGGAACGATCGCGACGTCGCTTGGCCGGCGGCCGAGCGCGCCGCGGCGTTCATCTACTTGAACAAGACCTGCTTCAACGGCCTCTGGCGCGTGAACCGCGCGGGCGACTTCAACGTGCCGATCGGGCGCTACACCGATCCGCCGATCTGCGTGCCCGACGCGCTGCGCGCCGCGGCCGAGGTCCTGGCGCGCGCGAAGCTGCGCTGCGCCGATTACCGCATGGCGGTCGCCGACGCGCGCGCCGGCGACTTCGTCTACTTCGATCCGCCGTACGACCCGGTCGCGCCGACCGCGAACTTCACGAGCTACACCGCGGGCGCGTTCGGCCCCGACGATCAACGCGAGCTCGCGGCCACGGCGCGCGAGCTGGTCGCGCGCGGCTGCCGCGTGATGCTGTCGAACAGCGACACGCCGTTCATCCGCTCGCTCTACCGCGGCGACTTCCGCATCGAGCGCGTGAAGTGCCCGCGCGCGATCAACTCGAACGCCGCCAAGCGCGGCGACGTCGACGAGCTCGTCATCACGGCCTGAGAAGAGAAGCGTTACCGCCAAGGCGCCTGAAGACGCCAAGGCTCCAGCAGAACTGGATCGGGCTTGATCCACTTCTTCTGGCGTCTTGGCGTCTTCAGGCGCCTTGGCGGTAACTCTGCTCAGTTCAACGTATTCGCGGCCGCGTACTGCTGCGTGCTCGGGTCGTAGTCGAGCAACGTGCCGGTCGCGCCCGACGCTCGGGCGATGCGGACGATCTCTTCGCGGTTGCCGCGCACGACCATGCGCGGCTGCGCGCCGTCGAGCTCCTGGGCAACCACGAACTGGCGCGCCTTCGCCACGTTCTTGAACAGCAGCAGGTAGTTCTGGTCGTCACCGGCGCGCGCCATCACCGGATCGTTCTCGACCAGGAGGACCCACATGCCGTCAAGTGCTGCCATTCGCGCGGCGCATATGTGCGCGGTTTTCGCCGCCAAGTCAAGCACGGTGTAACCGACGCCGGTGAAATGCCGTATGGTCCAGGCGATGGCGCGCGTGCACCTGCCGGTCGTGACGGCCCAGCCTGCGGCGCGCGCGTCGGGAGATCCGCTGCTGGATCCGTTCGCGCGGAGGATTCGCTACCTGCGCGTGTCGGTCACGGATCGCTGCAACTACCGCTGCACCTACTGCATGCCGGAGGCGCTCGAGGACCGCATGCAGTTCCAGCCGCGCGCGGCGCTGCTGACGTTCGAGGAGCTCGAGCGCATCGTCCGCGTGTTCGCGCGGCTCGGCGTGCGCAAGGTGCGGCTGACCGGCGGCGAGCCGACCGTGCGCAACGGGATCGTCGAGCTCGTGCAGCGGCTCGCGAGCGTCCCGGGCATCGAGCAGCTCGCGATGACGACGAACGGCCACCTGCTCGCCGAGCTCGCCGCGCCGCTCGCCGCGGCCGGCCTGGCCGCGGTCAACGTCTCGCTCGATACGCTCGACGCCGATCGCTTCCGTGCGATCACCGGCCGCGGCGATCTCGCGCGCGTGCTCGCGGGCCTCGACGCGGCGCGCGCCGCCGGCCTGCGCGTCGCGACCAACGCGGTCGCGCTTGCCGGCCTCAACGACGACGAGCTCGTCGCGCTGTGCGAAGCCGCGTGGCGCCGGGGCGCGGTGCCACGCTTCATCGAGCACATGCCGATGTCCGACGGTGCGCTGTTCGAGCCCGCGCGCGGGGTCTCGGCCGCGACGATCCGCCACGCGATCGAGCGCGAGCTCGGCCCGCTCGTTCCCGACGCGCCGCTCGGCCGCGACGCCGGGCCCGCGCGCTACTGGGCCGTCGCCGGCGATCCCGCGCGTCGCCTCGGCATCATCTCGGCGATGACCGAGCACTTCTGCGACGATTGCAACCGCCTGCGCCTCACCTCGACCGGCGACCTCCACGCGTGCCTCGGCCACGATGACGCGACGAGTCTGCGCGAGATCGTCCGGGCCAGTGCGAACGACGCACACCTCGTGCACGCGATCGCCGGCGCGGTTTCGGGCAAGCGCGCGGGCCACGTATTCGAGCAGAGCCCTCCGAAAAAACACATGATCGGCATCGGCGGCTAGCACACGCAAAACAGGCTGGAATGCCAGCCGCCGTGCTACGGTTGGGATCTCTCGAACGCCGGGCTTGCCGCTTGCTTCGGGAGGCGACGATCATGACCAGTGCGACCATCGGAAAGATCGTGCTCACCTGCGCCGTCGTGCTCGGGGGCGCGGGCTTCCTCGTGTACTCGGCGTTCGGTAGCACCGAGAAGTATCGAATGGTGCACGACCTCGTGCACGACGGCTTCGACAAGTGGAAGGACACGGACCTCAAGGTCCACGGTTACGTCCAGGCCGGCTCGATCATCGAGGCGATCGAAGGCCAGGACACCGATCGCACGTTCATCCTCGAGCGCAACGGCGTGAGGATTCGCGTGTTCTCGAAGGGCCCCAAGCCCGACACGTTCAAGGACCGCGCGGAGGTGATCGCGACCGGCCGGCTCGTGCCGGGCGCCGACCTGCAGGCGCGCGCGGACGCGATCTGCAAGGCGCTCAAGAATCCCACCGGCTGCCCGATCCGCGCCGACGCCGAGCAGAAGATGGTGCTCGACTCCACCGACATGACCGCGAAGTGCCCGTCCAAGTACGACGGTGCGCCCGCCATCGAGCTGAACCCCCAATACAAGTAAGGCGGCGCGCCATGAACCACAACGCCGTCCCGTTCTCGCCGATCGCGCTGGTCGGCACGATCGCGCTGCTCGGCGCCTACGCGGTCGCCGCCTGGTGCGCGGCCGCCGGCATCGCCGGCAACGCGCTCAAGAGCCGGCGCTTCGTCAGCTCGTCGGTCTACGGCCTGTACGGCTTCGGCGCGCTGATCGGCCTCGCGTCGTCGCTGATGATCTACGCGTTCGTCACGCACGACTTCTCGATCAAGTACGTGTCCGAGGTCAGCGACGTCACGATGCCGCTGTCGTACAAGGTCACCGCGTTCTGGGGCGGCCTCGACGGCTCGCTCTTGTTCTGGGTGCTCGTGCTCGCGCTGTTCTCGACGATCGCGATCGTCGTCAATCACAAGCGCCACCGCGACATGATCGGCTACGTCGTCGCGACGATCATGATCGTGCAGATCTTCTTCCTGTCGATCCTGATCTTCACGAAGAACCCGTTCGCGACGTTCCTGACGCAACCGCCGATCGACGGCAAGGGCCTGAACCCGCTGCTCCAGAACTACTGGATGGTCATCCATCCGCCGTCGCTCTACACCGGCTTCGTCGCGGCGACGATCCCGTTCGCGTTCGCGATCGGTGCGCTCGCGTCGGGCCGGCTCGACGATCTCTGGCTCGGCTCGGTGCGGGTGTGGATGCTGATCTGCTTCGGCTTCCTGTCGCTCGGCCTCATCCTCGGCGGCCGCTGGGCGTACGAGGAGCTCGGCTGGGGTGGCTACTGGGCGTGGGATCCGGTCGAGAACGCCGGGTTCATGCCGTGGTTCACGGCCACCGCGTTCCTGCACTCCGCGATCATCCAGGAACAACGCGGGACGATGAAGACATGGAACCTGTCGCTCGTCGTCATCACGTTCTTCCTCACGATCTTCGGCACGTTCATGACGCGGTCGGGCGCGGTCAAGAGCGTGCACGCGTTCGGCGAGGACAACGTGCTCGCGCTCCAGTTCATCGCGTTCCTCGGCCTGATCGCGTGCGTCTCGATCGGCCTCATCGTCTATCGCGCGAACAAGCTCGCGACCAAGACCCAGTTCGAGTCGTTCATCTCGCGCGAGTTCGCGTTCTTGCTCAACAACTGGATCCTGCTCGCGTGCGCGTTCTTCGTGCTGTTCGCGACGATGTGGCCGACGATCACCGAGGCGTTCGGCTCGCGCGAGGAGCTCGACGCGAAGTTCTTCAACAAGTGGATGCCGGTGCTCGGCCTGATCCTGCTCTGGCTCGCCGGCGCCGCGCCGCTGCTCGCGTGGCGCAAGACCACGCGCGAGCGGCTGTGGAACCAGTTCTTCTGGCCGACCGTCGCGACCGCCGTGGTCGTCGTCGGGATCCTCGTGCTGTTCCCGAACGCGACGCACCTGTCGCCGATCTTCTCGGACCGCGTGCGCGTCCCGCTCGCGCTGATCACGTTCGGGATGGTCGCGTTCACGTTCGGATCGATCATCCAGGAGTACGTGCGCGGCACGTCCGTGCGCATGAAGAAGTCGGGCTCCGATCCGGTCTCGTCGCTGCTCGGCATGGTGCTGATGAACCGCCGCAAGTACGGCGGTTACATCGTCCACCTCGGCGTCGCCGTGCTGTTCGTCGGCTTCGCGGGCAAGGCCTACGACCGCATGATCGATCGGACGATCGAGAAGGCGGGCGTGGTCAATGCCGACGGCACCGGCACCTCGAGCTTCTCGTTCGGCGACTACACGTTCGCGTACGAGCGGTTCATCCACACCAGCGACGATCACAAGGACGCGTTCACGGCCCAGGTCTCGATCTGGCGGGACGGCGAGAAGATCACGACCGTCTATCCGGCGAAGTGGGACTACCACAAGCAAGAGCAGCAGATGACGACCGAGGTCGCGATCACCGTGCAGCCGACCGAGGACGTCTATGTCGTGCTCACCGGCTTCGAGCTCGAGCAGGGCGTCGCGAACTTCCGCGTCTACTTGAACCCGCTGATCTTGTGGGTGTGGGTCGGGTTCCTGATCCTCGGCGTCGGCACGCTGGTCTGCTTGATCCCGCAGTTCGTCGTCGACTGGCTCGTCGGCTGGAGGCCGAAGACGCCGCTCGGCCGCGCGGCCGATGTCGGGCTGCTCGTCGCGATCGTCGTCGGCGTGACGCTCGGCATCGCGAGCCAGGCGCACGCCGCGCCGCCGGCCGGCGGCGAGCACGTGCCGGCCGGCATGGGCATGGGCGCCGATAGCGAGGGCTGGGCCGCGAAGAATCGCCCCGAGAACGACACGCAGGGGCGCGCGATGAACGAGCTGCTCTGTCCGTGCGGTTGCGCGCACCAGACGATCGCCGACTGTCCGTGCTCGACGGCGGCCGAGCTGCGCCGCAAGGTGATGGACCTGATGGCGGGCGCCGATCTGTCGAACGACGAGGGCCGGCAGCGCGCGTACGATGCGGTGCTCGCGCAGTTCGTCAAGGAATACGGCCAGACTGTGCTCGCGACGCCGAAGAGCCAGGTGTCGTGGCTCCTGCCCGCGCTTGCCGCCGTCGGCGGGCTCGGCGTGCTGGTCGTGCTCGGCCGGCGCTGGATGACTCACCGCGCAGCCGTGCCGGCCGCACCGGCCGCGGCCGCGCCGCAACCCGGTGACGACGACTACGCCGACAAGCTCGACGACGAGCTGTCGCGCACCGACTAGGCCGATGGACACTCCTCCCGATCCGATGCGGTGGGTGCGGCGCGCGGGTATCGCCTCCGTGCTCGTGTTCGGCTGGATGTTCGTGATCTGGCAGAACCGGTTCCACGTCACCGCGCCGGTCGTGTTCGTGTGTCTCGGCTACCTCGCGGTCGTGATGACGGTCGTGAACCTGTGGCGCACCGGCGCGATGGCGGTCGCGCGCGATCAATACGGCGAAGAAGCGTGGGCGCGGCCGCTCGGCGCGCGCGACGCGCTCGAGAAGGAGAAGCGCACGCTGGTCAAGGCGATCAAGGAAGCCGAGTTCGATCATCAGACGGGCAAGCTGTCGAAGGCGGACGCCGACGCGATGATCCAGACCTACCGTACGCGCGCGATCGAGATCATCAAGGCGCTCGAGCCCTACGAGCAGCAGAGCGCCACGACGCGCGCGAAGATCGAGCTCGAGGTCAAGGCACGCCTCGAGGTCGACGGCGATGCCAAGAGCAAGAAGAAGGCGGCCGGATGATCAAGCGCGCGCTCGTCATCCTGTGTTGCATCGCCGGCGCCGCGTTCGCGCAGCCGATGGCCGGGATGCAGGCCGCGATGAAGGGCACGCCGCTGCCCGCGCACGATCTTCCCGCCGGCACGATCAGCGTGCGCGTGGTCGCGGGGACTCCCACCGCCCCGGTGCCCGACGTCACGGTGTCGCTCACCGTCAACGGCACGGCCCGCGAGGCGCGCAGCGACGACGAGGGCCGCGCGTTCTTCAAGGACCTGCCGGTCGGCGCGAAGGTGCAGGCGAAGATCCAGGGCGAGGACGGCAAGGACGTCGTGTCCGACGACTTCGACGTGCCGGGCGACAGCGGCGTGAAGCTGATGCTGTCGACGCGGCCGCCGACGGGCGGCGCGCCGTTCGCGGGTGGCGGCGCGATGCCGGAGCCGCGCAAGCTCAGCGGCACGCCGCGGCCCGAGCAGAACGATCCGGGCGGCACGTTCACGGTGCGGCTCACGTACGACGATCTGAAGGAGAAGGCGCCGCCGGCCGGCGTCAACGTCGCGCTCGTCGGCTACGCCGCCGACGACTCGGTCGGCGTGCAGGTCGTGCCGACCGACCAGACCGGCCACGCGCGGTTCACGAACCTCGATCGCACCGGCGAGACCGCGTACTACGCGCTCGCCGAGTTGCCGCGGGGCAGCGGCGTCGATCGCCTGTGGGGCCAGCCGGTCGTGATGGTGCCGCAAGAAGGCGCCGTGATGGCGCTGTCGTCCGAGAAGCGCGACTCGACGGCGCCCGTGATCGACGACGTCGGCGACGACGGCGCGGCCGCCGGCAAGGTCCGCGTCACGCTCGAAGGCGCAGGCGACCTCACGACGCGCGTGACGATCTTCGACGCCGCGACCCACGCGCCGATCGCGGCCGTGCAAGCGCAGCCCGGCGGCCCCGATCCGACGCAGATCCAGGGCTCGGCGCCGTTCGAGGCGCGCACCGATCTCGCGGCCGGCGCGCTCGACGTCGAGGTCACTGGCGGGCCGGGCACCGAGGCCAAGCCGCTCGCGCACGTCGGCGTGACGCTCGTGCCGGCCGACGCCCAGCAGGCGCCACCCGACGCCCCGCACGGCGAGACCGGCGCCGACGGCAAGACGCACGTGACCGCGGCCAAGCCCGGCCAGGTCCGGGCGGTGGTCTCGTTGAACGGCCGCGACGTCCCGACCGACGTGTTCGATCTCGGCAAGACCGGCGGCGTCCTGCGCGTCGAGGCGCACTGGCCCGAGCACGGCCGGCCCGAAGCGATGCTCGACGTCGCCGGCAAGGCCGGGCAGGTCGTCTACGCCGAGGCTGCGTGGCGCGGCAACCAGTATCGCTCGCGGCCGTTCCAGCTCGTGGACGGCCGCGGCGCGCACGTCAACATCTCGATCTTCCCGCGCGTGATGTTCTCGTTCTCGTGGACGTCGCACATCCAGGACGAGTTCCTGCAGGTGCAGGGTCGCTTCGAGGTCTACAACACGACGTGGATTCCGATCGTCGGCGAAGGCGACGGCCTCTTGATCCCGCTGCCGAAGGGCTTCAAGGGCGCGGCGCTCGCCGAGCAAGACCAGGCCGACGTCGCGGTGGCGCAGGGCGAAGGCTTCCGGATCGTGCGGCCGCTCGCGCCGGGCGGTCGCCGTTTCCTCGGCGGATTCAACGTGCCCGTCGACGGCGGCAAGATCGACTGGGCGCTCGACCTGCCGTTCGGTGCGGTGCAGAGCGGGATCGAGATCACGCAGATTCCCGGGATGTCGGTGCAGACGCCGTCCGGCGTGACCGGCCGGGTCGAGAACGACAGCCGCGGCCAGTGGTACGTGCTCGCGCCGATCTCGATCCTGCCCAAGCAGTCGATGCAGATGACGATCACCGGCATGCCGTCGCCACCGGGCTGGACGAAGTGGGTGCCGCGCGTGCTCGGCTTGCTCGTGGTCGGCGGGCTCGTCGCCGGCCTCGCGCTCGCGCTCGCGCTCAAGCGCGCGCCTGCCAAGACCGGCAAGGGCGGGCGCCGTCAGAAGCTGCTCGACGAGCTCGTCGAGCTCGAGCGTCGTCACGGCAGCGAGGCCGATCCCGAGCGCCGCGAGAAGTTGCTCGCCGAGCTCGAGCGGCTGTGGGAGCAGGAGTAGGGCTCGTGCTTGCGCGCGAGCCGGACTCCGCCTCGCTTCGCGACGCTGCGCGCCCCGGCAAGGCCGGGGCGATCGACCTGGTCAAGATCGAAAAAGTCGCGAAACGCTACGGCAGCGAGCGCGCGCTCGCCGGCGTGTCGCTCGAGCTGCGCGCCGGCTCGATGTGCGCGCTGCTCGGCCACAACGGCGCCGGCAAGACGACGCTCGTCGGCGTGGTGTCGACGCTGGTGCGGCCGACCGGCGGCCAGGTCGCGTACGAGAGCGCCGGCAAGCGCGTCGAGGGCGATCGCGTGCGCCGCGAGATCGGCCTGCTCGCGCACGCGTCGCTGTGCTACGGCGAGCTGTCCGCGATCGAGAACCTCGAGTTCTTCGCCGGCCTGTACGGCGTCGACGCCAGCGCGCCGGCGATCGGCAAGCTGCTCGACCAGGTCGGGCTCGATCCCCGGGCACGCGGCCGGGCGGCGCGCACGTATTCGCGCGGCATGGTGCAGCGGCTCGCGCTCGCCCGCGCGCTGCTCGCGCAGCCATCGCTGGTCCTGCTCGACGAGCCGTTCACCGGCCTCGATCGCGGCGGCGCGCTGGCGCTCGGCGAGCAGCTCGGCGCGCTGCGCGACGCCGGCGCGATCGTCGTCGTCGTCACCCACGACCTCGAGGCGATTGCCGGGCGCGCCGATCACGTCGCGATCCTGCGCCGCGGTCAGCTCGTGCTCGAAGAACGCGGCGCGTACAGCTACGAGCAGCTCAAGGACCTCTACCATCGGCACGCGAACTGATGTTGAGGCAAGCCGCGCGCGTCGCCTGGAAGGATCTTCGCATCGAGCTGCGCAGCCGCGAGATCGTCTACACGATGGCGTTCTTCGGCGGCCTGCTCGTCGTCGTGTACTCGTTCGTGTTCCCGGTCGATCCGATCCTCGTGCGCGCGGCGGTGCCGGGCATGCTGTGGGTGTCGATCGCGTTCGCCGGCACGATCGGCCTCGGTCGCGCGTTCGATCGCGAGCGCGAGAACGACACGATGCGCGCGCTGCTGCTCGCGCCGGTGCCGCGGCTGTCCGTGTTCCTGGGCAAGGCGATCGCGATCGCGGCGCTCGTGCTCGCGGTCACCGCGGTGTGCGTGCCCGCGCTCGCGCTCCTGCTCGACGCACCGCTGTTCGCCGAGCCCGGGCCGCTCGTGCTCGTGCTCGTGCTCGGCGCGATCGGCTTCGCGATCGTCGGTACCGTGTTCGCGGCAAGTCTATTGAAGGTGCGCTCGCGCGACGTCCTGTTGCCGGTCGTGCTCTATCCGCTGCTCGTCCCGCTGTTCGTGGCCGGCACGTCGGCGACCGCGGCGTTGATCGCGGAACGTGCCAACCTGGCCAAGGCCTGGTACTGGATCGGCTTCCTGGGACTTTACGATGCCGCGTTTTTGGTACTGTCTCTGTGGGTGTTCGAGAGCCTGGTGATCGAATGAGCGTCAAGCGCTTCGTCGTGCCCGTCTGCGCCGGAATTGCCGGCGTCGGCTTCGCGATCACGCTGCACCTCGTGTTCTCGTACGCGCAGCTCGCGCAGGAGCTGTACTTCAACCAGAAGATTTTCTACTACCACGTCGCACACGCGTTCATGTTGTTCGCGGCGGTCGGCGTGTGCGGCGTGTGCTCGCTCGTC
>Ga0335083_10005365_pt1 | contig 16163 bp, 17 predicted proteins | sample Lox_Sample_42_FD_206716 | JGI IMG/M metagenome (GOLD analysis project Ga0335083, IMG submission 206716) | Soil microbial communities from Loxahatchee National Wildlife Refuge, Florida, United States - Lox_Sample_4.2 | ecosystem: Environmental > Terrestrial > Soil > Wetlands | place: USA... | reverse complement strand
GCTCGAATGGACGCAGCAGCAGATGGCTGAGGCATTGGGTTTGGACCCGTCCTATTTGTCACAGTTGGAAAATGGACGCCGGAAATTGGACGACTGGTATTTGAAAAAGGCGGGCGAGTTTGAAAAGACCAAGACGACGAACATTTTTGGCAACGTCACGCCGGAATCGTTTTCGTTGCAATCCACCGCGGAGGCGTGCCTCTCTTATTTGACGCAGTTCCTAGCCACGTGCAAAGACCCGGCCAAGGTAGTGTGGACCTACGTCGAATTGCAGGAACACTTTCCCCTGAGCAAGTGGACCGAGCAGGCCGAAGAGGCTAATTCAAAGTCATCTTCCGTCGTGACAATACCGGCACCGAAGGCGGCCGGCGATTCTGACCGCGACCGTCCGAAGCCATAATCAGCGCGCTAATCCTGAGTTGTTTAGACCAGCGTTTCAGTTTATGCGCCACTTCAAAACGTTTGGCCGCCGGCCATAGCGCGGCAATTTCCTGCAGTTCCGGTTCCAGCGTGACCCGGCAAAATTTCTTTTCCGTTTTCATATCCCGCAATGTCACAGCCGGGGTTGGACATTGGCTGTCCATGTGAATAACTTTCGCCCGATAACTATCAACGGCGGGTAATCATTGAAGGGATTTAAGAAGGATTCTCTTCAAAACTCAATGCCATGGCCCGGGCGGGCTCCAAGTCTTTGTTGATCCTTAAAAGTTCCTGGTGGACGACCTTCTGGTAATACGCAAACAACTTTTCGAGTTCCTTGGGATCAGACTGGGTGCGGTCACGCAAGCACAGCAGGACAGCGTTAATCATGGCCTGTTGTTGAATAACAGTCGCCTGCAGTTCCTCAATGCGCACCTGCGCCTTTTCGAGAACGTCGAGAATAGCATCAATATCTGTCTTCATCCGCGCCAGTGGATAGGACTCTAAGAAAGTTTCGAAAAAAAGCAAGTGCCCCAAGGCAAAAACAGAACTGCGCCTTTTAAAAATCAAAACGAGATTTCGCAGATAGCTGGACTTGGTAAAATTTCTCAAGGCTTTTCAATGTCAGCATTTTATTCACATACTATAAAAATGAAATGCCTCATCGTCGGTTGCGGATATATCGGCCTGCCTCTAGGTGTGGAGTTGGTCCGGCTTGGCCACGAAGTATTCGGCCTGCGCCGGAATGTTTCCTCCGAAGCGGAATTGAAAGCCGCCGGCATCACGCCGCTCTTCGCCGATATCACCAAACCGGAAACGATGGAAAAATTGCCGCGTGAGTTTGACTGGGTCGTCCACTGTGTTGCAGCCGGCGGTGACGCGGAAAATTACCGGCAGGTTTATTTGGAAGGAACGAAGCATTTAATTAAATGGCTGTCTGCCTTCCCGCCGAAAAAATTTGTCTACACGGGCAGCACGAGTGTCTATGGCCAGAACGATGGTTCACAAATCAAGGAATCCAGTCCAACCGAACCGGAAGCCGAAACTGCTAAAATATTGGTGGAAACGGAAAAAGTTTTGCGTGAGTCATTTCAACAGGACAAATTTCCGGCGATCATTTTGCGCGTGGCCGGCATTTACGGGCCGGATCGCGGCCATTGGTTTAAGCAGTTTTTAAAAAACGAAGCGCGCATGGAGGGTAATGGCTCGCGCTTTTTAAATATGATTCATCGTGACGATATTGTGAGCTGCATTATCGCCGCACTAAAAAACGGGCGTCCTGGTGAGATATATAACGCCGTGGATGACGAGCCAGTGAGCCAGAAAAATTTCTTCGAATGGCTTGGCGCTACCCTCGGCAAATATCCGCCGCCGTCCGTCCCGGAAAATTCTGTCGAAGACCGCAAGCGCGGTGTGACCAGTAAACGCGTCTCCAATCGCAAAATAAAAATGGAACTTGGCTGCCAATTTAAGCATCCAAACTTCCGTAAGGGCTATACCGCCGAGATCTTACGGCTGGATCGGGCGGGCGAATTGAACGTAGTCCCAGATGAACGCTGAAATTTTTATAGTATTCTCCACGACAATGATTTAAGCAAAATGGCTACGCACGCTTATGTCCGATTTATGTCCTTGGATGTCATCCCAAAGGCTTTGCAGGACGTGACTTATAGCCTATAATTTCCTTTAGACTTGGGAATGAGTCAGCTAGTAAAAATTCTCTATCTGGAAGACGATCCCGGCGACGCCGCGCGAGTGGAAAAGAAGCTGTCGGAAAGTGGTATGGTTTTCAGTTTGCAACGGGCGGACACGCGGGACGGCTTTCTCTCCGGCCTGGAGCCTGCACCGGACGTTATTCTCTCTGACCACGGCTTGCCATCATTTGACGGCCTGACCGCCTTTGGCCTTGCCCAGGAAAAATGTCCCGATGTGCCGTTCATTTTTGTGACCAATGCCCTGACGCGGGAAATGGAGATTGAAAAGCTCATGGGCGGGGTGGCTGATTACGTGCGCAAAACCGAGCTGGATTATTTGCCCGTGGCCATGCGCCATGCCATGCGCGAAGCCAAAGAACTGGAATGGCGCCGCCAGCGCGTGAAAGAATTTATTAAATCCTCGACGGCTAACGAAACCAGCCTCCTGCCCATTTGCTCCAGTTGCAAAAAAATCCGGAACAAAAAAAACGAATGGCAATTAATGGAATCGTTTTTCCTGGAATATTTTAACATTCGTTTTACCCACGGCATTTGCCCGGATTGCATCCCAAAATACTTTTCGATTGGCAAATCTTCGTAGTCGTTTCTGGCATGGGCGTGGCTCTTGCATCTTGCCTCTGCACCTGTTTTTAAATTGCAGTCTTGCCGTGTCCTTTTACTCTTTGACCCATCTTGAACTCAAAAAAAATATGCCTGGCAGTGGACCTCGGCGCGGGAAGCGGCCGTGTCGTGGCTGGAGTTTATGACGGCGCACGACTGGAACTGGTCGAGATGAATCGTTTTCCCAACGATCCCGTTAAAAAAGCTGAAAGCTGGCATTGGGATCTCGACCGTCTTTTCAAGAGCATCAAAGAAGGCATTGCCATCGCCGTAAAAAAATATGGCGACGCTGTCGTATCCGTCGGTGTGGATACCTGGGGCGTGGATTATGGTTTGCTTGATGCACAGGGGAAATTACTTATCGCGCCCTATCAATATCGCGACAAGCGCACCCAGGGAATGGAAGAAGAAGCCTGCCGCCGAATGCCGCGCCGCGAGATTTATGAGCGGACGGGCATCCAGTTCATGTTTTTCAACACACTCTTTCAACTTCTTGCCGAGGCCAAAGCTCAGGACCAAATTAAAAAGGCCGACCGCCTGCTTTTCATGCCGGATTTGATTCATTTTCTTTTAGCCGGCGTAGCCGCCAATGAACGATCCATTGCCAGCACCAGCCAATTACTTAATCCTTCATCGCAAACCTGGGATCATGACCTGATCAAAGCGATGGAGTTGCCTGAACGAATCTTCGGCAAGCTGGTGGACGCCGGTACGGTACTTGGCGAACTGTTGCCCGCCGTGGCCGCAGAAACTGGCGCCAAAAATTTAAAGGTAATTACCCCCGCTGGTCATGATACCGCTTCAGCTGTAGTAGGTGTTCCGGCGGAGGAATCCGAGCCGGTCTTTTTGAGTTCAGGCACCTGGTCTTTGATGGGACGTGAACTGAGCAAGCCAGTCATTTCCGACATCAGCTATCAAGCCACGTTTTCCAATGAAGGTGGTGTTTTTGGCACCACGCGCTTTTTGAAAAACATCGCCGGCATGTGGCTTCTGCAGGAATGCAAACGTTCCTGGGACGCTGCCGGAAAAAAAATCAGCTATGACGAACTGGAAAGTGAGGCCCAAAAATCGCCGCCATTCGTTACGTTACTTGACCCGGACGCCATGGATTTCCAGGCTCCGCCCGATATGCCGGCGGCCATCGTGGCGTATTGCCAAAAAACCAGTCAGCCCGTGCCGGCGACACCCGGTGCGTTTACACGGGCCATCTTTGAGAGCCTGGCGTTGAAATATCGCAAGGTGAAAGAATTGCTGGCGCAGGTGACTGGCAAGCCGATTGAGAAGATTTATATTGTCGGTGGCGGCTCAAGGAACGTGATTTTAAACCAGTTCGCCGCTGACGCCATGAATTGCCGCATCATGGCCGGCCCGGTAGAAGCCACCTCGATTGGCAATCTCGTGATGCAATTATTTGCGTTGGGCGAAGTTCGTTCATTGGCTGAAGGGCGCGCTCTGGCCCGACGATCGGTGGAACCAAAGGTTTTTGAGCCAAAAAATACCGCCGTCTGGGACGAGGCCTATGCCCGCTTCCAAAAAATTCTGTCCCGATGATACTTTTGATATAGTACAAATGACGGATTGCGCTAAAAAATCCCCGTGACATCATTTGTGGTTTAAATTGAATCAATAACTCCGCAGCACAATTTTTATGGATAATCCACTTTTCAAAAAACTTCCCAAAATCGGAATCCGCCCGGCCATTGACGGGCGGCTCGGCGGTGTGCGCGAATCCCTGGAAACGCAAACGATGAACCTGGCCAAATCCGTCGCCAAACTCATCAGCGAAAAACTCCGCTATCCCAACGGCAAGTCCGTGCAATGTGTTATCGCCGATAGCTGCATTGGCGGTGTGGCCGAGGCCGCGGACTGCGCGGAAAAATTTGCGCGCGAAGGTGTAGGCCTCTCCCTCACCGTTACCCCCTGCTGGTGCTACGGCAGCGAGACCATGGACATGGATCCGACGCTGCCCAAGGCGGTTTGGGGTTATAACGGCACCGAACGTCCGGGCGCGGTTTATCTTGCAGCTGTGCTGGCCGGACATTCGCAAAAAGGGCTGCCGGCATTTGGGATTTACGGTCGCGATGTGCAGGACGCCGGGGACAAAACCATCCCTGACGATGTGCAGGAAAAGATCCTGCGCTTCTGCCGTGCCGGCCTGGCCGCGGCCATCATGCGTGGCAAATCGTACCTCGCAATGGGCGGCACTTCCATGGGCATTGCCGGTTCCATCGTCGACCAAAACTTTTTCGAGAGTTATCTCGGCATGCGCGTCGAGTCCGTGGATATGACCGAATTCGTCCGCCGCATGGAACGCGGCATCTACGACAAAAATGAATATGATAAAGCCCTCGCATGGGTGAAAGAAAATTGTACCGAAGGCAAAGATTATAATTCTCCTAAGACTACCCGCTCGCGTGAGCAGTTGGATAAGGAATGGGAAATTTCTGTGAAGATGGCGCTGATCACGCGCGACCTCATGGTCGGCAACCCCAAGTTGGTGAAGAAAGGTTTCGGCGAGGAAGCACAGGGCCATAATGCCATAGCATCTGGTTTCCAGGGCCAGCGCCAATGGACTGATCACCTGCCCAATGGGGATTTCATGGAAGCCATCCTGAACACGTCCTTTGATTGGAACGGCACGCGCACACCATACATTGTTGCAACTGAAAACGATTCCCTCAACGGCGCGGGCATGTTGTTCGGATACTTGCTCACGAACACCGCACAGGTTTTTGCTGATGTGCGGACATATTGGAGCGCAGCGGCAGTCAAACGCGTGACTGGCCACAAATTAACTGGGGCGGCTGCGGGCGGATTTTTACACTTAATCAATTCCGGCCCGGCAGCGCTGGATGGAACCGGCGAACAATCCGTCAATGGCAAGCCCGCCATGAAACCGTTCTGGGAAATCTCTGATGCCGAAGCTGAAAAATGCCTCAAGGCCACAACGTGGCATCCCTCTATTACCGAATATTTCTGTGGTGGCGGCTGGTCCACGCGTTACCGCACGAGCGGGGGAATGCCCGTCACCATTTGCCGCCTCAACCTGGTCAAAGGCCTTGGCCCTGCATTGCAAATCGCCGAAGGCGAAACAATTGAATTGCCGGAAAAAGTTCACACGGTTTTGGATGAGCGCACCAATCCGACATGGCCAACCACCTGGTTCGTACCGCGCACATCTGATGCCGGCGCATTCCGCGATGTTTATACTGTCATGGACAATTGGGGCGCGAACCATTGCGTCATGAGCTACGGCCATATCGGCGCTGACCTCATCAGTCTCGCATCATTGCTGCGCATTCCCGTTTACATGCATAACGTTCCCGAGGAAAATATCTTCCGTCCGAGCGCCTGGAATGCGTTTGGCACGGCCAATCGCGAGGGCGCGGATTTCCGTGCCTGCGCCAACTTTGGGCCGCTCTATCAATAATGTGATTAATCCTTGCATGGGATCTTCATTTGTTAAAACACCTGGCAAAATAGCCGAGGGCACGCCGGGAGGCGCAGAGAGCCCGCGGGTGCAACCCGCGTGAAAATATCGTTGTTCATTCCGTGTTTTGTGGATCAGTTTTATCCACAAGTCGGCATGAGCATCGTGAAGGTGCTCGAACGCCTCGGCCACACCGTGGATTATCCCGAAGCGCAGACATGCTGTGGTCAGCCTGCATTTAATTCGGGTTACTGGGACGAGGCGCGCTCGATGGCCGAACGGCAAATGTCCATCTTCCGTGATGCGGAAAATGTTGTGATCGCGTCCGGTTCCTGCGGCGCGATGGTCAAAGTTTTTTATCCTGAACTTTTTCACGGACTTCCGCAGGAAGCCGAAGCTAAAACGCTTGCGGCCAAAACATTCGAGTTCTCGGAATTTCTCGTCAACAAACTGGGCGTCGTGGATGTCGGCGCAACATTTCCCGGCAAAGCGACGTTTCACGACGGCTGCCATGGCCTGCGCGAATTGGGCGTGAAAAAACCGCCGCGCCAATTGCTTGAAAAAGTGAAAGGCCTTGAGCTGGCCGAAATGAAAGAGGCTGAAACCTGCTGCGGCTTCGGTGGCATATTCGCCGTCAAATTCCCCATGATTTCCACCGCCATGGGCGAAGTCAAATGCGCGTCCATTGCCGAAACGGGCGCAGACTTTGTGATTTCAAACGATTCCAGTTGCCTAATGCAAATCCGCGGCGTGCTGGACAAACAAGGCAAAGCCGTCAAAACGCTACATCTGGCCGAAGTGCTCGCGCAAACATGAGCGTCCAGTCGAAGGAATTCAATGAATCCGCCACCCGCTACACCGCGGACCTGACCCATCGTGGCTGGATCCAAAAAGCGCTTGCCGGTTACTACGTCAAACGTGACGAATTTCGGAACCGTTACCAAAGCTGGCCCGAGGCGCGTAAAGTCGCCGCCGAAGTCAAATGGGAAGCCGTCAATCATCTCGACCGTTACTTAGAGGAGTTTGCTTCAAAGCTCGAAGCACGCGGCACAAAAGTTTTTTGGGCACCGAGTGCAAAGGAAGCGCGTGAATATATCGTTGATGTGGCGCGACAAAATAAAGTCCGTTCCATCATCAAATCCAAGAGCATGACGGCAGAGGAGATCCACCTCAACGATGCTCTGGAAGAGGCGGGCTTCGAGGTTGTAGAGTCAGATCTCGGCGAATATATCGTCCAGCTTCGCCAGGAGCCGCCGTACCATCTCGTTTTTCCGGCAATGCACCTGACGCGGAAACAAATCAGCGATTTGTTCCATGACAAGTTGGGCTCTGAGCCGACGAATAATCCCGAGGATTTGACCATGATTGCCCGTGCCGTTATGCGCAAAAAATATTGCGAGGCGGACATGGGCATCAGCGGCACCAACTTCGCCATTGCCGAAACCGGTATGATTTCTATCACCGAAAACGAAGGCAACGCCCGACTCACGACTTCATTGCCGAAAATCCATGTGGCGATTGTGGGCATTGAGAAGATTCTTCCCAAACTTTCGGACCTTGCTCTGTTCCTGCCTATGCTCGCCACCGCCGGCGCGGGCCAGCCCATCACTTGTTATAACACCCTTTACGGCGGTCCTCGTCAGCCCGGCGAACCCGATGGCCCGCAGGAATTTCATGTCGTACTGCTCGACAATCGCCGCACGGAACTCCTTGCCGATGCCGAGCAGCGTGACGCGCTTCATTGCATTCGCTGCGGCGCGTGCCTGAACGTCTGTCCCATTTTCAAAAATGTCGGCGGGCACAGTTACGGCACCACGTATCAGGGCCCCATCGGCTCAGTCATCACGCCGCACTTGCGCGGCTTACAGGAGTGGAAACATTTATCGTCGGCGTCGTCGCTTTGCGGCGCCTGCACTGAAGTGTGCCCGGTCAAAATCAATCTGCACCATCACCTGTTGCATAACCGCCGCAACGCCATTCACGAACATTTCTCGCCGTTCGAAAAAATCTTCCAGCAGGGAATGACGTTTATGATGCGGCATCCCGGGTTATATAAATTCGCCGCACAAATGGGTCGCCTGGCGCAACCCTTGCAACGCTTGGTTTCGGGAACCGTCCTCGACCCCTTGCGGCCCTGGACGAAGACCCGTTCGTTCCCGTCGCTGGCGAAGAAAAGTTTCCGGCAACAATGGGCGGAGCGAAAGAAATCATGACCAACCGCGAAATCATTTTAGGCCGGATTCGCGAGGCGTTGAAAATCGCCGCGCCTCATCCCGCATTTCATGATGAACCCGGCGAGGCCTCTCCCCTGGCCGTCTCGCCGGAAAAATGGCTGCCACCAGTTGCCCAATCGCTCGACCAGCAAATCGAATTGTTCCAAAAAAACGCCGAAGATTTGCGGGCTGAATTCCGCGCATGTGCGAACGTGAGTGAAGTCGCCCAGCATTTGAAAACGCTGGCATCCGCCGGCGGCTGGAAAAAAATTGGCCGCCATTCCGGCGAACTTACCGATGCCGTCGCTCGTGAGCTGGGACTGCCCGAAGTGCTGACCGATAACGGTTATGCCGTGAATGATTTGGAAAGTTGCGACGCTGCGTTGACCGGTTGCGAGGCGCTGGTCGCCCAAACCGGTAGTGTCATGGTTTCCGCGCCCAGCGCCGGCGGTCGCGCCTTGTCTGTGTTGCCGCCCCATCACATCGTCCTCGCGCGGCGCAACCAGGTCGTTCCTGATTTGAGCGTCGCCCTCCAGCGCGTTCAGGAAAAATACCAAGACAAATTTCCCAGCATGCTTTCCTTTATCAGCGGCCCCAGCCGCACCGGCGATATCGAACGCATCCTCGTGCTCGGCGCACATGGGCCAAAAAAACTGACCATCCTCCTTTTGCCTTGAACCCCGGTAAACCTTAACCATAACCTCAAACCACCAACCATGAACGTACCCACTACGACCTCCTCCAGTCCGTCCACGGGCAAATCCACAAGCTGGTTTCGCACTGCCGACGGCAAGAATTATGCGTTTATCTTTCTGCTGGTCAGTTCACTGTTCCTCCTCTGGGGAGTTTGTAACGGCATGATTGACGTGCTGAACAAGCACTTTCAGGACTCGCTCCAGTTGACCAAAGCAGAATCGGCCTTCGTGCAATTGGCCAATTACATGGGCTACTTCATTATGGCCATTCCTGCCGGATTGCTTGCTGTGAGATTCGGATACAAAGGTGCCATTATTACCGGGCTGGCTTTGGTCGCGCTTGGCGCGCTGTGGTTTATTCCGGCCACGCACATCGGCACTTACCCGGCATTTTTGCTGGGCATTTTCTTGTTGGCGGCGGGGTTGCCGTGCCTGGAAACCGTTTGCAATCCTTACGCCACAGTGCTCGGCCCGCCGGAATCCGGAACACCTCGCATTAATCTGGCGCAAAGCGCCAATGGCATCGGCTGGATGATTGGGCCCGTCCTGGGCGGTTACTTTGTTTTGTCCGCCACCGGTCAACCAATCACCGACAACTCAACCCTCTTCGAACCGTATCTGATTATCGGAGGGGTGGTAGCAGCGCTGATTTTTATCTTTGCCATGACCAAAGTGCCGGACTTGCACAACGTCGAAGAATCGAAGGTACAAACCAGCGAAGGCAAAGTCTCGGTAAAGCCGTTATATAAACGATCTCATTTTACCATGGCGGTCGCGGCCCAATTTTTCTATGTCGCCGCCCAAACCGGTATCTTTAGCTTCTTCATAAACTATGTGGCCATTGATACTCCGGCTTTAAGTCGCAGTCAGGCCAATGCCTTGCAAAGCTACGCCAATGGTTTGCACAATGTTTTTCGCATCCCGCCCACATCAATGACGTATCCCGCGGCCCTCCTTTCAGCGAATGACATCACTAATGCCAACGCTCTAATCGCCAAGTTATATAATGACCCTGACCCTAAAACGAAACCCGTTTCGCAATCTATCTGGAGCCTGTTTAGCACGAACCGGGATCTTCTCGCTCCCTCATCAGCCTTATTGGATGAGAAAAAGAAACAGTCTCTGCTGGTTGATGAATTGAATGACCTTCTTCAGAGACCTTCACTTTTTGCCATCGAGAATTCCAGCGGGATAGTCCTGCCGGATGCGCAACGCAAACTCGTCGATTCCAATCCCTCCGGGGATCAATTGGTTGTGGCCAATCGCGCGTTCCTGGAAGAAGTATACTCAGCTGACTTAATTGGCCGCAGCCATTACTTAAGCTCTCCTGAGTTCCGAATTACTGATCGCGGTGCATCTGTACTGCTGTCTTTCGGCGGTTTTGCGCTGTTCCTTTTGGGCCGCATCACCGGAAGCCTTGCACTGCGCATGTTTAAGCCACATCTAATGCTGGCGCTCTACGCAGCTTTGAACATTCTCATGATGGTTTTTGTGATGAATCACTGGGGCTGGCTGTCCGTCACCGGGCTTTTTCTAAGCTTCTTTTTCATGTCGATCACGTACCCAACCATTTTTTCCCTGGGCATTCACGGTTTGGGTGAGAAAACGAAGATTGCATCATCCTTCATTGTCATGTCTATCGTCGGCGGGGCCTTCATGCCGCTGCTGATGGGCTGGATGGCAGACAATTGGGGGATGCCTATTGGCTTCGGCATGCCGCTGGCATGCTTCATTTTTATTGCGTGGTACGCTGCAAGCTGGCGAAAGCTCGAAGCCCGCGATGCGGCTTAACGCGATGCGTTTTTAGAAATTAAACGACCTCCCGGTACACATCCGGGTGCGGCCGTGAAATCACCACGGCGTTTACCAGCACGCCGGCTTCGGCAATTACCGCGCGACCGGCCGCCACGCTGGCTTGCACGGAGGCCACATCGCCAGTCATGGTGCAAAACGCTTTGCCGCCCAGCGCCATCGCCAGGCGCACTTCCAGCAATTGTACCGGCGCAGCCTTCGCGCAGGCGTCGGCGGCCTTAATCATCGTGGCCACATTGAACGATTCCAGGATGCCCAGCGCACCGTCGGGTTGCACCGGTTGGGTGCGGCCAATGGCCATGATGACGTCCTCGTGAAGATTGGGAAGGATCAGGCTGTCAATCATGCACCCGTTGGTCACTCCCTCGCCCGCCGCCATGGCCGATTCGACGGAGGAAGTGTCGCCGCCAATGAGCACCATATATTTGCCCGAGCAAATAGAGCGCGAGAGGAGCAGGCGCACATCGCTGGCCTTGAGCATCACATCCGCGACTTCAAATCCCGCTGCGACACTCGAGAGTTCAATCAAACCGATAGATTTTACATTCATGATTTTTCCAAAATGATTTGTTCGTTCGTAACGTCGCGGATGATTCCCGCTATTGGCGCATGCAGGATCGCGCCCAGTGCCTTCGGTGCCGGTTCGCCGATGATTTGGCCCGCGCTCACACGTTCGCCGCTCTTCACTTTTGCTTCGCAGGGAGTGCCCGCGCTCTGCTTGAGCGGCAGCACGAGGCGATTTGGAGAAATCTCATCCGTGATCAAAGGCGCAGGCAGGTCGTAATCCTGCACGTGCAACTTCCTTGTGAGCGTCTTGATCGGCACGCGGCGGCCATCGCCCATCGGGTGCGGTTTAGGATTCATCGGGCCGGTCCATTTCACCTGCGCCTTGCGCATGGCCGTCTTGGCGTCGTCGCAGGCTTCCTTGGGATACAATTCCTCCGGGCACGCATACAACGTGCACAGCCCGCACGAGCAGCACATCGCTGCCCATTGATTATAAAAGTCCGCGCCCGTCCCGGTGAAGGCCAGTGTGCGCATGACCTGGTGCGGTTCCACGGCGTAACCGAGCAAAAAGCGCGGGCAATATTCCGTGCAATAACGGCATTGGTCGCATGCGGACTTGCCGATCTTCGCTTGCACTTTGGCCGGCTTGAGCTTACGTTCAATCACATGATGGTCGCGCGGCAAAATCACCACGCCCGTGGAAGTCTTGGTGACCGGCGTATCCAAATTGTCCGTATGCTGCCCCATCATCAGCCCGCCAATGACTAAAATCGGATCGTCCGTCGTCAAGCCCCCGGCATATTTCACACATTCGCGATACGTCGTGCCGATGGGCACTTTTATCGTGACTGGCGATTTCACTGCCCCGGCTATCGTCAGCATTTTGTGCGTCAGCGGCTTGTTTTCATTTGCCGCCGCAATATTCACGAACGTCTCTACGTTGTTGACCAGTGCACCGATGTTCAAAGGAATGCCGCCGGGTGGAATCAGCTTCCCCGTGACGTTGAAAACTAAATCGTATTCGTCGCCCGCGGGATAATAATCGCCCAGCAATTGCACGCGCACGCGCGAGCCTTTGCATGCGGCAGTTACGGCTTCCACGGCGTGTTTCTTTTTGCCCTTGATACCGACGACGCCTTCCTTCGCACCCGTGGCGTTCATGGCCAGTTCCATGCCGCGCACGAGTTCAGTCGCATTTTCTTCCATAATGACGGCGTCCTTGTGCAGAAGCGGCTCGCATTCCGCGCCGTTGGCGATGATGGTTTCGACTTTGGCGTTGAGTTTGACGTGGGTGGGAAAACCGCCGCCACCCGCGCCGACCACGCCGGCCAATCTGACTTTTTCAACAAGATTCATTTTAAAATTTTGTTTGTTGCCATTTCACCGTCACCACTGCCATTCGGTGCCACAATCACTTCCACGCCGCGCTCGCGCAGTCCGTTGACCAAATCCTGCGGGGCCTGGCTGTCCGTCACAATCACATCCGCTATGTCCAGCCCGCACAGTGGCGAGACCGACTGGCGTCCGAATTTTGTATGGTCGAGGCAAAAGATAATCTTCTGCGCGGCCTTCAACATCGCCTGCTGGATGTCGATCAACAGTGCGTGCGAGTTCGTCACGCCTTCGAGCGTGATGCCGCCTGCGCCCATGATCGCCACGTCCGCGCGCATGTGCGTAAATGCGTCCCGCGTCATCGGTCCGACCAGCACCCCCAGGCGCGGATAAATCACGCCGCCTGCCAAAATCACTTCCGTCTTGTTCGACGATGCGAACAGGTTCGCCACCGGCAGCGAATTCGTCACGATCTGCAGCGTCTTTTCTTCGAGATGCTTCGCCACGTGATAAATCGTCGTGCCCGCATCCAGAATCACGCTCTGGTTTCCGCCAATCAATTCCGCGCACGCCCTGCCGATCGCATCTTTTTCATTTACCTGGTGCGTGTCGCGTGCCGTGAAGGCAAATTCATCACTTTTCGGCGCCACTAGTCGCGCCCCGCCATGCGTGCGGCGTAAATTTCCTGCTGCTTCAAGCGCCGTCAAATCGCGCCGGACAGTCGAAATGGAAGCATCCACACAATGAGATAATTCTTCCAGCGACGCGAATTCTACCCGCTGAAGATAAGCTTCCAGGCGGTTTTTGCGCTCTTCTGCCGTCATTTTTCCATAATCTGGCAGATATTGGAAGATTTTGCAAGAAAAATGTTGACTTAAAATCAAATATCTGTCAAATTCAGGCAAACATATGGAAGTCGCACCGCCTGCACCACATCGGGCCGTCGTCGAACATCTCGTTCGCCGCGCGGTTTACGAGCGTCTTGGCAAGCCGCTGCCGCATAATGCAACCGCCCCAAATCCACTGGTCGTGAACGTCAGCGCGCGTCATTGCCATCTCACGCCCCAGGCGGTCGAAGCGCTTTTCGGTACAGGCCACAAGCTTACCGTTCACAAATGGCTTTATCAGGAAGGGCAGTTCGCCGCGAAAGAAACCGTCACGCTCATCGGCCCCCGCAGCCGCGTGATTTCCAATTTGCGCATTCTCGGCCCCTGCCGTGATTTGAACCAGGTGGAACTGGCATACACGGATGGCATCGCACTGGGCTTCGAGCTTCCATTGCGCAGTTCCGGAAACATCAAAGGCACGCCAGGTGCTATGTTGATGGGCCCTGCCGGATTCTTTGAAATGGAACAGGGCGTCATTCGCGCCATGCGCCACGTTCACATGAATCCGACCGACGCGGACTTTTACGGGGTCAAAGCCGGTGATCATATGAAGCTAAAAATCGGCGGCGATTGCGGTATCACCCTGGATAAGATGCTTTGCCGCGTGGACAAGAGTTTCAAGCTGGAAGTGCACATTGATACCGATGAAGGCAACGCCTGCAACCTGCAGCCGGACACCCCGGTGGAACTGGCAAAATAATTTTCGATTAACCCAAACCTCAACCAAAGAAAAAATATGAGTGATGCAATAGGAATGATAGAAACCAAAGGCTACGTCGGCAGCGTGGAAGCCAGCGACGCCATGGTCAAGGCGGCGAACGTTACCTTGATCAAAACCGTCTCCATCGGGGGCGGACTGATCACGGTCCTCGCCAAAGGCGACGTCGGCAGTATCAAGGCCGCCGTGGATGCCGGCGCGAAGGCCGCTGCGAAAGTCGGCGAATTCGTCGCTTCCCACGTCATCGCCCGCCCGCATGAAGATCTGCTGGGCGTTTTCATCGGTAATGGCGCCGCGCCTGCCAAAAAATAATTTAACCATCAACTCTTAACGAATATGTCAAAACAAGCTGTTGGAATGATTGAAACCAAAGGATTCTGCTCCGCCATGGAAGCTGCTGACGCCGGCCTGAAGGCCGCGAATGTGCGTGTGACCGGCTGGGAAAAAGTCGGCAGTGGGTATGTCACGGTGTTTTTCCGTGGCGAAGTCGCCGCCGTGAAAGCTGCGACGGATAGCGCCGCCGCCGCCGCCGCAGAGATCGGCTCGGTCGTCAGCGTGCAGGTGATTCCCCGCCCGCATGACGGATTGACGCTGCTCGGCAAATGGTTTGAATAATTTAGCGGGCGAATTGCCCGTCGTGAAATGAAGATCCTCGTGGCCAATATCGGTTCGACGTCGCTCAAGTGGCAACTGTTTGATTTCTCAAACGGCGAGCGCCTCTTGCATAAAGGCGGCTTCGAGCGCGTGACCGACTATCATCGGGCGGTCGAGGATTGCCTGGCTGAGCTCAAAAAAGCCAATGCCATTCGCGAGGAAAGCGAATTAAATGCTGTCGGCTTCAAAACCGTTATCGCCAAAGATGTCACCGGCTGCGTGCGGCTTGATGAACGTGTCTTGAAAGCTATGGCGGATTACAACGGCCTCGCGCCGGCGCACAATCCACCCTACATCACTGGCATCAAACTCTTCGCGCAACGCGTGCCGCAGGTGCCGCTCATCGCGCTTTTTGAAACGGCCTTCCACCAATTTGCCCCGGAAGCCACGCAGCGCTATGCCGTGCCGGATTCCTGGCTGAAAATTGGCATTCGCCGCTGGGGCTTTCATGGTGCGAGCCATAAATTTATCGCGGAACGCTCGGCTGAATTGCTTTGCCGCCCCGATGTGGCCGAACGCGCGCGACAATTATATGTACACAACGGCGATGTAAAAATTTCCGCCGCGCCCTTGCGCGTGATTTCCTGCCACCTGGGCGGCAGCTCGAGTGTCACCGGAATTTTAAATGGCGCTTCCATCGGCACCAGCATGGGCCTCAGCCCGCAATCCGGCCTGCCGCAAAACAACCGCGTCGGTGATCTGGATTCTGAAGCGCTGCTTTATGCCGCCAAAACTTTGGGCATCGGCGTTGAGGAAGCGCAGAAGCAGTTAACCACACGCTCGGGCCTGCTCGGGTTGAGCGGCGTTTCCAATGACGTTCGCGATATCAAGGCCGCTGCTGATAAAGGCGATAAGAACGCCAAACTCGCGCTCGATGTTTTCGTGGCCAGCACCCGCCAGTGGATCGGTGCTTACTTTTTGGAATTGAACGGTGCGGACGCAATCGTCTTCACCGCCGGCACGGGCGAAAACAACGCCTGGACGCGTGCCGCCATCTGCGCCAACCTCGGCAACCTCGGCATCAAGATCGACCCGGACAAAAATAATTCCACCCGCGCGGTGGAAGCCATCATCAGTGCCCCGGATTCCCAGGTGAAAATTTTCGTGATTCCCGCCAACGAAGAACTCGTCGTGGCGCGTGAAGCCAAACGCTTTTTAGATTCTCAAAAAAATTAAATTA
>Ga0335083_10005364_pt1 | contig 16168 bp, 9 predicted proteins | sample Lox_Sample_42_FD_206716 | JGI IMG/M metagenome (GOLD analysis project Ga0335083, IMG submission 206716) | Soil microbial communities from Loxahatchee National Wildlife Refuge, Florida, United States - Lox_Sample_4.2 | ecosystem: Environmental > Terrestrial > Soil > Wetlands | place: USA: Florida... | reverse complement strand
AAGCCCGCGAACATGCGCATGGTCCAGAGCCGGCCGCGGTACATCGACGGGTACGGCCCGCGCGTGTAGGGAAACTCGCCCGGGTAGCCGAGCTTGTCCTCGTAGCGCCAGTCGGCGAGATCCTCCGGCGTGTAGAGGGGCTGCACCGGGATGCCGGAGAGAGTCTCGAACGGCACTTCACGCTCCGGCGTGCGCCGGACGAAGGGGCCGTAGCTCTCCTCCTCCCACCGATCCTTCCCCTGGGCCATGTCGTGACGCCTCCTCAGGCCACCTGCCCGGCGGCTCCGAGGAGCTGGCGGGCGATGACGAGCTTCTGGATCTGCGACGTGCCCTCGTAGATCTGGGTGATCTTGGCGTCGCGGAAGTGTCGCTCGACCTGGTATTCCTTGATGAAACCGTAGCCGCCGTGCACCTGGACGGCGTCGGTGGTCACGCGCATCGCGGTCTCCGCGGCGAAGAGCTTGGCCATGGCCGCCTCGGAGCCGAAGGGCGCGCCGGAGTCCTTGCGCCACGCCGCTCGCAGCGTCAGCAGCCGCGCCGCCTCGATGGCGGTGGCCATGTCGGCCAGCATCCACTGCACCATCTGGTGCTGGCCGATCGGCACCCCGAAGCTCTTGCGCTCGCGCGCGTAGGCCACCGCGGCCTCGTAGGCGGCCACCGCGATGCCGACAGCCTGGGCCGCGATGCCGATGCGGCCCCCGTCGAGCGTGCCGAGCGCGATCCGGAAGCCCTGCCCTACCGCGCCCAGCCGATTGGCCGCCGGCACACGGCAGCGCTCGAAGAGGAGCTCCGCGGTATCGGAAGCGCGGATGCCGAGCTTGTCCTCGGTCTTGACCACCGTGAAGCCGGGCGTCTCCTTCTCGACGAGGAAGGCGGTGATGCCCCGCCGGCCTGCCGCCCGATCGGTCTGTGCGAACACGAGGGCGGCCGAGGACTCGCGGCCGTTGGTCACGAACACCTTGCGCCCGTCCAGCACGTAGCCGTCACCGTCCATCCGGGCGAGGGTCGTCTGGTTGCTCGCGTCCGAGCCCGCCTCCGGCTCGGTGAGCGCGAAGCAGCCGATCTTCTGTCCCGACGCGTAGGGAGTGAGGAAGCGGGCCTTCTGCTCCTCGGTGCCGTGCTTCAGCACCGGATCGCAGTAGAGCGAGTTGTTGACGGACATGATCACCGCGTGGGAAGCGCAGGCCCGCGCGAGCTCCTCCAGCGCCAGCACGTAGGCGACCGTGTCGCCGCCACCGCCGCCGTAGGCGTCAGGCACCGCGATGCCCATGAGACCCAGCTCGGCCATCCGCCCCACCGTCTCGCGGGGGAAGCGCGCCTCGCGGTCGATCGCCTCCGCGATCGGGCGCACCTCCTTCTCCGCGAACTCGCGGGCCAGTTGCTGGATCATGGCCTGCTCTTGCGTGAGCTCTATGTCCAACGTATGCGCCTCTCTCCGGATCGCCGTTTACTTCTTCAAGCTCTTCAGCTGCGGGGGCCCGGAAATGGCCCCCGCACTCCCCCAGCTGGCGGACACTCGTTTGGGCGCATGGATCCTATTTCTCCAGGAGGCCTTTGAACTCCTGCGTGAGCAGGGGGGCGACCTCGAAGAGGTCGCCGACGATGCCGTAGTCTGCGATCTTGAAGATCGGTGCCTCCGGATCCTTGTTGATCGCGCAGATCACCTTCGACGTCCGCATGCCCGCCAGGTGCTGGATGGCTCCCGAGATGCCGAACCCCAGATACAGCTTCGGCGAGATCGTGCGGCCGGTCTGGCCGATCTGGAAGCGGTGCGGCCGCCAGCCGGCATCCACCGCGGCGCGCGACGCGCCGACCGCGGCCCCGAGCACCTTGGCGAGCGCCTCGAGGATGACGAAGTTCTCGGGGCCCTTGAGCCCGCGGCCCCCCGAGACCACGATCTCCGCCTCGGTCAGCTCGGGCAGACCGGTAGCGGCCTCCTGCCGACGCTCGACCAGCTTCATGGTCTCGGCCGGGATCGCGATGCTGGGCTTCTCCACGCCGGCGCTGGCCCCCGCCTGCGGATCGGCGGGCCGGAACACGTTGGGCCGCAGCGTCGCCATCCACGGCTTCTTCGACCAGGTCATCTTGGACAGCAGCTTGCCGGCGTAGACCGGCCGCGTCGCCACCAGGGCGCCGCCCTCGGCGGTGAGCCCGGTGGAGTCCGCGGACAGCCCGGCGCCAAGCCGCGCGGCCAGGCGCGCCATGAACTCCCGCTGCCGCGTGGTCACCGGGGCGAAGATCGCCTGCGGCGACTCCTTGCCCGCCAGCTCGGCCACCGCCGGCGTCCAGACCTCGGCACGATACGGCGCGAACGCCGCGTTCTCGAGAAGCCAGATCCGCTTGGCTCCCCACTCGGCGAGCTGCTTGAGCCCTTCCGGAGTCGCCTTGTCGGTCACCCACACCGCCTCGGCCTGCGCCCCCGCCGGGCCCGCGAGGCGCACGGCCTCGCCCAGCACCTCGGCCATCACCTTCTTGGGAATACCCTGCCGATCGTCCTCCACCATGCACCAGTACGCGCCAGCCATCTCGCTTGCCTTTCTCTCGTTGTACGGCGTTAGATCGCTTTGGCGTCTTCGCGCAGGGCGCGGACGAGCTCCTTGACCGCTTCGGCGGGCTCCCCCTGGATGATGCGTCCCGGGGGGCGCGGCGGCAGGCTCTCGAGCTTCACCACCGACAGCACCGGCGGCTCGGCCGCGAGGCCGACGTCGGAGGCCTTCACTTCCTTGATCTCCTTCTTCTTGGCCCCCATGATCCCCTTCAGCGTTGGATAGCGTGGCTCGTTGAGCCCCTTCTGCGCCGACGCCACCGCGGGCAGCGGCAGGTCAAAGATCTCGAGCCCGCCCTCCACCTGACGCCCGATCCGGATCGTCTTGCCGTCGGCGTCCACCGCCTCTTCCATGATCCAGGACGCGCACGGCCAGCCCAGCACCTCCGCGACCTGGGCCGCGACCGCACCCATGTCGTCGTCGATGGCCTGCCGCCCGAACAGGGCGAGAGCGGGCGCTTCCTGCTTGATCACCGCCGCGAGGGCGCGCGCGGTCATCAGGGTGTCTGCCGAGTCCCACGCGGCATCCTTCAGGTGGATGGCGCGGTCGGCGCCCATCGCCAGGCACGACCGCAGCGCTTCCTTTCCCCGCACGGGCCCGAGCGAGACCGCGACCACCTCGCCCTGCCCGCGCTTTTCCTTGATCCGGAGCGCCTCCTCGACCGCGTACTCGTCGTAGGGCGAGACGATCCAGGTGATGCCGGTCGTGTCGATGGCCCGGCCATCACCGCCGATCTTCACCTGCGTGGCCGTGTCGGGCACCTGCTTGATCATCACCAGAATCTTCATGCCTGGTCCTTTCGGGTAGCTTGAACGTCGAAGACTTTAGTTGGGCGGTTCGGCTCCTTCGCGCAAGCGCTCATCCGAACTGCCTCGGGCTCGATGCGAGTGGCGCAGGTGTCGAAGACGTCGGTTTGGCGGTTCGGCTCCTTCGCGCAAGCGGATGTTTCAGTCGCTTCAACGTCGAGGACTTCGGTTTGGCGGTTCGGCTCCTTCGCGCAAGCGGATGTTTCAGTCGCTTCAACGTCGAGGACTTCGGTTTGGCGGTTCGGCTCCTTCGCGCAAGCGGATGTTTCAGTCGCTTCAACGTCGAGGACTTCGGTTTGGCGGTTCGGCTCCTTCGCGCAAGCGCTCATCCGAACCCCCTCGCGCGCGTCGACCGAATCCGGCGCCCGATCAGGACGGTTGCCGCCGTTCAGCGTGTCGTAGCGGAGCTGGCGCGTGATGCGGAAGCGGTCGCCGGGGATGTAGACGCGGTCGTAGACGATCGGGGTGCCGTCGGCGCCCATCGAGATGCGGTCGGAGCGGAAGGCGGCGGTGCCCGGGCGGCAGCCGAGCTCGCGGCCCGCCCGACGCTCCAGCAGCACCGCGGAGACCGTCTCGCGAGCCGCGGTGATTTCGATCCCGAGCTTGAAGGCCAGGACCTGCCGCAGCGGTGTCACCGCGAGATCGGCCTTGGAGACTTCCTCGCCGAGCGCGGGCGGAAGGTAGGAGGCCTGGAAGCTCACCGGCTCTCCGTCCACGAGTCGCAAACGCTCGAGCACGAATACATCGGCCCGCGCCCGCAGTCCCAGCGGCTCGGCGACCCGGCGATCGGCCGCCGTCGTGTAGCTGCGCAGGAATCGGGTGGCCACATCCTCGCCCAGCGCGGAGAGGTCACCCGCGAGCGCCCGGAGATGCAGGATGTCGTAGTCGATCGAGGGACGCGCGACGAACGTGCCCAGGCCGTGTCGTCGCGCGATGAGGCCGTCGCGCTCAAGCAGATCCAGGGCCTGGCGCAGCGTCATCAGCGTGACACCGAACTCCCGGGCGAGGCTGCGCTGGTTATCGAGTCGCTTGCCGGGACCGTGACCGCCCCCGACGATCCGCTCGCGCAGAACCTGGGCGATCTGGTGATAGCGCGGCACGCGACTGGCCAAGTGTCCCCTCGCCTTCGAGTGTTCTAGAACTCTGGCTGGCCGCTCAACGCCCTCGTCGAGCTCGAAACGGGATTCACGCAGGCGCGACGGGCAGTTACTGCGACCGGCGCCATTGTAACCGCGCCAGCCGGGCGGGGTCAATGGCCCGTGGGGCTAGGCGGCTGGCTCAGCGGCGAGGCGCTCGGAGAGCTCGGTCAGCGCTTCCAGCTTGCGCCGGGCGGCGCCCGAGTCGATCGACTGCGCGGCCAGGCTAACGCCCTCCTTGAAGTCGCGGGCCTTCCCGCCGGCCACCAGGGCCGCCGCCGCGTTCATCAGCACGATGTCGCGGCGGGCGCCCAGCATCCCGCCCAGGATCCGGCGGATGATCTCGGCGTTCTCTTGCCGATCACCTCCCTGCAGGTCGGCGATGGCGGCCCGCGGCATGCCGAAGTCCTCGGGGCGCACTCGCGTGCTCCGCACCACCCCCTCGTGCACCTCGGCGATCTGGCTCTCCCCGGTGTTCGAGATCTCGTCGAGCCCGTCGGCGCCGTGGACGACGAAGGCCCGGATGGTGCCGAGCTCGGCGAGGACGTGAGCCAGCGGCTCGGCCAGCGACGGCGCGTAGACGCCGATCACCTGGACGTTGGCCCCGGCCGGATTCGTCAGGGGCCCTAGCATGTTGAACACCGTGCGCACCCCCATCTCCCGACGCGCGGCCATCACATGCTTCATCGCGGTGTGCAGCAGGGGAGCGTAGAGGAAGCCGATGCCGATCTCGTCCAGGCACCGGGCGACCTTGGCCGGGCTCAGCTCGATGTTGATGCCGAGCGTCTCCACCACGTCGGCGGAGCCGCACAGCGACGACACCGAGCGGTTGCCGTGCTTGGCGACCTTCAGCCCGGCGCCCGCCACCACGAACGCGGTGGCGGTGGACACGTTGAACGTGCCGGACGCGTCGCCGCCGGTGCCGCAGGTGTCGATCAGCATCTCGCGGTCGGTGCCGGTCTGGGCCATCAGGTCCCCGGCGCGGGCTCGCACCTTGACCACCTTCTGCCGCATCACCTGCGCGAAGCCGATCAGCTCCTCGACGGTCTCGCCCTTCATGCGCAGCGCGGTGAGGAACGCGGCGATCTGGGCGTTGGTGGCCGCCCCCGACATGATCGCCTCCATCGCCCCCGCCGCCTCGATGCGCGTCAGGTCGCGGCGATCGATCAGGGCGCGCAGGGCCTCGGTGATGATCGGGCTGGTCACGGCTGGCCGTCGCGAACGCGGAGGATGGTGCTCACCGCGTCCATCACGTCGCGGATCTGGAGCGGCTTCGCCAGGACGAGGTCCACCCCGTTGGTGCGCAGCTCCTCCGGAGCGACCTCCACGCCGAATCCGCTCATCATCACCACCGGAACCTCCGGCGCCCGATCCTTGACCGCGCGCGCCACCTGCCAGCCCGTCATCCCGGGCATCGCCAGGTCCGTGAAGACCAGATCGAACCGCTCGACTCCGATCCGCTCGACGGCGGCCTGACCGGTGCCCACCATCACCGCGGTGTGCCCCGCGCCCGTGAGGATGTCGGCCACGACCTCCGCCACCTCCTGCTCGTCGTCCACCACCAGGCAGTGCAGCGGTACCGCCGAGCCGGCGAGCGAGGCGGCGGGCGAGGTGGCCTCCGCGATCCGATCGGTCGCGGGGAACACGAGGTGGAAGGTGGTGCCGTGCCCCTCCTCGCTCTCGACCGTGATCCGGCCGCTGTGGCGGGCAAGGATACCATAGGCCATCGAGAGGCCGAGGCCCGTGCCCTTCGGCCCCTTGGTGGTGAAGAACGGATCGAAGATCTTCTGCCGGATGTGCTCGGGAATCCCGGTCCCGGTGTCGCTGACGTCGACCCGGACGTCTCCCACCGCCCCCTCCCCGATGCTCGTGCGCAGGGTGAGGGTGCCGCCTCGCGGCATCGCGTCGATCGCGTTGAGCACCAGGTTGGTGAACGCCTCGCGCAGCTCGGCCGGATCGCCCGCGATGCGAGGCAGGCGCTCGGCGAGGTCGGTCACCACCTCGATCTCCACACCGCGGCGCCGGCTGTCGTGCCGCCAGCTCGACTCGGTGGCCTCGAGGACCTGCTGGATGATCTGGTTGAGATCCACCGCCACCGCGGGCTGGTCGCGCCGGATGCCGGTGAAGTCCTGGAGCCGGCGCACGGTGCGCGCGCCGTCCATCGCGGCGCGCTCGATAACCTTGAGCCACTGGCGCAGCTTGACGTCCTGGACGCGCTCCAGCAGCAGCTGAGCCCGCCCGAGGATCGAGGCCAGCACGTTGTTGAAGTCGTGGGCCACCCCCGAGGCCATCTCGCCGAGGGCCCGCAGCTTCTCGGTCCGCACGAGCTGATCCTGAGCGTCGGCCAGCTCGCCGAAGGCCCGCGAGCGCTCCTCGTAGAGCCACGCGCTGCGCAGCATGAGGGCCGCGAGCTGCGCGATGTTGACGAGGAGGCGCTCGTCCGCCTCGCTGAAGGGGTGGTCCGGGCTCCGCAGCGACAGCACCCCGAGCACGCGCTCGCCCGCGGTCATGGGAACGATCAGGCAGTAGGGTAGCCCGACGACCGCGGGCAGCGGGGCCACGCCGTACCGGGCGCAGTCGGCCACGTAGTCCGCGGTGCGGATCGGGCGGCCGGTGTCGAAGGCGTATCCGGAGAGCCCCGCGCCGCCGCGGGGATAGAAGCGCGGCTCCTCGTCGTCGCACCGCCGGCCGTCCCGCACCCGCAGGACCACCGCGAGCCGGTCGTGCTCCTCGTCCAGCAGCAGCACCGCCATGCTCTGCACGTCGACCACACGCGACACCTGCTGGTACACGGCGTCGAGCAACCCCGCCTGGTCCAGCTGGCCGGTGACGGCGCGCGACAGCTCGTGGAGGACCGACAGCTCTTGCACCCGGCGCTGGTTGTCCTGGAAGAGGCGCGCGTTCTGCAACGCGACGCCGGCCTGGCTCGCCACCGCCTCCATCAGCCGGAGCTCGGCGTCCGAGAGATCGCGGGTCTCGTGCCACCAGCCGGCCGCGAACCCTCCGATGATCTGATCCTGCGCCACGATCGGGACGAAGAGATGGGTGCGGACCGGGATGGCGCGGCGGATGTGCTCGGGCAGGCGCGGGTCGTTGACTCCGTCGGTCGACACCGCCGCCTGCCGGCGGCGTAGGGCCTCGTCGTAGAACGACGGTCCACCGGTGAGCGCGATCCGGGTGCCTCGCATGCGCTCCCGCTGATCGGCGGGCACGTGGTAGCCGGCCAGCGGGGCCATCCACTGACCGTTGTCCTCGACGAGCCACAGGCCGGCCAGGTCGGCACCGAGACCGCGAACCACGTGGCGCAGGAGCTCCCGGGCCAGCGCGTCCACGTCGAGCGTCGAGGCCAGAGCCTGGCTCACCGACAGGAGCGTCTCGGTCTCCTGCAGCTTCGTCTCGGTCTGGCGGGCCAGCTCGGCGTTCTCCATGCCGAGGCCCACCTGGGCCGCCACCCCCTCGACCAGGCGCACCTCCGAGTCCGAGAACTCGCGGCCGGTCTGCCACCACACCAGGAACAGGGCCCCCACCGGCTCGCCCCGCACGCTGGTGGGCGCAAAGAGCACCGAGTGAGCCTCCACCCCGGCCAGCGCGGCGCCGTCGAAGCGCCGATCCGAGCGCGCGTCGGAGGACCAGGCGGCGCGGCCTTCGCGCCACACCTGGGTGAGCGCGGGAAATCGCGAGAGCACGAACGGGTGCGTGACAAAGTGCTCGCGCAGATGCGCGGGCACATGGTAGCCGGCCACGGGAACCAGCGCCTCGCGCTTCGTGTCGAGCGCGTAGACCCCGACCATGTCGGCCCCGAAGGCCTGCCCGACCTCGCGCGCGACCAGGCGCATGACGTCCTGCGCCGAGTCGGGGCGGGAGAGCGCGCGCCCGACCGAGAGCAGGGCGGTGGTCTCGCGCAGCCGCTCCTGCACCTGGGTGTAGAGGCCCGCGTTGGTCAGCGACAGCGCCAGCTGGCCGGCGACCGCCATCGCGAGGTCCACCTGCCAGGGCTCGAACGGCACGACCCGCTCGACGTGCTCGAGGATCATGACGCCGATGACCTCGTCCTGCCGGATCAGCGGCACCGCCATCGTGGACTTGACGCCGAAGGCCTCCACCCACGAGGCCGGCACCAGGTCGCTCGCGCTCGCGTCGGGCACGATCACCGGCCGGCGTGTCTGCACCGCGCGGGAGTGGAGCGGCGGATCCAGCGGGAGCGTCACCGCCATGCGCCGGAACTGCTCCCAGCGCTCCGGGTCCTGGTGCCCGTCCGCGTACTGGGACATGAGGGGCACCACGCGCCCGTCGACCCAGCGCTGGATCGAGCACCGGTCCACCCGGCACAGCTGCGCGATCTTGATCGCGACCTCCCGGAGCAGCCGCTTCGAATCGAGCGTGGAGTTGAGGATCTCGGCGACCTCGAGCAGCGCGCGGCTCTCCTCGAGGCGCCCGCGGGTCTCGCCGTAGAGGCCCGCATTGCGGATGGCCACGCCCGCCTGCGCCGCGAAGCTCTCGAGCAGCTGCTGGTCGTCGGGGCCGAGCCGGATCGGCCCGCGGCCGGCCAGGCTGAGCACTCCCAGCAGCGCGTCCTGCACCAGGATGGGCACGGCCAGGATGCTGCGGATGCCGTGCGCCGCCGCCCACTCCTTGAACTCGAAGCGCGGATCCTGCTCCACGTCGGGAATCTCGAGCGGCTGGCGGTGCTGGGCCACCCAGCCCGCGGTGCCCTCCCCGAATGGCAGCTCGCGGGTGGGCAGGTCGAGGCCGAAATCGGCCGAGACGGTTCGCAGGGTGAGGGTGCGCGTCACCTCGTTCGCCACCCAGAAGTTGGCGAGCGGCACCGCGATCAGCTCGGCGGCCGCCTCCGCGATGGCCCGGAGCACCTCGTCCATGTCCAGCGACGACGAGACGATGTGGGCCAGGCGGGTGAGGCGCCGGAGACGGGCCGCGCGAACGTCGAGCGCCTCGTAGAGCCGGGCGTTCTCGAGGGCGGCCGCGAGCTGGTTGGCGAACACCGACAGCTGCTCGATCTCGCGGTCCGCGAAGCGCTCGCCCCGTCGGCGGTACGCGACCAGCGCGCCCCGGACGTGCTCCCGGACGAGCGGCACGGCAAGGATCGCGCGGCCACCGACCTCCTCGATCCAGCGCCGCGTCTCGGGCAGGAGGTGCATGCGCGGATCGTTGAGCACGTCGGGAGTCCACACCGGCCGTCCCTCGCGGAGGGCGAGCCCCACCACTCCCTCGTCGCTCTGCAGCGGCCTCGCCGCTCCCGACAGCAAGCTGGAGAACTCGCCCTGGCCGACCGCCAGTCGGAGCGCGCGGCCATCCGGATCCTGCAGCCAGATGGCCAGGTCCGGCAAGCCGACGGTCTCCCGCGCCTGGGTCGCGACGAGCTCGAGGACGCGGGCCTCGTCGAGCGTGGACACCAGCACGCGGCCGAGCTCGGCCACCGCGCGCATGCGCTCGGCCTGCTCGGACGCCTCGCGGTAGAGGCGCGAGTGGTCGATGGCGATCGCGGCCTGCCCCGCGAAGGTCTCGGCCAGCTCCTGCTCGCGCGCGGTGAACGGCCGGCGCCCGCGGAAGACGAGAACACCGATGGGCCGCTCGCCCACGAACAGGGGGACGCCGAGATAGTGCGTGTAGCCGAGCCGCTGGCCGGCGGCCTGATGATCCGCGACCATGTCGGCGCCCTCGAGCTCGCACATCAGCGCCTGGCCCGAGGCCAGCACCTTGCCGCTCAGGCTCTCGCCCACCCGGATTCGCGCCTGGGCCATGGTCTCGGCGGCAGTGCCCGCGAGCCCGGCCACCACCAGATCGTCGCCGTCGAGGAGCCGGAAGCCGGCGTTGTCGAGCTCGAGCAGGCGGGCCGCCTCCTCGGCGATCGAAGTCAGCAGGATCTCCGGGGCGGCCACCGCACCGATCTTCTTGTTGATCTCGAGCAGCGAGGACAGCGAGGCCTTGCGGTCCCGCTCCTGGGCGAAGAGCCGGGCGTTGTCGAGCGCCACCGCGGCCTGCCCCGCGAGCGCGGTCATCACCGAGATCTCGCTCGCCGACGGGACGTGCGGCTCCCACCAGTAGGCGGCGAGGGCCCCGTGCGCCTCGCCCTTGCTCACGAGTGGCACCGAGAGCACCGCGCGGTAGCCCTCGCGCTCCACGAGGGTCCGCGTCCCCTCGCTCATGGGCACCCCGGGGTCGTTCAGAACGTCCTCGGTCCACACCGGCTCGCGGCGGTCGACCGCGCGGCCGGTGGTGCCCTCGCCCACCCGGACCCGGAGCGAGCCCATGAACTCGGGAGATAGCCCGCGCCCCCGCTCGCACACCATGACCCCGGTGGCGCGCTCGAGGCGGAACACACCGAGCCCGACCACCCCGAGCAGCGCCCGGCACCGGTCGACCACGAGATCCAGCACGCGATCCGGCTCGAGGGTGGAGGACACCACGCTGCTGACCTCGAGGAGGGCCTGGTACTGAGCCGCGTTGCGATTGGCGTCGGCGAAGAGGCGCGCGTGCTCGAGCGCCACCGCGGCCTGCGTCGCAAAATCGGTGAGGATCGACAGATCCTCCTCGCTGAACGGCGGCGCGCCCGGACCCCGGCCCGCGGTCATCACGCCGAGCGCCCGCGCGCCCGCCATCAGGGGCGCGACCAGCAGCCGGCTCGTGAACGGCACGAACTCGGTCATCGCGTTCGGCGAGCCCTGGTAGTCGTTGATCAGCGAGCCGCGCCCGCTCGCCAGCGCAACGCCGGCCTCTCCCGTCCCGATCTTGAAGCGGAGATCGCGGATCCAGTCTCCGACGTCGGACCACGCGCGGGGACGCAGGGTCTCGCCCTCCACCAGGTAGAGCGCGGCGTAGGCCCCGCCGACCAGCCGCTGGGCCGAGCGCGCGATGACGACGAGCAGCTCCTCGGTGTCGACCTGCTCCGAGATCTGTCGCTCGATCACCCGCTGGGCTTCGAGGCGGCCCAGCCGAGCCCCCGCCATCTCCTGCAACTGCGCCCGCTCGACCGCGAGCCCGACGGTCTGGGCCACCCCCGAGAGGATCCGCATCTCCTCCGCCGAGAACTCCCGCTGCTCGGTGGAGACGAGCGCCATCACGCCCCACGTCTTCAGGTCGACCGGGATCGGGATCGCAAGCTGGGTACGATGGGCGCGCTCGGCGGCCATCTGCCGGATGGTCTCGGTGGACGGCGGCGCCGTGTCGAGATGCGTGACGAGGATCCGGCCCGTCCGCGCCGCCTCGCCCATGTGCGAGTCGCCGAGCGGCCGGACCCGGAACCGCTCGACGTACTGCGGGTCGAATCCGCTCTGGGCCAGCATGACCAGCTCACTTGCCACCGCGTCGAGACGGTAGACGGCCCCCACGTCCATGCCTGCGAGCCCGCGCACGACCTCGAGGGTCTCCTCGGCCGTCGTGGCCAGGTCCGCCCCGCGGCCGATGGTGGCCGAAATCGCGTTCAACGCCTCGAGCTCCCGGTTACGCCGCTCCAGGGCGACCCGCGGACTGTCCGATCGCGGGCCGGGCGCCGGACGCGAGCGCGTGGGCTCGGGTAGGAACGCAAGCACCACGCCGGCCAGCACCACCACCGCGCCGCCCAGCAGCGCGAGGAACTCGAGCAGCAGACGCTGCTCGGCCCGGGAGAACTCCCCCACCGGCAGCACGACCCACAGGGCGCCGTCGGGCGAGGCCATGACGGGGCTCTCGAGCCGGCGGACGGCGTGGGGCTCCTGACCGACCGTCACCGTGCCGGTGGCGGCCGCGGGCATCCAGCCCGCAGGCGGCAATTCGTCCCGGCTCGCCGCGAGCGCCCGATCGCCGGCCAGGAACACGACGGTCGGGCGCGCGGGCATGCGATCGAGCAGCGGACCGAGCCCCTCGAGGCGGCGCCCGGCCACGACGGTGCCGGCGGCCGCCGGGTCGCGATCGGCCCGCGCGCTGACGGGTGCGGTCACCAGGAAGTACGGGCGGCCGCCGGCCAGCCGGAGGGCCGGGACCGGCTCGGCCGGTGTCGCGAGCCCGGGCAGGCTCGGCGGCGCGCCGGCCGGGACCTGGACGAGCGGCGCGCCGCGGCGGTCGCGGATGGTGATGAAGTCGGCGAGGCCGTCCTGGGTCACCGCGAGCACGCGAGGTGACGCGCCGCGGGCCAGTGTCGCCCAGTCCCCCTTCTCGACGCCCTCGATCACCGCCGGGTCTCGCGCGAGCAACACGGTCTCCCGCCGGAGGGAATCCTGGTAGTCGGCCACGAGGACGGTCACCGCGTCGACAGTGCGGGCGATGGCGGCGTCCCGCGTGCGCACGAGCTGGCGATGAGCGGCGACGAACCCCAGCGAGGCCAGGATCCCGAGCGGAATGGCCAGCAGCAGGAACGGAACGAGGAACCCCCGGGTGAAGCGCCTCACGAGGCTATTCTCGGCCCGCCGGGCGAGGAATTATACCGAATTTTCGGGGGCCTACAGTCCCAGGTAGGCCTGCTTGATGTGCCCGCTCGCAAGCAGATCATCCCGAGGGCCGGACAGGGTCATCCGCCCGTTCTCGAGCACATAGCCCCGATGGGCGAGGTGGAGCGACCGCAGGACGTTCTGCTCGACGAGCAGGATCGTGATCCCCTGGCTGTTGATGCGCCCCAGATCCTCGAAGATGGCCTTCACCATGACGGGGGCCAGGCCCAGGCTCGGCTCGTCCAGCATGAGCAGGCGGGGACGGGCCATGAGGCCCCGCCCGATGGCGCACATCTGCTGCTCACCGCCCGACAGGGTTCCGGCGAGCTGGGCGGCGCGTTCCCGGAGCCGGGGGAAGAGCTCGAAGACTCGCTCGAGTGTGTCACGCAGCGCGGCCCGGGCGGCCGGGGTCCGGGCGCCCAGCTCCAGGTTCTCCAGCACGGTCATGGTCGGGAAGAGCTGACGACCTTCGGGAACGTGGGCGAGACCGCGGGCCACGATCTGCGATGGGCTCAGCCCGTCCAGCCGCCGCCCCTCGAACTCGATGCGGCCGCGCCGCAGGGGCAGGAGCCCGGAGACGGCGCGCAGGGTGGTGGTCTTGCCGGCGCCGTTGGCCCCGATCAGCGCCACCGCCTCGCCGTCGCGCACCTCGAGCGAGACGTCGGTGACCGCGGTCAGGTCGCCGTAGCCGACCTCGATGCCGTCAACGCGAAGGAGCGTGGACATATTCCTCGCCGAGATAGGCCTCGATGACCCGCGGGTGGTTGGCCACCGCGGCGGGCTTCCCCTCGACGATCTTCTCGCCGAAGTTCAGCACCACGATGCGGTGCGACAGGCTCATCACCGCGCGCATGTTGTGCTCGATGAGCAGGATCGAGACGCCGAACGCGTTGATCCGCTTGATGAGCGCGACGATGGCTTCGATCTCGGTCGGGTTGAGCCCGGCCATCACCTCGTCGAGCAGCAGCAGCGTCGCCTCGGTGGCCAGGGCCCGCGCCAGCTCGAGGCGCTTGCGATCCGCGAGGGTCAGTCCCCCCGCCGGCTGCTCGACCTTGTCGCCGAGCCCCACCTGCTCGATCACCTCGCGCGCCCGGCTCCGCGCGTCCGCCATGTGAGGCCGCCGCGCCAGCGCGCCGACGCGGACGTTGTCCAGCACCGACAGGTGCGGGAACGGGCGCACGATCTGGAAGGTGCGGCAGAGTCCGAGACGACAGATCGCGTGGGGCTTGAGGCCGACGATCGGACGCCCGTCGAACCGGATCTCGCCGGTATCCGGAGCGAGGAATCCCGAGAGCATGTTGAAGACGGTGGTCTTGCCGGCTCCGTTCGGACCGATGAGCCCGAGCACCTCGTCGCGCGCCATCGACAGCGATAGGTCGCGCACGGCCTGCAGGCCGCCGAAGCGCCTGGAGATGCCGGTCACCTCGAGCAGGGGCGGCATGGGCTATCGCGTGGTCGGGCGCGACCACAGGCGGCGGAGGACGGGATAGGCACCCTGAGGCAGGAACAGCACGACCGCGATCAACAGGAGGCCGTAGGCGATCAGGTGGGCGCCCGACCAGCCGCCCTGGCCGAAGTAGATGCGGGAAGCCTCGGCCAGCGGGCTCAGGATAAAGGAGCCGAGGATCGGCCCCAGCACCGTGCCCGCGCCGCCCACGATGGGCCGGATCACGATCTCGACCGAGAGCGGAATGCCGAACACCGCGTTGGGCTGGAGCGAGAACAGGTAGAACGCGTAGAACGTCCCGCCTACCCCGGTGAGAAACGACGAGATCACCATGGCCAGCATCTTGTAGCGGAAGACGTTCACGCCGAGCGCCTCGCAGGCGCTCTCGTCTTCCCGGATCGCGATGAGGTAGGCGCCGAACCGCCGCCGCTCGATCCACGCCACGATCCCGGTGGCCGCGAGCATCAGGCCCAGGGCGACGTAGTAGTACGCGCGGTTGTCCTGGAACTGGAACTGGCGCGGGTTGCCGGTGAACGTGATGTAGTAGCCGAGCGCCCCACCCACCGCGTCCGTGTTCAGCGCCACGATGCGGCACACCTCCGCGAACGCGACGGTGAGCAGCACGAAGTAGAAACCCCGGAGCCCGAAGCGGAAGCCGAGATAGCCGACCACCGTCCCGAGCGCCGCGGACAGGAGCCCGCCCACCAGCATCCCGATCCATGGGGTGAGCCCGGCCTGCACCGACAGGAGCGCGGAGGCGTAGGCGCCGATACCCACGAAGGCGGCGTGACCGGCCGAGAGCTGGCCCGCGTAGCCGCCCACGATGTTCCAGGCCTGGCCCAGGAAGGCGTAGAAGAAGATGAAGATGAACACGGTGACCGCGTAGGAGTTGAGGACCGCCGGCAACAGGAGCAGGATGCCCAGCGCCGCGGCGGCCAGCCACTTCATGTGGCGGCTCGGCCGAAGAGTCCGGCGGGCCGGAAGAGCAGGATCACGATGAGCAGCGAGAAGCTCACCAGCTCCTTCATCGACGGACTGAGGAACACCGCACCGAGCGACTCGGCGACCGAGACGAGCAGGCCGCCCAGGAACGCGCCGGGCAGGCTGCCCATGCCGCCGATGATCACGATGTTGAACGACGCCACCGAGAGCGAGAGGCCGCCCGCGGGCTGGAACGGCAGGATCGGGGACACGAGCGCCCCGGCCGCGCCCACGCAGGCCGCGCCGATGCCGAAGGCCACCGCGTAGACCCGGCGCACATCGGTGCCAATCACGAGCGCCCCGTAGGCGTTGTCGGCCGCCGCGCGCATGGTGCGCCCGAGATCGGTGCGCTGAAGGAACAGGTACAGCGCGAGCGTGAGAGCCATGGCCAGTGCGAAGGTCACGAGCCGGGCCACGTCCACGAAGATGGGACCGATCCAGAGCGTCGCCGCGCGCAGGGGCGACCGCACGCGCTGAGGGTCGGGGCCGAAGGCGACCAGCGCCGCATTCTCCAGGACGAGGGCCACACCCAGCATCAGGAGGATCTGCATCTCGTGGGGGGCGGCCACGATGCGGTCGACGAGGAGCCGCTGGATGACGAGACCGAGGACGAACAGGACGGCCGCGCAGCCCACGAAGCCCACGTAGGGATCGATCCCGGCCCGGGTGGCCAGCATCCAGGCGAGGTACATCCCCCACACCATCATGTCGCCGTGGGCGAAGTTCACCACCCGCATCACGCCGAAGATCAGCGTGAGGCCGACCGCCATGAGGCTGTAGACGCCGCCGAACAAGAGCCCGTTCAGCAGGCCCTGAGCGATGAGCGCCGGAT
>Ga0335083_10005362_pt1 | contig 16175 bp, 15 predicted proteins | sample Lox_Sample_42_FD_206716 | JGI IMG/M metagenome (GOLD analysis project Ga0335083, IMG submission 206716) | Soil microbial communities from Loxahatchee National Wildlife Refuge, Florida, United States - Lox_Sample_4.2 | ecosystem: Environmental > Terrestrial > Soil > Wetlands | place: USA... | reverse complement strand
CGCACGTGTTCGCGCCCGCCTCGGCCGGGGCGCTGCGATTCACGGCGACGACGGCGTCGAGCGCGAGCGCTTGGCTCGAGCAAAGCCGCTGGCCGACGCTTCGGCGCGCGCCACCCCTTTTGGCTTTGTTCGCGCTGCTCGGGTTCGCCGGCGTCTCGGTGTTCCGCTTCTTCGGCGAGCCGCGCGCGCACGAAGGAGCGCGCGCGCCCGACGCGGCCGTGGCGGCCCCCGCGCCCGTCGTTGCGCCGGCGCGGCCGAGTGCGTCGCCGGAGCCGCCCGCCCCTCCGGCTGCGACCATCGTGACCGCCGGTCGTTCGGAGCCGGCTCCCGACACCCGGAGCGCCACGCGAGCCCCGCGCGCGCACGCCCTCACCGCCCGTGAGATCCCAGCGAAACCTGCGCTTTCTTCCGCGCTCGTGAGCGCACCGCTTGGCGCGTCCACGCCGGTTTCTCCCAGCGAACCTCCAGAGCAGCCCGCCGTCGCGGCGAGTGGTCGGTCGCCCGCGGCGCAAGCGCCGGCAGCGACGGGCGCCGAGCTCGACGTCGACGATCCGGCACTCGTTCGACGCCGCCCGGAGAAGCAACCGTGAGCGACAAGAGCCGCGCGCGACGCGACCGCGCCGTGAGGTCGGCGCTCATCGTGCTCGTCGTTCTGATCACGGGTGTGGCGCGCGCGGAGGGGCCCGAAACCAGCCGTCACGAAGCCTCGGCTGAAACGGCGAGCGACTCCGCTCCGCGCGCTCAGCAATGGTTCGACCAGGGCCGAGCGTCGATGAAGGCGCACCGGTACGAGGAGGCGTGCGCCGAATTTTCGGAGAGCTTCCGACTCGACCGCGCCGCCGGGACGCTCTTGAATCTCGCCGCCTGTCGCGAGGCTCAAGGGAAGACGGCCACGGCTTGGAAGTACTACGCCGACGGGCTCCGCTTGAGCGAGGAGCAGCGCAACGCCGACGGCGCGCGCCTCGCCACGGCACGCCTGCGCGTGCTCGAGCCGCTGCTCTGCCGCTTGACGATCACGCCGAGTCGGGGCGCGCCGCGCGGTCTCGAGATCCGCGTCGACGGCGCCGTGCTCGCCGAGAACGCGTGGGGACGCCCGTTGCCGGTCGATCCGGGGCCGCATCGAATCGAGGCGCGCGCGCCCGGTCGCGTCCCGTGGTCGTCCGCGGCGACCTTGATGGGCGAGAGCACGACGCGGGTGCTCGAGGTGCCGAGCCTCGCGCTCGAGTGGAGCGACGTGGTGTCGCCCGGCGCCCGGCGGAGCGGCGGTTTCGGCTGGCCCGTCGTCGCGTTCGGCGCGGCCGGCGCGGTCGCGTTCGGGGCCACGGCCTACTTCGGTGTGCGCGCGAGCTCGGAATGGAATCGCCGCCAGGAGCATTGCCCGGAACATCTCTGCGATGACGAAGCGGTGCACGCCTCGAAGCAAGCGGCCACGTACGCGCGTCTCGCCGACGTGAGCGCCGGCGTCGGGCTCGTCGCGAGCGGTCTCGCGGTGTACTCGGCTCTCACGGCGAAGCGCGCGGACGCCCCCGCGCGAACGGGCTTCGCGCTCGACGTCGCGCCGGCGAGGATAGAACTGTGGGCCACGGGTATGTTTTGACGCGACGACTCCTGGTCGCGACGAGCGTGCTCCTCGGTGGAACCGCGTGCGAAGCGATCCTGGGACTCCAAACGACGCACGCAGACGGAAGCCGTGGCGCGGTCATCGCCGGCGCCGGTGGTCAGTCGGGTCGAGGCGTGACGACGGCGTTCGGCGCGGCAGGGACGCACGGCGGGGCAACCGCCGACGAGACCGCGGGGGAAAGCGCGGGAGCGGTGCCGACGGCCGGTGCGGACGCGGAAAATCCCGCGCAAAACGCCGGCGCTTCGCGGGGTGGAGCGGGTGGTACCGCGAGCTCGTCGCAGAGCGGCGACGCCGGCACGGCGAGCCCGTCGCGAGGCGGCAGCGCGGCGCCGGGCGCCGGCGACGGTGACGCGGGCGAGGTCTCGGTGACGGGCGGCGGCGCCACGGACGAGGCCGGCCATGGCGGCGGAGCCGGCCAAGCCACGGTCGGCGAGAGTTGCGGCGCGACCGTGTGCGGCGCGGGAGTGACGTGCGTGCGGGAGCAAGCGTGCCTCGACACGCGCTGGGCGAGCTGGCCGATGCCGAACCCGAACGCGCCCGCCGCGCCGGGCGTCTCGGGTGACACGAGCTCGCTCCCGCACGCCTCGAGTTACGACACCGCGTCGAGCGGCGTCGTGGAAGATGGCGTGACCGGTCTGATCTGGCAGGCCGACGTCGCCGGGCCCTTCGCGTCCGAGGACGCGGCAGGGTATTGCGCGACGCTCGAGCTCGGCGGCTACGACGACTTTCGGCTGCCCACCCGCGTCGAGCTCTTCTCGCTCGTGGACTTCACGCGCCACGACCCGGCGATCGACACGGACGCTTTTCCGAGCACGCCGGCCGCCGCTTTTTGGACGGCATCGGTCGTCGCGGGCGAAGCGAGCTCGAGCTTCGGTGTCTCGTTCGCTCTGGGCGTCATCGACGTTTACCCGCAGACTTCGACGCTCGAGGTACGCTGTGTTCGCTGAAGACGCGCGCCTCGGACGGCGTCTTCGCCGCGCCCTCCCGTTCGCCGTGAGCGTCCTCGTCGCGTTGCCGCTCGGCGCGAGCGCGCCTCCCGGCCAATACGATTACGGCGCGGGCGACGGCTGGGCGACGGACGTTCGCACCGGCCTCACGTGGCAACAGACGCCGCCGAGCTCGCTCTACGCGTGGGCGGATGCACAGGCCTATTGCCGCGCACAGGGCGCTCGCGTGCCGAGCGTGAAGGAGCTCGAGACGCTCGTCGACGAAAGCACCCGCAACCCCGCGCTCGATCGCAGCACCTTTTTCCTCGGTGCAACGCCGGTCGTCTGGACGTCGTCGGCCTCGGCGGCGGACACGACGCTCGCGTGGGTCGTCAATCTCGATCTCGGCGTGACCGGGTTCAGCCCGCTCGCCGACCAAGAAGCGGTGCTCTGTGTGCGCTGAGCTCCACGCCGTGTCACCCGCGCGTCGCGGCTCGGGCACGGGGCGGGCCGGCGTGGTGCTCCTCGTCGCGTGCGTCGCGTGCGAGTCGATCCTCGGCCTCGAGCGCACGAAGCCCGCGGTCACTCCCGCGGCCGCCGGCAGAAACACGGCCGCCGGAGAAGCGGGGATGCCGAGCGAGGCGGCGAGCGGCCAGGGCGGCGGCACGTCGGACGGTGCTCCCACGCGTGCCGGCGCCGGAGCCGGCGGGCGCCGCGCGTCGGGAGGCGAGGGCGGGAAGCTCGCGTCGTCGCTCGGCGGGCGTGGGAGCGTCGCGTCGGCGGGCGAGGGCGCGACGGCGACCGGCGGAGTCGGCGGGACGAGCGCCGGCACGGCGACGAGCGGCGCCGGTGAGGGCGGCGAGAGCGGGGAAGGTGGCGGCGGTGGCGCGAGCGGTCGGCACGCCGGCGGCGGCGCGGGAGCAGCAGGAAAAGCGGGTGAAAACCAGGCGGGCGAGGGCGGCGCGCCGTCTCCGCCCGACTGCGATCCGAGCCTTTGCGTCTGTGATCGCGCCGAGCAGTGCATCGACCCGACTTGGGCGGACTGGCCGATGCCGAACACGCCGAGCGGTCTTGCGTGGCCCGGTGTTTCGAGCGAGCCGCTGCCGACCCCTCAGCACTACGACGCGACGACCGCGCCCGGCATCGTCATCGACACGGTGACGGGGCTCATGTGGCAAGCCGCGCTCGATCCGCGGAGCTTCACGTGGACGGACGCGCGCGCGTATTGTCCGACCTTGTCACTCGGGGGTCACCACGACTGGCGCCTTCCGACGCGCATCGAGCTCGTCTCGATCGTCGATTTCGCGCGCTCCGGTCCCGCGATCGATCCGAGCGTCTTCCCGGCCACACCGGCCACGTATTTTTGGACGAACTCCCAGAACCCTCCGTACGTCTTTTACGTGAACTTCGACGAAGGCCTCGTCGATTACAGCAGTACGAGCGACACGAATACCTTTCGCGTGCGCTGCGTCCGGTGAGAATCCCAGATGCACGAGCTCAATCCCCCAGTCGCTTCGTTCCCGGCACGACGGCGTCCGTTCGCGCTCCGGCGCGGGGTGTTTTGGGCCTGTTTGCTCTTCGGTGCGGCGCTCGCCCAAACCAGCAGCGCCACGGCGCCCGCCGGTCGCTTCGTTCTCGGAACGACCGACGGCGTCGACACCATCGCGGACACGAAGACGGGCCTCGTCTGGCAGAAAGCGTGGGGCGGCGCGGCGGCGTTCACGAGCGCACAAGCGGCGTGCATCGCGCTCGGCGCGGCCTGGCGGGTCCCGAGCGTGTCCGAGCTTCTCACCATCTTCGAAGACGGCACGAGTCTCGAGCTCACGTTCCCCGCGGCCCAAGGCACCGACCCACTTCTCTGGACGTCGTCACCCGAAGTGCGCACTCCTGGTCGCATGTGGACGGTGAGTCTCGAGCACGGTCAGACTCAAGGTGACTTCGCGGCGACGGCCCACCGCGCGCCATGTGTTCGCTAGGAATACAGGCGCACACCGCCGTGCGGGCGTCGCCTCAAGCTTCCCTCGAGGCCGCCGTTCATCGGTTTGCCGGGATGTCGATTTCGAGGTTGTAAAATTGGGCGAGCGTGGCAGTTGGAAAAACGTCGATCTCGGAGCGCGGGCGTCCGACGGGGTCGAAATCATCGTGGAGACGCCCACGACCGGGCTCTACTACGACGTGCGGAACCGGGTCGTGCACCACGAGATTCGTTCCTTCGTTCACGGCCAGCCGTTCCGTGACTTGCTCGAGCGGGGCCTCACGCTCCTCGCGACGCGCGGGGCGAGCAAGTGGCTGTCCGACGATCGCGGCAACGGCCCGGTGACGCCCGCCGACGCCGAGTGGGCGCTGAACGACTGGGCGCCGCGCGTCATCGCCGCCGGCTGGAAGTATTGGGCCGTCATTCTCCCGAAAAAAGTGCTCGGTCAGATGAACATGCGGCGCTGGATGGAAGCCTACGCCAAGCGCGGCGTCACCGTTCAGGCGTTCGACGACCCGCGCGAGGCGCGGGCGTGGCTCGAGAGCTCGTCCTAACCGCCGAACGCCTGCGGCGGCGCCGCTCGTTTGCCCGGCGTGTTCGCGCGCTCAGCGCGGCGGCGCGCCCGGTGGCGGGCCCGCGGGCATGCAGATCAAGTCGGCGTCGCCTTCGGGTGGCTTGCGGCAAGTGCCGCTGATCGTTCGCCCGCCGAAATCGACCGAACACGCGTCCCCCTCGGATCGATCGCGGCAAGCGTCGAACGCCGCCTGCGGAGGCTTCGGCCGGTCTTGGGACGGCTCGGCCGCCGCGAGGCCGCTCGACATCAGGACGGATCCGACGCCCACCGAAATCAGTGCCCACGTTCTCGTGCGAAGTGCGTGCATGGTTGTTGCTCCTTCGCGGCGAAAGGCGCCGCGTTTCGATGCTGCCAACGCCAGCATTCGAACGCGGATTCCGGGAGAAACATGCTGTAACAGTCGCGACCGGTGCGTCAAAGCTTCACGGTGAGCTCGACGTCGTCGGCGAACGGAACCGAGAGGTACCCGGAGTCGGGCGCGCGAACGAGCGCCTTGTAAGCGGGGCACGCGTCGGCGTTGTCGGCGACGAGAAGCGACCCCGAGCGCAAGCGCGGCGCGACGAGCGCGAGGATTTTCTCGTAGAGGGGCTTCGCGCCGTCGAGCAGCACGAGGTCGACGCTCGCGGGAAGATCGCGTGAGAGCGTCTCGAGCGCGTCGCCCTCGCGGATCTCGACGAGATCGCCGAGGCCCGCCGCCGCGACGTTCTCGCGGGCGTGGGCGACCTTGCTCGGCTCGAATTCGGTGCCGATGAGCTTACCGCCGCCGTTGTCGCGCAACGCGGCCGCGAGGTGCACGGTCGAGATGCCGAACGAGGTGCCGAATTCGACGATGGCGCGCGCCCCGCTTGCGCGCGCGAGCATGTAGAGGAGCTTGCCGGTTTCGGGTGAGACCGGCATGTGGATGTGCTTCGCGCGGCCGTAAAAGGCGCGGTAATCGGCGTTCGGGTCGGACATGCGGGCGGCGCGCTCTTCCGGCGAGAGCTTGCCGAAAAGCTCGCCGATGAGCGCGTTCGAGCGGGCGGCGTCGGCGTAGAGGCGCTCGAGCAAGGGAGCCACGGGGACGGCGGTGAGCGTGTTTTTCATGGGGGATTTCCTGGGATTGGTGGTCGTTCGGGACCGCGTTAGAATGCGAATAATCATTCGCGTTCGCAATTCGCATTCCGGAGTACCGCATGCCGAAACGCCCCGCACCGCCGCTCGTTCCACGAAAACGGCCCCGCCAAGCCCGCTCGACCGAGCTCGTCGGCGCGATCCTGAAAGCGGCGATTCGCGTTCTCGAGCGCGACGGCGCGGCGGCCTTCACCACCATTCGCGTCGCCGAGCGGGCGGGGGTGAGCGTGGGCTCGCTCTACCAATACTTCCCGAACAAGGAGTCGATCCTCTTTCGCTTGCAAGAGGACGAATGGGAGGCGACGACCCGACTCTTGGACGGGATCTTCGCCGACGCGACGCTTCGGCCCGCCGAGCGGCTGCGGGCCGCGATGGTCGCCTTCTTCCGGACCGAGCGCGACGAGGCGCCGCTCCGGCGCGCGCTCGGAGCCGCCGCGCCGCTCTACGAGACCTCCCAGTCGACCGAGCACCTTGCCCGGAGTCGAGCCCGTTTGGCCGGCCTCATCGCGGCGGCCGCGCCGCGCCTGCCGAAGAAGCAGCGCGCGTTCGCGGCCGAGCTTTACGTCGCGCTGCTCGAGGCCATGGGCGAGCACGTCTCGGAAACGGCGCAGTCGCGCGCCGAAGTGGACCACTGGGGCGAGGTCGTCGCCGCGATGTTTCTCGGCTTCATCGGTGCGCGCGCACCATCTCGAGCAGGAGGGCCGTATCGATCGGCTTCACGAGATGCGCGTCCATCCCCGCGCTGAGCGACCTCTGCCGGTCGGAGTCCTCGCCGTAGCCCGTGACGGCGACGATCTTCGTCCCCTCGAGCGTGCGGTCGGCTCGCAGGCGACGCGCGACGTCGTAGCCGTCCATGCCGGGGAGGCCGAGGTCGAGCAGCACCACGTCCGGCTTCGTGCCGTGCGCGATTTCGAGCGCGGCGCGGCCGTCGTGGGCGACGTGAACGGTGCAACCGTGATGTTCGAGCATCTCCGCGAAGGTTTCGGCGGCGTCTTCGTGATCGTCGACCACGAGCACGGTTCTGCCGTGGAGCGGGGGCGCCATGTCGAGCGTCGCGTCCGGCATGGTTTTGAGCTCGGCCCGGTCCTCGCCGCGCGCGCGCGGGAGGCGCACGACGAACGTCGAACCGCGCCCCGGGCCTTCGCTCGCGGCCTCCACGCCGCCGCCGTGAAGCTCGAGCACGTTGCGAACGACCGCGAGCCCGATGCCGAAGCCAGGCGTCTCGAACCCCGTTCCGCGCTTCTTCTCCGGTGAAAAGAGCTCGAACACGTGCGACAAGACTTCACGCGCGATCCCCGCGCCCGAGTCGACGAAGCGAACGAAGATCTCCTCGAAGGACGCCCCGATCTCGATGCGGATCTCGCCGCCGGCGGGCGTCGACTTCGCGGCGTTCACGAGCAGGTTCGTGAACACTTGGATCAGCCGTTCGCGATCGGCGTGAACCCAGAGCGCCTCGTCCTCGGTCGTCGAGGAGAGCACGAGCTTCCGATCGATGATGAACGGGCTCGCGACCTCGATGGAGCGGGCGAGCACGTCCTGCAGGTCGACCAACGTCCTCAGCAAGGTGGCGTGGCCGGAGGTGGCGAGGGCCATCTCGAGCATGTTGTCGACGAGCATCGTGAGGTGTCGCGTGTGCCGCTCGAGGATCATCGAGTGCCGCACGAGCGAGCCCTCCTCCGTTCCGAGAAGCTGCGTCGCGGCGACGATCGGTCCGAGCGCGTTCCGGATGTCGTACGCGGCGATCGAAAGTACCTCGTTTTTGGCTCGCTCGGTGGCTCTGAGCTCGCCGAGCAAGGCCTCGAGTCGTGCCAAGCGCCCCGCCTCCGTCTCCGAAGTGCCGAGGACGTCGCTCGCGAGGTCGAGGATCGCGTCGAGCTCGCGGGCGCGCTCGTCCGCGTCACTCACTTGGGTGCGTAAGCGTTGGAGACGATCGAGGAGCTGAAGACGGCGACTCATGTGGTTCTGCACCGCGCGGACGGGCGTCTTCCCGTAACCGCGGTCACGTCCGAGTGCAACGGCCGGGCCGCGGTTCGCGGGCACGGAATGACGCACGGCATGTCAATGAGATCGCAAAAGAGAGTCCCATCAGGAACTAGTTCCATCGATCGCTCGGATCCGTGCCCTCGGTGCGCGTGCAAAAAGGTTCCGGTGAGGCACGATGCGACACAGCTCGGCCGTCGGCTCGATCGGTCCCGTGGAGCGGCAGACACGGTCCCGAAAAGCTCGCCCCCTAACCTAGGCGCCGTGACCGTCAGCTTGAGCGTGGTTTCGCCCGCGCCGCGCGTCGGCACCGAGACGCACTGTCCTTACTGCGCCCTCCAATGCGGCATGACGCTCGTCGAGCGCGACGAGGAGTGGCAAGTCGCCCCGCGGAACTTTCCGACGAACCAGGGCGGGCTCTGCCGCAAGGGCTGGACGGCGGCGGAGCTTTTGAACTCGCCGGAGCGCCTGACGACGCCGCTCATCCGGCGCGGTCCCGACGCGGCGCTCGCTCCCGCGTCCTGGGCCGAAGCCATCGATTTCGTGGCGTCGTCGATCCGCACGCTGGCGCAGAGCTACGGCCCGGACGCGATGGCCGTGTTCGGCGGCGGCGGGCTCACGAACGAAAAGGCGTACATGCTCGGCAAGTTCGCCCGCCTCGTGCTGCGCACGAAAAACATCGACTATAACGGCCGTTTTTGCATGGCTTCCGCGGCGGCCGCGAGCCAGCGCGTCTTCGGGATCGATCGGGGACTCCCGTTTCCGCTGACGGACATTCCGGGCGCCGACGTCGTGCTCATGGTCGGCGCGAACCCGGCCGAAACGATGCCGCCCCTCATGCAGTATTTCGAGGCGCAGCGGAGTCGCGGAGGCAAGCTCATCGTGGCCGATCCGCGACGCACGCCGACGGCCGCGTCCGCCGACTTTCACCTTCAGCTCACGCCCGGCTCGGACGCGGCGCTCGCGAACGGCCTGCTCTTCATCGCCGCCCGCGACAAACTCATCGACGAGGCGTACATCGCCGAACGGACGCGCGGGTTCGAGCTCGCGAAAGCGGCGATCGCGTCGTATTGGCCCGACCGCGTCGAACGCATCACCGGTGTTCCCGCCGGGACGCTGCAGGCGGCCGCACGCCTGCTCGGCAACGCCGAGACCGCGATGATCTTCACCGCGCGCGGCGCCGAACAGCAGTCACACGGTGTGGACAACGTGATGGCGTTCGCGAACCTCGCGCTCGCGCTCGGGCTGCCCGGCGAAAAACACTCCGGTTTTGCCTCGTTTACAGGCCAGGGCAACGGTCAGGGCGGCCGCGAGCACGGGCAAAAAGCCGACCAGCTGCCGGGCTACCGAAAGCTCTCGAGCGCGGCCGATCGAGCGCACGTCGCGGCCGTGTGGGGCGTCGAGCCGGACGATCTGCCGGGCCCCGGACTTCCGACCATGGAGCTCTTCGACACGCTCGGCGTCCGCGGTGGCGTGCGCGGACTCTGGGTCGTCGGGGCGAATCCGGTCGTGTCGGCTCCTCGCGCCACGGCGCTCGACGAGAAGCTCGCTCGGCTCGATCTGCTCGTCGTCTCGGACGCGTTTCTCTCCGAGACCGCGAGCGTCGCGGACGTCGTCTTCCCCACCGCGCAATGGGCGGAAGAGGAGGGCACGATGACGAACCTCGAAGGCCGCGTTCTCTACCGCCGCGCGGCCCGTCCGCCGCCTGAAGCCGTGTTGAGCGATCTCGAGGTGATGAAGCGCCTCGCCGTGGCGCTCGGTCGCGGTCAGTTCGTGAGTGATTCGCCGCGGGAGGTCTTCGACGAGCTCAGGCGGGCGAGCGCCGGAGGCAAGGCCGACTACGCGGGCATCACGTACGAGCGGATCCAGCGTGATCAAGGCGTCTTTTGGCCCTGCACCTCGGAGGCCGAAGCGGACACGCCGCGACTCTTCGGGCAGCGCTTTTCCACCGCGGACGGCCGTGCGCGCTTCTACGCCGTTCAGTATCGCCCGCCCGCCGAAGAGCCCGACGACGAGTTCCCGTTCTACCTGACGACGGGCCGGGTCACGGCGCATTACCAATCGGGCAACCAGACGCGCCGGGTGAGCTCGCTCGCCGCCGCGGAGCCCACGGCGTTCGTCGAGATCCATCCGGCGATGGCGCGCGATCTCGGCATCGAAGAGGGCGAGCTCGTCGAAGTCGTGACGCGCCGCGGCCGAGCCAGCTGTCGCGCGCGCGTCACGGGGACCATCCGACTCGACACGCTGTTCATGCCATTTCATTTCGCCGGCAGCGGACGCGCGAACATCCTGACGAACGACGCGGTCGACCCCGTCTCGAAGATCCCCGAATTCAAGATCGCTGCCGCGCGCGTCGAGCGCATCGCCGGTCGCTGAAGCCGCCGCAGGGGCCGCGCCGCGCGACGCCATGCGTGAGAAACCACGCGGACGCGGTTTCAGAGCCGATCCGGATCGCGCGGAAAAACTTGCTGGAAACCGGCGTCGTCTAGTCTCGACCTCGGCCATGACGGAGACCCCACGTTTCATCCAGGGCGTATACGGGTTCCACGGCTCCGGCCTGAAGGAGCCGCGTCCGCTCACGCCCGCCGCGAGCTACCGCGTGCCGTTCGACAAGCGCGCGCAGCTGATTTACCTGCGCGCCGGCAACTCCACGGACGAGATGGTGTACCTCGCCCTCTTCCGCGGGAAAAAACCATTTCGTTACTTCCCCATCGCGGCCAAGGGCGCCGTGCACGTGCAGCTCGCCATCGTCGAGGACATCGATCCCGAGAGCGAGCTCGAGCTCATGGTCGGCGCGCCCGCGGGTCTCGAGGGTGCCGTCATGGTCGATCTCGGCCTCTTGGAGATTTGAGGGTGGGCACCAAGCGAAAGCTCGTCGTCATCGGCAACGGCATGGCGGGCGTGCGCGCGGTGGAGGAGATCGTCGCGCGCGGCGGCAGGGAGCAGTTCGAGTTCACGATTTTCGGTGACGAGCCCTACGGTAACTACAACCGCATTCTGCTTTCGGACGTGCTCAACGGCTCGCACCAGCCGGACGAGATCTTCCTGAACCCGCTCGCTTGGTACGAAGAGCACGGCGTCCGGCTCCACCGCGGCGTTCGAGCGGAGAAGATCGCGCGGGCGTCGCGGCAGGTGTTCGGTCGCGGCGGCATCGTCGAGAGCTACGACGTGCTCGTCATCGCGACCGGGAGCGTGCCCTTCATCCCGCCGATCGACGGGATTTACCTCGACGACGGCGCGTACAAGCCGGGCGTGTTCGTGTTTCGGACACTCGACGACTGCCAGGCGATCAGCGAGTACGCGATGAACAAGCGGACCGGCGTCGTCATCGGCGGCGGGCTGCTCGGGCTCGAAGCGGCGCGGGGGCTCCAGAATTTTTCCCTCGGCGTCCACGTCGTGCAGCGAGCGGACACGGTGATGAACCAACAGCTCGACGGTCCCGCGGGCGCGATCCTGCGCAAGACCTTGGAGCAGCTCGGCATCACCGTCCGCGTCGGCGCGGACACGAAGCGCGTCCTCGGGAACGAGCGGGTGACCGGCCTCGCGTTCGCCGACGGCAGCGAGCTCCCGTGCGATCTGGTCGTCATCGCGGCCGGCATCAAGCCGAACACCGAGCTTGCCGTGCGTGCTGGGCTCGCGGTGGAGCGCGGGATCGTGGTCGATAACCAGCTTCGCACCGACGATCCGAACGTCTTCGCCGTGGGCGAATGCGTGCAGCACCGCGGCCAGGTGTACGGCCTCGTCGCGCCGCTCTGGGAGCAGGCGAAAATCCTCGCCGATCATCTGACCGCGGTGAACCCGAAGGCCGCTTATCACGGCTCGAAAATCGCGACGAAGCTCAAGGTCATGGGCGTCGAGGTCGCCTCGATGGGCGTCACCGAGCCCACGGAGGAGGGCGACGAGGTCGTGCAGTTCACCGAGCCGAAGAAGGGCACCTACAAGAAGCTCATCATCCGCAACGGCCGCCTGATCGGCGGCATCCTGCTCGGCGACATCGCGAAGGCGCCGTACCTGACGCAAGCGTACGAACGCAACACGCCGGTGCCGGAGGAGCGGCTGTCGCTCCTCTTCGACATCGGGGCGCCCTCCGCCAAGGCGAGCGTCGAGAGCATGCCGCTCGAGATGCAGGTCTGCAATTGCAACGGCGTCACGAAGGGCGCCATCGTCGGCTGCGTCAAGCAAGGCAAGCGCAGCCCGAAGGGCGTGATGGAAGCGACGCGCGCCGGCATGGGCTGCGGCGCGTGCAAGCAGCTCGTCTCGGAGGTCGTCAACTGGGCCTGCGGCGGTGAAACCGAGGCGGATCCGGCCGCCGACTACTACGTGCCCGGCGTGCCGCTCTCGAAGCCGGAGCTCGTGAAGGCGGTGCGCGAACGGGGCTTGCGCTCGGTGTCGGCGGTTTTCGGCGCGCTCGCCGGCGGCGAGGAAGACGCCGGCAGCAAACCGGGCCTCGCCTCGCTCTTGAACAGCGTGTGGGCGGGCGAATACGAGGACGAGCGCGACGCGCGCTTCATCAACGACCGTGTCCACGCGAACATCCAGAAGGACGGCACGTTCAGCGTGATCCCGCAAATTCCGGGCGGCGTCACCACACCCGCCGAGCTCCGGCGCATCGCCGACGTCGCGGAGAAGTATCGCGTGCCGCTCGTGAAGCTCACGGGCGGACAACGCATCGACCTCGTGGGTGTTCCGCGCGAGAGCCTGCCGGACGTCTGGCGCGACCTCGGCATGCCGTCGGGCTACGCGTACGCGAAGCGCTACCGCACCTGCAAGAGCTGCATCGGCACCGAATATTGCCGCTTCGGCCTCGGTGACAGCATGGGGCTCGCGAAGAAGGTCGAGGCGCGCTTTCAGGGCCTCGAGACGCCGGGCAAGCTCAAGCTCGCGACCGCGGGTTGCCCGCGGAACTGCTCCGAGGCGATGGTGAAGGACCTCGGTGTGGTCGCCGTCGAGGGCGGACGCTGGGAAATCTACGTGGGCGGAGCGGCGGGCGCGCACGTGCGCAAGGGCGACCTCCTCTGCACGGTCGGGTCGGAGGAGGACGTTTTGCGCATCGCCGGGCGCTTCTTCGAGTACTACCGGCAAAACGCGAAGTACCTCGAACGCACGTACGCCTTCGTCGCGCGCGTCGGCATCGACAAGGTGAGGTCGGTCGTCGTCGACGACAGTGAGCGCATCGCGTCCGAGCTCGATGCGGCGATGGAACGCTCCGTCGCCGCGTACCGCGACCCGTGGCAAGAAGCGGACGCTCCCGCCACGCCGAATCAATTCCGCATGACGCTGCCCGTGGTGCAATGAAGATGGAAGTGACGCTCGGCAACGTCACGTCGATTCCCCTCGGTGAAGGCCGGGTGTTCGAGCTCGGTGCGCGCCGGCTCGCCGTGTTCCGCAACCGCGAGGGCCGAGTCTTCGCGACGCAAGCCGAGTGTCCGCATCGCGGCGGCCCGCTCGCGGACGGCTTGCTCGGCGGCCGCACGCTGATATGTCCGCTGCATTCGCTCAAGTTCGATCTCGAGACGGGCCTCTCGGCGGACGGCGCTTGCTCCCTCCGCACGTACCCCGCGCGCCTGAGCCCGACCGAGCAGATCGTGGTCGAGCTCGGAGAGTGAGCGTTCGCCCGCGTCAGCGGCTGGGGGAGCCCGTGAGTGAGAATTGTAGAAGCAGGCTCGTGCGTGCCGGGCCGAACGAGCGGCCGTTGACGCGCACGGGTTCCGCGTAACGACTCGTGGCGATGAGCGCGCGGCCGTCGGGCGTGACGGCGAGGCGTGACTCAGTTCCCGTGAGCGTGACGCACGCGAACGGATGCTCTCCGGCGAAAGCGACCAGGCCGTAGTTCGATGACAGGGCGGCGGGCGGCGGCGGGAACCCGTCGAAGAGGCGGCGGCCTTCGAACTCACCGAGCCAGTAGAGATTCCGGTGGGCGTCCGCGCCGAGGCTGCCCCGCCCAATCCCTTCGTCGAGCACGCGTCGCGTGGCGACCGAGCCGTAGCGATCGAGGACGACGGGGCCGTCGTTCGGAGGCACCGAGCGCTGGATGGGGCCGACCCACGTGCGGCGCGACAGCGCGGCCACGGTCACGAGCGCGCCGGTGTCGTCGAACGTCGCCGCCGCCGCCGACTCGAACGGTGCCGTCCAGAGCCGCTGACCCGCCGGATCCCAGAGCTCGACGGCACCGCCGGTGCCCGTGGGCCAGCGCCGTTCGCCCCACCAGAGCGCGAGGCGACCGTCGCCGGACGTCGCGAGGCCGCCGTCCTTGCGCGTCGCGGCTTCGGGCAACGGGACGAGCCAGCGCAGCGTGTCGTTCGCCTCGAGTCGCACCGCGACGAGCGCGGGCGCCGAGTCGACGTTCACGGGCTGTCCCGGTTTCAAATCACGCCCGTGAACGACTCGCCCGTACAGGGTCGCCTCCGCCTGATCGACGGCGAAGACGAGGGTGACGCTCCGGTCGGCGTGCGCGCCGAGACGAAGGGGGACGACGTTGCCCGGGTAATCCCACGTCACGGTCGGATTGCCGCGGGCGTCGAACCATTGCGCGAAGCCCCCGTGGCGCTCCCGGTCCCAGCCGTAGACGACCAGGCCTCGCGTCGTTGCTGCGAGGCCGACCGGCTCGCGCAGGCGCACGCTCGGACCGCGCTCGGCGACACGACCTCGCGCGTCATAGCCGGTGAGCCTGAGTGTCGCCTGGTCCTGATTTTCTTCGGTGACCCAGAGCGTGCCGTCGGAGTCGGCGGCGATGAGCGGCGACGTTTCCGGCAGCGGCGCTACGAAGTCGAGCCTGAGCGGCGTCTCCGCGCAGCGCGCGTCCGCCGAGATCGCCGGCATTTCCGTGCGTCGCGACGCCGTGCTCGGCGTTACGGCTCGTGGTGCTCCGCAGGCGGCGAACGCGAGGCCCATCGCCGCCACCCTCGAGCGCTTCACCGTCGCTCCCCTTCGAAACGCCGGAGCGCGCGTTCCGTGCGCGCGCGGTCGCGAGAGCGAACGTGTTCAGCCGCGCAGAGCAGAACGCCGAGAACACTCAGGGCCTGGCCGGGCGCGATGAGCAGCGCGAAAAACCAAAGCTCCCGGAACCAACAAAAAAACAAGAACGGATTCAGCGCGACCCAGGCGAGCGCGAGGGCGGCGCCCGCACCGAGCCCGAACCCTCGGCCCCGGAGCGCGCAGCGCAACCCGACGAGTCCCGTCCCGAGTCCGACGCTGCCCGAAGCGAGAGACCACCAAAAATCCGGCCGCGACGACGCCGGCTCGCTCGAAAACCCGATGAGCCCCGGCAATGTGGCCACGTGCGACGCGACGAGAGCGAACGCCACGCTGCACGCGAGTCCCGCATGCGCGGTCCGGCAGCACCAGCGACTCGCGGAAGCCTGCGTCACCGAGCCACCGTGATGCAGACCGCGACGCCGAGGAGCCCGGCCGTGGGTGAGCTCGCGAACGCCATCCCTCGCCGAGCGTAGCCGAAGCCCGCGGCACGGGCCGGGGCCGTCGAGCCGGCGCGCGCGGCTGCCTCAGAATTGCTGGAAGAACGTCGCGATCGCGGCGGCCGCGAAGCTCGGAATGGCGTGAGGATCGTCCGGGCGCACACACCAGACGACCGGGTACCCGGACATGCAGTTTTGGTACGCGACGCACGGTGACGGATCGACCGGCTGCGTGTCGGAGCTACAGCCGTTGTACTTCACGAGCGCGTCGATGATCGGCTGCGCCATCGTGATGGGGAGCGCGGTATCCATCCCGCCGTGAGTCGCCCAGACCGCGACCGGGCGCGCGGGCTGCTTCGTGGTGCACGTGGCGCCGCTGATCGGCGCGCCGGACATGGCACCGATGGCTCGAAAGACGTCACTCATGTTGCACGCGGCCGTGTAGGACATCGAGCCGCCGTAGCTGAACCCCGTCGCGTAATAGCGAGCCTTGTCGACGCAGTACTGGCCTTCGAGGTTGGCCATGATCGCGCGGGTCATGGCTTCGTCTTCGCCGTTCGTGTTGGGGAAGCCCTGG
>Ga0335083_10005361_pt1 | contig 16176 bp, 15 predicted proteins | sample Lox_Sample_42_FD_206716 | JGI IMG/M metagenome (GOLD analysis project Ga0335083, IMG submission 206716) | Soil microbial communities from Loxahatchee National Wildlife Refuge, Florida, United States - Lox_Sample_4.2 | ecosystem: Environmental > Terrestrial > Soil > Wetlands | place: USA... | reverse complement strand
CGTGAGTCGTCCGCGAGTTTGACCAACGCGGTTTCGTCGTCGAACGATGTGTCGTTCTCGATGGCTCGCAGTGCGAGCGCTCGGTACATCGCTCCACTTTCAAGATTCACGTAGCCAAGCTTGCGCGCCAGTCGTGCCGCAATGGTGCTCTTCCCTGCTCCAGCCGGCCCATCAATGGCAATGATCAGTTTGCGAAGACTGTCGGGGAGATGGTTCATTCGTGTAAGCGTAACGATTGTACATGGGAACGACCGGTCGGTTGCCACTACAGCTTTGCGCATATAAAACTCTTTTGGATTTTTTTGAGTGGAGACCCTCGAGAACCAACGCGCTCTGGTCGAGAAATGGAACGGGCGACTTGCCAAAGATGATCGTCAGCGACAAGGCTGGAATGATCATGCAACTTCCGATCGATCAGAAGTAGGCCGTTGCTCCCATGAGGGCAGGCTTCGTGCCTGCCCTCGCCTCTTCTCCTGGTCCACCTACCACCGCGCAGTTGTCCAACCGGACACAGAGAGACTAAGCCCTTTGACAGGGCCGATCAGCCCTTTCGATATCTGTTGAGATTTCTCGAATCAGATCAAGAATGTCCCACCACTTACTCGCTTTGTGCGCTCGCACGAAGTCGGCCCAACCTGCCATGCGCCCTCCGTCGGAGGAGAATTATGTCCCGGAGCACAAAAGCATTTCGCTCGAAGACCGACTGGACATTCCAGCGGCTCAACCGCGTCACCCTTCTCGGCGTGGCGATCCTATTCGGTTGTTCCATTTTCATCCAGCGGGCGGCAACCCAATCCGGCGCTCATGACCCCGGAGTACGTGGCGGTCAGGCCGGGGCTGGCGGTTTTATTGCAGGCCTCACTCAAAATCAACGGGCTTACTTCGCCGCAGGACTCGATGAGTTTTCGGAAGTCGAGTCCGTGAAGGCTGGCCTTGGGCCGCGTTTTAATGCGGAGAGTTGTGCCCAATGTCACGCACAACCCGCGATTGGTGGAAGTAGCCCGCTGGTCAATCCCCAGGTCACTGCCGCAACCGATCAGGGCGCGACCAATCAGGTTCCCTTCTTCATCACCAGCAATGGCCCTGTCCGCGAAGCGCGATTCCCCCTGACTGCGGATTTAAGGCAGAGGGATGGCGGCGTTCATGCTCTGTTTGCTGTCACCGGCAGGAGCGATGGGACCGGCTGTAGCCTTAAACAGCCCGACTTTCAGGGAGCTGCGAATGCCCATAACCTGGTCTTTCGCATCCCGACCCCGACGTTCGGAGGCGGACTGATTGAATCGATTCCCGAATCCACGATCCTGGCGCAAGTTAGCACGCAAACGGATCAGAAGCGTCGCATGGGCATCGGTGGGCGGCCCAACCGCTTCACGAATGCCAACATCGCTGGAGCAGCCAATACGAGCGGCAACGATGGTACGGTAACGCGTTTTGGCTGGAAGGCGCAGAACAAATCGCTCGAGATTTTCTCTGGCGAGGCCTACAACGTCGAAATGGGCGTCACCAACGAACTCTTCCCCAACGAGCGTGACGAGACCCCCGGTTGCGGATTTAACCCTACTCCCGAGGACTTCACGAACATGGAACTGACCGGAACGGACGCGGCGAGCGACGTCGTGAAGTTTGCTATGTTCATGCGCTTTCTCGATCAACCGCAACCGGCGCCCCCGACTCCCTCAACCCAGAACGGGGCGAAAATCTTCAGCCAGATTGGCTGTGCGTTGTGCCATACACCAAGCATGACCACGGGCACGTCGCCAATCCCGGCGCTGAGTAACGTTTCTGCAAACCTGTTCTCTGATCTCCTGTTGCATCACATGGGTATCGGGCTTGCAGATGAGATCATCCAGGGCCAGGCTCAGGCGGACGAATTTCGCACCGCGCCGCTATGGGGCCTCGGACAGCGCACTTACTTTCTCCACGACGGACGGACCGGCAATCTCATCAAGGCGATTCTCTACCATTCGAGCGATGGAGGGGGGAGATATCCAGCCTCGGAGGCTAACGCAGTTATCGACAAATACCGCAGGCTCTCCGATTCAGACCAGCAGGACTTGTTGAACTTCTTGCGGTCTCTATAAGGAATAGGAATTTCAATTCCCTCGCAAGCCGGATGCAACTCCCGTGCGCACCTGCGCGGGAGTCCATCCGGCATCCCGCAGTTTGCGGATGCTGAGGGAGTCGTAACGCTTTGCCAGCCGTATTCCCCCGTCGTCCCGTACGAGATCGCAGTGATAGAAGTCTGGAATCGGCCAGCCCAATGCCCGGTACAGAAGAATCTGCCGCGCTGTAGACTTCAGCAAATCCGCACCGCGCACAACTTCAGTGATGCCCATGGCTGTATCGTCCACAACAACCGCCAGTTGATACGCCGGCACATCATCGCGGCGCCAAACAATGAAATCCCCAAAATCCCGGCCCGCAACCATACGTTGCGGTCCTAGGTGTAGATCCCTAAAACAGATCTCCTCGTCATCAGGAACGCGAAAACGCCAGTGAACTCCGGCAGGCAATTCAGGCACCGTCGAAAGCACAGCTCGTGTGGAGACTGGCGCCTCGCCCGTGCCGCGATCGCGAAGCGGAGCGGCCCCGACCACGGACCCCGAAGGCCGGCACTTCCCCGAATACAACGGCTCATCATCTCCATCGTTGGGTGCCGCAGCCGCGAGCGCGACATCCTTGCGCGAACACGTACAAGGATAGACGGCGTGAACTTCGCGTAGCTGCTTCCAAGCCTCCAGATAACACTTCCGTCGCTCACTTTGCGTATACGGCCCCAAAGCTCCACCGCAATCCGGCCCCTCCTGCCACGAAATCCCCAGCCAGCGCAGATCTTTCAGCATCGCATCGACGAATGCCGCTCGGCACCGCTGCGGGTCCAGGTCCTCATTCCGCAGAATCAGAGTTCCCCCGCGTTCAGCCGCGCGCTGTGCCGCGATCCAGAACGTCCGCGCATGCCCGATGTGAAGCAGTCCGGTCGGCGAAGGCGCCAGCCGCCCACGATAAGGCCGGGGATTTGAATGCTGAGACAAACTTTGCTTGAGGATTATTGCACTACGCTCCTCGATGCCGTCACCTTCGCAGGAGTAATCTGCAGCATCGATTTCCCACCCACGTGAACAAAGCTCAGTTCCCGCGCCGCCAGCAACGCGTTCACCGCTTCTTTCACCTTCGAGCGGGCAACAACTTTTCCGAAGAATGTTTCCAGTTCTGTCTGCTCTACGGCGATCACGCAATCCAGGTATTTCGAGACCAGTGCCGAGAGTGCCTCGGGTACCGAGAGCTGCACTCCCTCCTTGACAGCATCCGGCGCCCACCGATAGAGCAGATCCCAAACCGAGCCCTCACCCGCGCTGTAATCAACTCGGGTGATCCGCAGCTTCGACCACAACTCCGCCAATGCCTTGTCGAGCGCCGCGACCGAAAGGCCGCCGCCCAATCGTTCCAGTAATTTCTTTTTCGAAAGCGCTCCCTCACTTTGAACTAAGGCAAACAAATCGCAGGCCAACTGCGAATAGGGCGAGCGCGTCCCCGGCCGCGGAGCCTGCTTCGGATTCCGCTCGCCCATCAGCGCATAGAAATAGGGAAACACCGATGCCGCCACCAGGAATCCGTTATTTTCCTCAAACAGATTCGCCTCAAACGCAGACTTCTCGCGCAGCAACCGAACCATCAACTCCGTCGCCTCGGCCGCCCGCGGATCCTTGAACGCATGCCGCCACTCCGGCAGCCGGTCGTCGGAGCCCACAAAAGCCCCAACAAACGTCGGCAGCAGCAATGCCGGTCGCTGCGGATACATCAAGCACATCCCGACATCTTCCAAAAACGCGCGCGCCGTCTCGATCGTGCGGATGGCCTTGCCATCGAGCCGCCACTTCTCACGCCGCAGTAGTTGGAGTTCGATATCGGTCATAATAAGCTTCGAGCTCTGAGCTGCGAGTGGTATCTCTTCAAGTCAAGGCTCGTGGCTCGAAGCTCAAAGCTAAATTCTCTTAAACGCCTTCTGGATGTCTTTCACAGAATACCGCAACACCACCGGTCGCCCGTGCGGGCATGACATGGGATGATCCGTCTTCGCCAACTCTGCCAGCAACCACTCCATCTTGTTCTGTTCGAGCGGCATGTTGACCTTGATCGCCGCATGACATGCGATCGATGCCGCAATCCGCGTCCGGATCTTTTCCAGATTCAAGGACTGATCTTCACCGGAGATCTGATCGAGCAGTTCGTGCAGCATGTGCTCGACCGCGGCCGCGTCTACTCCCGCCGGAGCGACTTTCACCGCCACGCTGCGCGCACCGAACGGTTCGGCTTCAAACCCGTTCCGCGCGAGTTCATCCGAGATCTCCCGAAACACGGCCTGCTGCGCCGGAGATAACTCCAGCACAATAGGCATGAGCAACCGCTGACACTCCACCTTCATCGCGACACGTTGCTTGAGCACGCGCTCGAACAAGACGCGCTCATGCGCCACGTGCTGGTCGACGATCCACAAGCCGTCCTCATTCACCGCGAGAATGAACGAATTCCGAATCTGCCCCAGCGGCCGGAGCGTACCCAGAGCCGACAGTGTTGGCTCCTCTTCGCTGACATCGAGTGCGGGAGAGCACCCACGATCCGGCACAGCTTCGAAGTTCTGACGGGGAAGTGTTGCTTCGAAATTCGGCGCCAATGGAGCCGATTCCAAACCGCGCGCGACAGGAATCGCAGCGTTCCCTTCGACGGCAATCCCGCCCTCAAATTGAAGGCGCGCAGACACTTGCGCCGGCACAGGTGCCTGCAGTCCGAACGCCCCGCCCCCCGCCGCTGATAGATCCGGAAGCCGAGAGCCGGAGGCTGGAAGCTCGCCTTCCGACGCATTCCAGACCGCACCCGGAGTCAATGCCGCGGGCGACAGCGCCTGGCTTGCAGTCGCGTGTGCCCGGATCTCCGCCACAAACTGCGGCACCGGACGCGCCTTCATCAAAGCCCCGCGCACCGAATCGCGCACGAAATCATGCACCGCCGTTTGCTGTCGGAAGCGCACCTCCGTCTTCGACGGATGAACATTCACATCAACTTCGGCGGCGGGCAGTTCCAGAAACAGCAGCACGACTGGGTACACGGTCGGCGGAATAATATTGCGGTAAGCCTCGGTCAGCGCGTGCTGCACCAGCCGGTCGCGAATCAGCCGCCCATTCACAAAGATGAAAATCGAATTGCGGTTCAGCTTCTGAATCTCGGGCTTCGACACAAAGCCATGAATTCGCATCTCACCGGGATCTTTCGGCGGTGCCTCTTCATCCGCGAACTCAGGTTTCTTTCTCCACGGAGGAGGCTGCGGCAATCCGATATGCTCCAACGCCTGTCGTGCCGCTACGGGGATCAATTGATCGAGCGTCTCCTTGCCGAAGACCTGATACACGCGCTCGCTATGTCCCGCAACCGGAGGCGCCACTAACATCGCGTTCGTGGCTGAATGCAGTTCGAAATACTTGTCGGGATGCGCCAGCGCGTAGTGGGTTACGAGCGACGCGATGTGCGACAACTCCGTCGACTCCGATTTCAGGAACTTCTTCCGCGCCGGGGTATTAAAGAATAGGTCGCGCACCGTGATCGAAGTTCCCGCCGGCAGACCGGCTTCTTCGACGCGTGCCATTTTTCCGCCGTTAATTTCGATGACGGTTCCTGATGGCTCTTCGGCCGCGCGCGTCTCCAATCGTAAACGCGAGACCGACGCGATCGAGGGCAGCGCCTCGCCGCGGAATCCAAGAGTCGCCACGCTCAACAGGTCTTCTGCATTCTTGATCTTCGACGTGGCATGCCGCTCAAACGCCAGCATCGCATCGTCGCGCACCATGCCCGAACCGTTGTCGGTAATCTGGATAAGCTTCTTACCACCAGCTTCTACGCTGATCTTGATGCGCGTCGCTCCTGCGTCAAGGGAATTCTCCAGCATCTCCTTCACGACGGAGGCGGGACGTTCCACCACTTCGCCAGCGGCGATCTGGTTGGCAACATTTTCGGAAAGAACGTGAATGCGGCCCATGAACTCAGTGGCCAGTGGTCAGTGGCCAGTGGCCAGTTTCGCAGATGGGGTGCCAAAAAACAAAGAGGCCCGCGTGCCCTACTTCTGGCTGCCGTTGCCAGAAGTAGGGATTTTCAAGGGCGTTGATTTCCAGGAAGCTATGATTCGATCTTCACTTCGCGTCCGCGACCTTCTCCCGCTCCTCGTTGTATGTCCCGAACTTCTGCGCCACCGGCTTCAGCGTCGGATAGAACTGCACGAACGTATGCTCCACCGCGGCGTGCGCGTCATGGCACGCCCAGCACGGATTCCCATGCGGCATCGCCCCTGCCGACTTGTTCTCCGCCCCGAACCCGTAGTAGGCCCATTTGTCCGGATTGCGCGAGGAATCCTTGACCTCAACCGCCAGCCCCATCAGATCCGTCTGGTAGTGACCTTTCTGATTGATTGAGCTTCGGCTCGCGGCATCGCGCTCATCGATCACAAACATGGTCTGTTCAGGCCATTTCCCCGACTTTACGAAATCGTCGTACGCCCAACGCTGCACGAAGACGTTGGTGAACATCTCATGGCTGCCGGGCCCGGGATTGTAATTCATTCCATACCCGGCAGAGAGAAACATCCATTCCCGATAGTCCGCCGGACGCACAAGCTGGCCTTTCTCGTCATACTGTGGCCTGGGCGTTTTTTCTTCAGGCGCAGCGGCCAGCAAAATCACGCAAAGTACCGCAAACAAGACTAGGCAAACAGCTTTCTTCATTAAGGCCTCCCCAAGATTGTCGGCAGCTTAGCTGACCCGCCGGGCCGTTGTCTTGAATGAATTAAACACGACGTCGACCGGCTAAGTCTGTTGACGATCGTGCCGTTAGATCGTCTGACCTTCGTGGCTGGCCACGCACAACCTGGCAAGGTCCTGCGCGGAGGGGAGTTCTATTCTCCAGTGCGCGCTCGCCTGACGGCCGACGACGTCGTACTCTCCGAACTCTGCCAACCGATGGCGCGATCCATCCCTCGCCATGAGCACGAACTAGCCTACGTCAGCATCGTACTTCACGGCGACTATGGCGAAGGTGACCATGGCAAGCTGGATCACCTGAGGCCTTTCACCGCAGTCTTCAATCCCGTGGGCGCCACACATTCCACGGTGATTGGCCCGTGTGGCGCGTCAATGTTCACGATCGAATTCCGCGATCAGAAGATGCGTGCCCTCGGCCTACGTCTTCCCGAACAAACGAGTACAGATTACGGTGCCGGAGCCATGCTGTGGCCGGGCCTCCGGCTCTTCTCGGCTTTCAAAAGCCAGAGCGATTCACTGATTTTGGAGGGACACGTCTTCGAACTGCTGGCCGCTATTGCCACCCCTGATCAGTCGATGGCGAAAATGCCGCCCCGCTGGCTGATTCGCGTGAAAGAGCGCTTGCACGAAGAGTTCAGGAATCGACTCCGCATGGGCGATCTCGCGCGGGAAGCCGGGGTCCATCCTGTCCACTTAGCGCGAGCCTTCCGCCGCTTTGAGAAGCGCACCCCGGGCGAGTACGTGCAGCAGCTGCAGCTTCGGGCCGCCTGCGACCTGCTGCGGAATCCGGAGTGGCCCCTCGCCAACATTGCCGCCGAATGCGGATTCGCCGACCAAAGTCACTTCACACGCATGTTCCGCCGCATGGCTGCCACCACCCCACTACGCTTCCGGCAGGCCATTCTCCCTCGTGCCGCCGAAACGTAGAAGAAAGGCGCTCCCCGAATAAGGAGCGCCGGAAAGACAGACGTTAGCAAGCGCGAGAAGATGCGAACTGATCGCGCCGGGCTTATTGAACCACCACAAGCTGGATCGTCGCCTGGCGGCTCACCGACGCGCCATTAATCGTCGCTTTGCCCGTGACAGTGATGCTGTACGTCCCAGTTGGCGTTCCGGGATCCTTCGTGCCATGGGAACTGCCTCCGCAACCAACCAGCCACATCGTCGAGAAGCCGAGTGCGATCACCAGACCTAGAAGGCGTACCGCCCCGGACGAGCGCTTCCGCGAGCCCGCAACGAACACGATCCCCATTAACCCCGGGAACAGGGTCGCATAAAGGATCTTTGTGCCACGGTCAAACGGACGCTCGAGCCGGGCGACCGGCGCTGTGGTCGTAATAAGAAAGCTGACAGAGGCATTGGCGGTCGCCGTTGTAGGGCCCGTACAAGTCGATTCGGGGACGGGATCGTCGCATGTGTACGTAACCTGGCCTGCAAATCCATTAAACGCGGTTAGTTTGACGGTGGCGGTCACAGGTGATCCCTGCGCCACCTGGTACGTGGAAGGGTTCGCCACAAGCGAGAAAGCAGGCGCCGAGTTCATGGCCTGCGCCAGGTTAAATGCATCAACAGAACCAAGCCCGGTAGCTTGGTCGTATCCGGGACCTGCACTGAAGCCAATCTCCGTAGTACCAGTTGGACAATTCGTAGAAGGTGCGGTGCACGGCACCTTGTTGTCTCCCATCGTTACGTCGTGAAACGCGCTCGGAGCGCTCGCTGCCAATGCGTAGAGCGTCGGGTTGATGGGCGCGAGTCCTGTGGGAGGTGTATTGCCCAAAAACTGGTTCACGAGTGCGAGAATCGCAGCGAACGTGGGTGCCGCCGCCGAAGTCCCTCCGACAGCAGTAAAAATGCCGCCGCTGCCGGTGCGGAAACCGGAAGTGCAGGTTGAGGCGATTCCGCCGGTACCGTCATCTTCGGTACAGAAGAGATACGCATCGTGATCTGGCGAGGAACTCAGGGAAACGTCTGGAACATCCCGCGCTCCATCAGCCGGAACGCCGCTCCCAGTTTGCCAAGCGGGTTTTGCGAAAAATCCCCCCGCAACATCGCTGGCTCCGCCGCCTGTCGCGGACAATCCACCTTGATTCGCGATGGAAAGAGTCGTGTCGTTCCAAGCTTCCTCTAGGATGTATCCCAGCGCGGTAGAAACCACGTCGCTTCCAGTGCCGGAAGCACCCCAGTATTGCGTCGCTCCAGCCGTGGTATCTGGAGCCGTCCCGGTGACGGTCCCCGGGTCGTCTCCAACAAACTCGGTTCCGCCGGCTCCTGTAACCTCCGGAATCGAGGATGGGACATCCACTGCCAAGCCCGTCGTCGCTGATGTTGATGTCGCGGACTCGCAATCGGCAGCACCAACATCGCCAGTGGCGGCAACAATGGTTTGCCCCTGGGTTTGCCCCTGCTGTGCCCAGCCCTGAACCTGATGCGCAAAACCACTTTGCAACCCGGCTTCACAGAATCCGTAACTGGTGCTGATAAACGGGGCGACGTTGTTCTGGACAGCATAGTCCAGGGCGTCCCACACGCTGTTGCTCCGGTTTCCGCTGCAAGAATCTCCCGTCGCCAGGCCAGCATACACAAAGATGATGGTCGCACCTTTCGCCACTCCACCGGCCCATTCCAAATCCAGATCAGACTCGCCTTCGTCGCCTCCGCAGCGAGTCGCGGTGCCCCCCTGCAGGGTCATAGTGACTGTACTCGCCGGGAGACCTGCTGCACTTCGAAAGTTGTTAAGGTCCGCTGTGTTGACAGTGCTCTGCCCAACGACTGCAATCCTCTGTCCGGTACCGTCGGACCCAGCAGAGTAAAGTGAACTCAACCGGTATATCGTCGCAAAATCCGTTGGAGTCAGGAAATGATTGCCAGTCACGTACGAGGTGAGATGTGGCTGCACCTTCGCTCTCGGCTTTGGAGCAAAATTGTTCAGTCCACTTACGTTCAGCAAAGATCCTGCGAGTGCAGGCGGCACCAGCGGGTCCCCCGCATTCGCCAGATGCACGACGCCATCCACCAGGTAGTGGTGCATTTCAATCCCGAACGTGGCCTCCACCAGTGCCACGGTGCCGTCAAACGAAATTTCATTGCGGCTGTTGGCAACCTTAATGTTCGCAAAACCCTGCGACTGCAGCCACGCGGTGACCTTGTTCAAATCATTCGCGCTCATCCCAAAGCGCTGGCCGAATTGCTTCGGCGTTAAATATTTGTGGTAATTCGGCGAGGAGCGGTCGCCAAGTTCTGACAGGAATTTGTCGAGATCCTTTTGTTGCGCCTCTGATGGATGGAAAGCCAGCTTCATGCCCTGCATCGGACGGCTTCCGTCGGCTCGGCCGAGATCATTCGTCGGCTTGGCGTGCCCATGCACATCGCCTCTGAGCGCCACCTTGGGACCTCCGCTGATCGGGCCTTGAATACGGTCCGCGACGGCGGCAAAACTGAAACTTGAAAGAACCACAGCAGCGCACAACACCGACACACGGGCCCGACAGCTCGTTACCATAAGCTTTCCTCTATCTTGAATTGCATTGAAAGGTCTTGCCGAAAGCTTATCGGCTTATCTCTGGTTCGATCAAGTGTCTTGGGGGAAGGTTGTATGCTTGACGGAACTTGACAAATCTTGAAGTACAAAACCCTGCAGTTCCCGCCCAACCTCGGTACCAGTTCCTCGGAAGTCGCATGATACAGGGATAACCACAGGAATTCCCACCGGCACTTCCCGCTAAACTTCCCGCGATTCCGGCTTTCCGCTACCGTATACTGCCCTCGCCAAACCAAGCATGCCCCCGTCCGACGCCTCCAAAGCGCGCCTCGCCTACATCGACTGGATGCGCGGACTCGCCTGCCTACTCATGTTCCAAACCCACTGTTACGACGCATGGCTCGGCCCGACGGCGCGCCAGAGCCGCTTTTTCATGTACTCCCAATTGGGGGGGACGTTTCCCGCGCCGCTATTCTTGCTTCTCGCCGGAATCTCCTTTGCCCTGGTCACCGGAAAACTGCTGCAAAAAAACCTCGCGCCCTCGCAGATCGCGCGCAGCACAATCCGCCGCGGTGCCGAAATTTTCGGCTTCGGCCTGCTCTTCCGCCTTCAGGAATACCTCATCTCCTGGGGATGGGCGCCGAAAAGTGACCTGCTCCGCGTCGACATTCTAAACACCATCGGCCTCTCGATGATGCTGATGGGCGGACTCTGCTGGATAGTCTTAAGCCTTGTAACTTCAAAACTCGCAGCGGGTAACCCACCCTTGTCCCGCCGATCTTTGGCGGGACAGGGTAGGGATTTTGACTCCCCCCCAGCACCCGTCATCACTTCTGAAAGCAGCGCCCGATCACGAGCCGAGCCTGGATTAGACCAGCAGCCACGTGCTCCCCTATCGTTAGCCCTCGCCGCCATCAGCACTTCCCTACTGATTTCTCTGCTGACTCCCCTTCTCTGGACCACATGGCGCCCGCGCTTCCTTCCCTGGCCGCTCGAGTCCTACATCAATGGCGTTCATAATCTGGGCACGCCGCAGCCCTGGCTCTTCCCAATCTTTCCTTGGGCAGCCTTCGCCTTTACCGGCCTCGCCGTGGGGTTCGTGCTGCAAAGTCCTTGGACGCGCACCCGCGAGCCACGCGTCTTCATTTCCCTCGGAGTCCTCGGCGTCGTGCTGATCGAACTTTCGCGCTGGCTCGATTCCCTGCCTGTCCAGATCTATCCCGTTTACGATTACTGGCACACCAGCCCCAACTTCTTCTTGATCCGTGTAGGAATGCTGCTCGTGATCCTGGCGGGAACGTACGCCTGGTGCCGCTGGGGACTGGCGCAGTGGGGATTCAGTCCGCTCATCCAACTGGGCCAGGCCTCTCTGCTGGTCTACTGGGTGCACATCGAGTTCGTCTACGGACGATTCTCGATCCTGACTAAACACGCGCAAACCCTCGCCGGAGCGACCGTCGGGCTGGTGATCATCTTCCTGTCGATGCTGGCATTGGCCTATGTCCGCACGCACGCCAAACACTGGCTGAAAGCTCTGCAGAGCAAACCGCAACTGCGATTGTCATCCTGATGTCCGCGCTCTTTGCGGGCGGAGGACCTATGCAATGTCCCACTCGCTAGGCCACGATTTGGCTAGCCGGCCACCTGCTTCACAAACTCCACCACTTCCCGCTCCGCCCACCGCCCATCGTATCCGTTGCCATCGGGTTCCCCCACGAACGCGCAATGTCCGCCATCGGCAGTCTCGACATAAGTGATGCTCGGATTCCCCGCAATCTTCCGCAGAGTCTCCGGCTGCATTCGAATGAACGGATCATTGGCCGCATGAATAATCAGCCCCGGCACGGCAATCCGATCCACAACATTGGCCGCCGCAGCCCGTGCGTAATAATCGTCGGCACCCGCGAAACCGCAATACGGCGCGGTAACTCGATCATCGAATAACCGTAGACTGGTCACTCCCCTAAGCCGCTTCAGGTCGAAGTCATTGGGAAAATATCTCGCCTTGGTTCGCACTCGCCGAAACAGCTGCAGCAGAAAGTACCACTCATAAATCCGGTTTGCCGGTTCGTGCAGTGCATCAGCGGAAGCCGCCAAATCCATCGAAGGACACACCGCCGCGACCGCCTTGAACTGCCGTGGCCCCTCCCCGCCCCACTCGCCGGCACATTTCAATACGAGATTGCCGCCCATGGAAAATCCGATCAGAGCAAAACGCGACACGCCGTCGTTCTCAACGACGCTTTTCGCTACCGCTGCAACATCCGAGGACAGACTGGAGTTGTAGAGCGTGGGAGCGCAATGGTCCATGCCACCACAGTTGCGCTGGTTCATGAGCACGACGTTCATGCCGGCAGCCAGCCCGTTTCGCGCCACGCCGGTCATGTATTGCGATTCCGACGATCCCTCGAGCCCGTGCACTACGAGCAGAGTCATTGCCTGGGCGCGATCTTGTTGCCAGTAACCCCAGCAACGGACCTTAATCCCGGGCACAACCTCAACCAGCCGCTCTTCGGGAACTGGCAGAGAAATCTGGCGCGGCATCAGGAAGCTGGCAAGTGTCTGGATATGTCCGCCGGCAAGCCAGCGTCGGGCACGGAATGGTGCGCTCCCGGCCCAGGAACTTACAGCCCCGCCCGCACCCGGTTTTGAGATTTGCGAACTCCCCACGAATTGATTTTAATAGAGGAAGTACGAGCAGCCGTGCAAGAGCGACCCCTCAGGGCCGCGACAGGCTCTCAAATTGGTTGGGGCTTTAGCCCCTGCGCTTAGAGCTGGAGTCTCAAATGCCCATCTACGAATACATCTGCCAGGAATGTCACCATCAATTCGAGGCGCTGGTCTACGGAAAAGAAAAAGCCGAGTGCCCAAAGTGTCACGCAAAGAAACTCGAACCGCAACTCTCGGTGTTCGCCGTCTCCGCGAAGAGCGCTTCGAGTTCAGCAAGGCCGGCCGGCCCTTGTGGATCCTGCGGCGATCCTCGCGGCCCAGGCGCCTGCTCCCTCCGCGATACGGACTGAACCTGAGGTTCTCCTCGCCGTTCCACAAAGTTCTTTCCTGAGGAGCAAAACCCTTCGCGTTTGCTTGCGCATCTAGGTCAGCAAGAGCCCGTCCGGAGGAACCGATGAAACCCTTCCTCGTCCTGATCGTGGCAACCACGACACTCCTCGCTCAGGCGCCCGCGAAACCTGGTTCCGGTGAGATCAGAGGCACCGTCACCGATCAGAATGGAAGCCCCGTCTCCTCGGCTACCGTATATGCAGTTCCGCAGGGAACAGTGCTCGACGATGCCACTCCTCGATCCGCGAAGACCGACGACACTGGCCGGTTTGACTTCCACGGGGGATTCGATTTCGGCTCTTACAACCTCTACTCTCGAAAGGGCGCCGATGGCTACCTCAGCCCTCTAGACGCGTTCTATGCAGATGCCGAGGACCCGCGGGTCGAAGTAACGCTCAGCCGCAAGCATCCGTCTTCCGCCGTGAAGCTGAAGCTTGGCAAGCAGGCCGCCGTAATCTCTGGAAAGGTCTTCGACGTCGACTCCGGCTCACCGCTCAAGGCCTATGTGGGTTTAATGGACGACGAGGGCAATGGTCATTCCATGGTCGTCGACGGCGATTACAATCTCGTCGTGCCGTCGAACAAGAACTTCAAATTGATGGTGACGGTGATCGGGACCCGGCGGCCGCTCGTCCCCGTGTCGTCCTTGCGACTGGAGCCTGGCCAGCGGATCTACATGGATATCCCAATCTCTGCGGCAGAAAAGTAAAAATCGGGGAGGGCCGGGAGAAGGCTGGACCTGCACCAACGTTGAGGCAGTCGCAGTATCGCCCAGCCCTCTCTTCGATGCAACAAGAATCTCTCTGAAATCTGCTGGATTGCACACTCTTTCACTTTACCCGCAGATTCAACGCACAAAGCTGCAAGTCCGGTTATCTTCGACCAAGCCGCACCCACTATGCGAACGGGTCGGTGTCCGCACTGCGGCCGTAGATTACCGGCAGCGGCACATCCAGCAAGCGCAGGTACACGGAAAGCTGCCCGCGGTGGTGATACCAGTGATTCAGCATGATGGTTCGAATGATCCCGGCTCGCGGTTGACGGAAGAGCTCGCGGTCTCCCTTCATCAGCCGGAAGGTCCCCGCCAGCCGATCTTCGGTCATGCCTTGCAAGATCTGCTCACCGTCGTGAACTCCCTGCTCCAGTGTCCCGAGGATCTCCTCGAGGCTCTTCGGCTGCGGAGGCACAAACGACCCCTTCAGCACATCGAAGCTCTCCTCTTGCGCCATGCGGGAGATTCGGCCTGGGATCCCCGCAATGTGCCCAGCCAGTTGCCCGAGGCTCATCGATTTCGGATGTGGTTTCCACGTCAGCTTATCCGCCGGAACGCAATTGAGCACTCGTTTCGTGATCGCCGCCTCTTCCCGAAACTCCTGCACCATCGCAGATACTGCACTGGGTGTAGCAATCGTAGCCATGCTTGATTTCCTTTCAATGAGAATGTTTAGGAACTACCCGAATTTCAAAGATCTTTGGCCATAATTTGCCCGTCACAAATAGCCGTTTGCCCTTTGAGTCATAGGCGATTCCGTTCAACACTGACTCCTCATCGCGCTGGAAAAAAGGACCCAATATTCCCGTGAGATCAATCCATCCCCTAACCTCACCGCTCTGTGGAGAGATTCTGGCAATACGATCGCTGTGCCAGATGTTGGCGTATATCTCTCCCTCTGCAAATTCCAGTTCATTCAACTGCTCAACCGGCTTCCCACCATCGTGAACGTTAATGCGCCTCTTCTCTGCAAGAGTGCGTGCGTCCAAAACTCGGATCTGCGAACTTCCGTCGCTCATATAAAGGTCGCGGCCGTCCGTCGTTAACCCCCATCCTTCCCCGGAATACTGAAAGGTCCTTAACAGATGAAAATCCCTCAGGTCGTAAACGAATCCAATATGTGCGGTCCATGTCAGTTGCACTGCCGTACTTCCCAGCACCGCGATGCCCTCGCCAAATAAGTCTGGTGCAAGGTCCACCTTGCGCGTGATCCTTCCGGTCTCCGGATCTACCTGGCGCAACGACGACTGTCCTTGTCGGCCCGTTCCCTCGTAGAAGAATCCGTTAAAGAACGTGAATCCTTGGGTAAAGGCCGCAGAATCGTGAGGGAGTTGCCGCACCACCTCGAACGTGTACTCGGGTGCGTGACTGTTGCTGCCGGACGAAGGAGACTGGCTGAGAACTGACGTGCTCAGCAGAACGACTGCTGCAATCCCTGAACCAGCAAGTCTCTTCTTCATCCACGCATTGTCGCACGACAGCTTTCCACCTATTTCGCGATCAGCTTGCCGATATCGACCATCTTCCCGTCACTGTAGCGGTCATGATGCCGCACCCACGCCATCGCATGCGGTTTCATCTCCGCCTCGTCGCGCCCCTTCGCCGTGAGATCGATCCAGTTATACATCGGCAGCAGGATGTCGAGCCCACGCGCATACGTCGAATAAGTATGGAAGACTTGCCCATCTTTCTTGATGAAGGCGCTCGCGCCGGGGGCTTCTTCCCCATAGGCCGGGATCGTCCCGAAGTTGTAGAGTGGCTTTCCTCCCGAGACCTGCTCCTTGGTGAACGACACTTTGTAGTCGTAGTTGAAATCGTTGCCGCTCGACGAGACCCACTTGAACTTCCATCCCATGCGCTTCTTGAAAGCATCGATCTCGGGCAGAGTCGCACGGGAGACGACCACAAAAGTAGTTTCCCGTTGCGTAATGTGCGGGTGGATGGCATCGAAGGCATCCGCCAGGAACGAGCAACTCGGACATCCTTCCTTCCATCCAGGCCCGAACATGAAGTGGTAGATCAGCAACTGGCTCCGACCGTCGAACAGGTCTGCCAGCTTCTCC
>Ga0335083_10005359_pt1 | contig 16178 bp, 16 predicted proteins | sample Lox_Sample_42_FD_206716 | JGI IMG/M metagenome (GOLD analysis project Ga0335083, IMG submission 206716) | Soil microbial communities from Loxahatchee National Wildlife Refuge, Florida, United States - Lox_Sample_4.2 | ecosystem: Environmental > Terrestrial > Soil > Wetlands | place: USA... | reverse complement strand
TTCCTATGCCCTTTCGGACCAGGCGCGCTTTCGTATCAACATCTTCTCGCAACGCGGAAATTTTTCGATTGTCTGCCGCCAGTTAAACGCACAGATTCCGACGCTCGATCAATTGAAACTGCCGGAAATATTCAAGGAGATACCCCAGGAAAAAACCGGCCTGGTGCTCGTCACCGGCGCGACCGGTTCCGGCAAATCAACCACCCTGGCCGCCATCCTCCACGAGGTCAATCGCGCCAAACCCGTGCACATTGTAACTTTGGAGGACCCGGTCGAGTACGTTCACAAGCACGAGAAGGCAACTTTCAACCAACGGGAGTTGGGCATTGATTTTGACAGCTATGCCAACGGTCTGCGCGCCGCGCTCCGCCAGGCCCCGAAGGTCATTCTCGTCGGTGAAATGCGCGACCAGGAAACCGTTAAAATCGCGTTGAGCGCGGCGGAAACGGGCCATCTGGTCCTCAGCACCCTGCACACCATCAATGCCGGTGAAACCATCAACCGTATTCTCGGCATGTTCGCCCCGGAGGAGCAGGAACAGATCCGCATCCGCCTGGCGGATTCCCTGCGCTGGGTCATCAGCCAGCGGCTCGTGCCCAAAATGGGCGGCGGGCGCTTTGCGCTTATTGAAATCATGGGCGCCAACCTCCGCACCCAGGAGGCCATCCGCCTCGGTGAAAGTGAGGGCAAGACTTTCTATGAAATCATCGAAGCCAGTTCTCCCTTCGGCTGGCGCACTTTTGACCAGGCCTGCCTCGAATCCTATGAGCACGGGCTGATCAATGAAGAAACGGCCATGCTTTATTGCACCAAACGCAGCGCGGTGGCGCGGGGCATCGATGGCATTAGAAAATCCCGCGGCGACATGAGTTCCACCGCCGGCATGCTGCGCATGAAAGCAACGATTGGACAATCAGCACCCCCGGTGCTCAAAATAAAATAACCTATGGCTGGCTCATTTGATTTTATCAGCACGGAGGACAAACCGGCTTTAATTGCCTTTTCCTCGCCGGAATGGTTGGAGACCGCCAAGGCCGCCCTGACCGAATTGGGGTATAAAGTCCATACCGCCGCCACGCACAGTGATTTTCTCGTGCGCTTCACCCAGGTGCACTATCAGGTGGTCGTGATCGAGGAATTGTTCGGCGCCAACAACATTGATGAAAACCTGACCTTGCAGGCGCTGCAAAACATGCCCGTCAATCAGCGCCGTCACGCCACGATTATTTTGCTCGGCGACTCGTTTCAAACCTTCATGCCCATGGAAGCCTTCAAGCAGAGCGTCCATGCCGTCATCAACAGCGCCGAACTGTTCCTGCTCAAGCAGCTCGTCGAAAAGGCCGTGGCCGACAATTCACTTTTCTACCACAGTTTCCGCGAAGTCCAAAACCGACTTTACGCCACCAGCAATCACTTGTGATGACTGCCGGGTTCGGATAATTTCCCGCAGTATTTTTAATGACTCGCCTCGACCAAGCTTTGGTGGATCGTGGCCTTTGCGAAAGCCGCGAACGTGCCCAACGCGCCATCCTCGCCGGACAGGTCCGCGTCAACACCCAGCGGGCAAACAAACCCAGCGACGCCGTTCGGCCCGGCGACGCCCTGGCATTGGAGGCTGCTGAAAAATACGCCAGCCGGGGCGGCTACAAGCTGGAACACGCCCTGCGCCACTTTCAACTGGAGGTGGCCGGGCTCGTCGCGGTGGACCTCGGGGCCTCCACCGGCGGTTTTACCGATTGCCTGCTCCAGCATGGCGCCGCGAAAATTTTTGCCGTGGACGTCGGCCAGGGCCAGCTTGCCTGGAAATTACGACAGGACCGCCGGGTTGTGGTCATGGAAAAAACCAACGCACGTCGCCTGACGGCCGCGCAGTTCCCGCAGCCATTCCGGCCGGCCGATCTTGCCGTCATTGATTGTTCGTTCATTTCCCTGCGAAAAATCCTGCCCGCCGCGGTTGCTTTATTGAAACCAAACGGCAAAATTGTCGCGCTGGTCAAACCGCAGTTTGAAGCCGGCAAGTCCGAGGCCGACCGCGGCCACGGTGTCATCCACGATCCGGCGGTGCATGAGCGCGTATTGAGCGAACTGCGCGAATTTGCCGCCGCGCAACCCGGCTGGAACTGGCACGGCGTGGTCGAATCACCGTTGCTCGGCCCCGCCGGCAACAAGGAATTTCTGGTGCTGATTGAAAAAACAAGCTGACAAAATCAAGCGGGTTGGCCTCATCGGAAATTCCGAAAAGGCCGCCTGCGCCGACATCGTCCGCAAGGCCACACGCCTGATTTCACGTGCCGGACGCAAAGTCGCCATGAACCCGGATACCGCCGCGCTGGCGCGGGAAGTGGATCTGCTGCTTGTATTCGGCGGCGACGGCACAATGCTGCGCGCTGCCCGCGACATCGCCGGTTCCGCCACCCCCCTGCTTGGCATCAACATCGGTGGCCTTGGCTTTCTCACCGCCGTGCCGTCGAACGAACTGCCCCGCGCACTCCATCATATCTGGCACGGCGAATTCAAATACGAATCCCGCGCGCTGATCGAAGCCAGCGGACGCTTTCAAGGCCGGCCGTTTCGTGGAATGGCTTTGAATGACATTATCGTTGGCCGCGGTGCCGTCTCGCGACTTATCGACCTGGACGTGAGCGTGGACGGCGAACTCGTCACCCATTACCGCTGCGACGGCCTCATCGTCAGCTCGCCGACCGGCTCCACGGCCTATTCCCTGTCGGCGGGTGGCGCGGTGGTTTTCCCCACGGCGGATGTGTTTGCCCTGACGCCGATTTGCCCGCACGCGTTGTCCAACCGCCCGCTGATTTTCCCCCTGTCCTCCGTCATCCGCGTCAAGCCGACCAATCCGTCGCCCGCGACCCTTTTGAGCATGGACGGCCAGGTGGTCGCGGAACTGGACGCGGGTGATGAAGTGACAATCCGTCGCAGTCGCCGGGCCATCCGGCTGATGCATCTGGCCGACAGTTCGTTTTTGGAAACCTTGCGTCGCAAACTGCAGTGGCGCGGCGCCTACGTTTGATTTCACATGGTTCGACTTAAAGACATCGCCCAATACGCCGGCGTTTCCGTGATGACCGTCTCCAAGGCATTGCGGAACGAGCCGGATGTTTCCGTCGCAACCAAGGCACGCCTCAAACAGCTCGCTCAGCAGATGGGCTACGTCCCTGACTCCACCGCGCAGGGTTTGCGCATGCGCACCACCAAACAGTTCGGCCTCGTCATCCCCTCCATCACCAATCCCATCTACGCGCGCATCGTTTTTGCCCTCGAGGAGCGCGCTTACGAACTCGGTTACGACATCCTCATCGCCCACACCCACAATATCCCGGCGCGGGAAGAAACCTGTATCCGGCGCATGATGTCCCGGCGCGTGGACGGTTTTTTTATCTCGCCGGTGTATCGCTTTGAAGCCGAGGCGCAGATTTACGTCGAGCTGGCCGCGCGCAAAATCCCCACGGTCCTACTGGGCCCGCCGGCCCCGTTCTGCAAATCATTTCCCAGCGTGGAAACGGAGGAGCTCGGCGCCAGTGCCGCCGCCACGCAACATTTGTTGAAACTCGGCCATACGCGCATCGCCTATTTCACTGGGCCGCAATCCACGCCGTGGGCGCACGAGCGCTTCGAAGGCTATCGCCGCGCGTTGCGCGAGGCCAATCTGGACGTGGATGACCGGCTGGTTTTTCAGGCCGGCAGCACGATCGAAGACGGCACCAAAGCCGCCCTGCAGATGCTCAACGAATCCTGCAATGCCACCGCCGTGCAGGCCGTCAACGACCTCGTCGCCATTGGTTGTGCGGAAACGTTGTTCTCCCAGGGGCTGCGGATTCCGGAGGACATCTCACTCGTAGGCTTTGGCAATGGGTTGACGGCAGAATTTTTTCGCGTGCCGTTGACCACCGTCCGCCAGCCCAAATTCCGGCTCGCTATGGCGGGAATGGATATGATGACCAGTCTGCTCCGCGGCCAGCCGGTGGAATCCAAACGTTTGTCCGCCGAACTCGTCGAACGCAAAAGCACCGCCCCGCCGAAAACCGCCGCGTCTCCGTCGACGAAACAGATCTGACCGTTCAGACCAGTTGCAACGGCTCGAATTGGCGACCGAGAATCGGCATGCTTTTGGTCTTGAGCCAGCTTTCCAGCACGCCGGCGTAGATGCTCCGGAAATCCACCGTGTACTTGATGTCGCCCTCGAACAAATCCTGTGGCGCCAGGCTGGGATAACGTCCGAGCAGACCAGCCTTCACCCGGTCGCCGATGATGAACAGCGGCGCGGCTGCCCCGTGGTCGGTGCCGCCGCTGGCGTTTTCAGCGACGCGCCGGCCAAACTCGCTGAAGGTCATCACCAACACGCGTTGCAAATTACCCTGTGCCTTCAAGTCGCCGACAAACGCGTTGACCGCGTCGCCGAGTTCCTTGAGCAGCCGGTCCTGTGTGCCGGCCTGGTTGATGTGTGTGTCATAACCGCCCTGTGAGACGTAATAAACCCGCGTAGGCAGGCCGCCGGCAATGAGTTGGGCCACCAGTTTAAGGTGGTTGCCGAGCTGCGTCGCCGGATAGGTGCCCTGGCTCTTTACCCGCGCCACGATAGCGCGGATCTGGTCGGAACTGACCTGCGCATCGAGCGCGGTGCGCTCGATGAAATGCAACGCGGAACCGCCGGGTTGCGCCATGCCGCTGGCCAGCGCGCCGATACTCCCGCCCGAATTGACATCGGGTGCGCCATCGGGCAATTCATTCATTTTCTCGTAGGATTCCTCCAGCAAATCGACCTGGCCGGACCGGAAACGTCCGGGCGACAGAAATCGGTAACTCTGCGGATTGGCAAGGCTGATGCCAGTGGGTGTTTTGGCATAAAATGCCTGCGGCGTCTGGCCGCCGATGTCCACGCCCACCGTCGGATCGCAACCCGCGCAAGCGTTGTCAAAATAGCGGCCGAGCCAGCCGTATTTTTCCACCTGGCCCGCGTCGCTCGCGGTTTGCCAGATTTCGGTCGAGCGAAAGTGCGAACGGTTCGGATTGGGATAACCGACGCCCTGCACAACAGCCAGGTGACCGGCGTCGAAGAGACTTTTAAATCCGGTCAGCGCATTGTGGAACCCGATTTCACCATTCAAGTCCAGGACCTGTTGCGGTGTGAGGCCGAGTTTCGGGCGCGCGTTGCGATAATAATCACTGGTGTAGGGCACCACCGTATTGATGCCGTCGTTGCCGCCGGCCATTTGCAGCACCACCAGGATGCTCGCGTCCTTGCCGGTGACGATCTGCGTGGCGGAATCGGCGGCTTCGCTGTGTAAAGCGGCGAAAGTGTCGGCCAGGAATGCCGGTACCGTCCAGCTCAGCGCACCGCCCAGCACGGTGGCGCGCAAAAACTGGCGGCGGGTTTGGAGTGTGATTTCGTTCATGGGAAAAATTAGAGTGATGGAGTGGCGGAGAGGTGGAGGGATGGGAAAATTGCACTCCGCTGGCAGCAACGCAATACTTCAATACGCCACCCCTCCATTACTCCGTTTTTGTTTGGTTTCATGTCACTTGATATTCCGGTGTTGCCATCACCAGGCGGATGGCCAAGCGGATGTCCGGGTCGTTTATTTTGCCCCGCGCACTCAGAAAGCCGCTCAGCGCCGTGGCCTGATCGTCCTTGAGCGCGGATTGCAGCAACCGGTGTTGCAACGCGGCCACCAGCCGTTCCTTGTCGGTGCGTTCATCCGGCGAAAGTATTTTTTCCACGTCAACACCGCCGACATGGACTCGTTTGGTGTTTTGTCCCGACGGGTTGGCGGTCATCTGGTTCATCGCCTGCATGGCTTCCAAACGTGCCTGGGGAATATCCGCGCCCTGCACCAGGATGGCCGCCGTGTTGTAGCGGTCCAGCAAGGTGGCGGTGGTGATCCAGGAGATGCCGCCATCCCAGCCTTTCACGTTGGGCGGCGCGAACAGATCCTGCCCCATCCGGCGTGTGATGCCTTCGCAAATCTGGGTCGGCGGCAAATCACATTCCAGCACGCGCGCGGTGCCCACCAACCATTGGACCGGGCCTTTGACCTGGTTGCGAACAATGGCAGGATCATAGAACTCTTCGCTGCGGAACATGACCCGCAGGAGCGGCTTGAAATTGTTCCCATTTTCACTGAAAACCGCCGCCAGCGCGCCATTCAACCCGGCGGACGGTGGCTGTCCGGCAAAATAATTCCACAGCTTGGCAGTGATAAACTGGGCGGACGCCGGTTGGGCGACAATTTGGGCGATGACGTCGTCGCCGTTGAGATTGCCGGTAAGCCCCAAAAAGGTCTTGGTGCCGTTGTCGTGAAAAAACGGACGGTAAACATAGTCCTGATTCAACCGGTCCAGTGACCAGCCCGTCAGCGCGCGGGCCCCCTCGGTCACGTCTTTTTCGGTGTAATTACCGATGCCGAGTGAAAAAAGTTCCATGACCTCGCGGGCAAAGTTTTCGTTTGCGTGCGGCCGGCGGCTTTCCGCCTGGTCCAGCCAGATGAGCATCGCCGGGTCTTTGCCCACAAACGTGAGCAGCTCCTGCCAGTTGCCCGTGGCCAGGCGGCGGAACAGCTCGTTTTGCCGCCACATGTAATAACTGTTGCGCACCTTTTCAAAACTGGTGGCAAAATGTCCGTGCCAGAACAGCACCATCTTTTCCTGAAACGGCCGCGGCCCCTTGGCCATGCGATTCAGCCACCAACCGCGCAGTTCCATCAGGCGCTGATATTGGACTCGCATCTCCTGCTGATAGAGCTTGCGACGTTCGTCCGGCGACGCGTTTTTTGCGGCGTCACGCAATTGCTTCACCCCTTCCGGGTCGGGCTTTGCCCAATCTGGATCAGTCGTCGGGTCGGCATACTGTTCGTAATCGAGCAAAGTGGAAAGCGCGCCATCGGGACCAAGATCCGCCAGCTTTTCAATGACTGCCGGCGGGCCGCCGAAGCCGGCCCGATTCAACAAATGCGCCGCCGTCTGGTAATCCCAGCGGGCCGTTGGTAGCGGTTTAAGCATACGTTCTTAAAGACGTAAGTGAGACTAAAATGTTTCACAGTAATGCAATATCCGTGCCCAGTCGAAAGGCTGCCAGCACGGTGTAACGTGACCCGGTTGCCAGTAATTCGCTCCGGATGATTTCAATTTCCCGCACGGTCCATTGGCCAAACTTCGAATCTTTCATCGCGCCCGCACTTTCAGTTAATACATTGATGCCATGATACTTGGAACTATTGAGTCGTCCTAAAGTGACGTGCCCGGCAAACCGTTCGCCACCTCGCTCTGCCGAATAGGGCTGAACCACATCCTCGATTTTACGCTGGAAATCCGCCAACCGGTTTTCACCGTCGGTGATACCGACCCAAATGACTCGTGGCGAGCGGGTATTGGGAAAAAAGCCGACTCCGTGTGCGCACAGATGCAACGCTGGCACGCCGACACAAACCGTGCGGACAGATTCCTGCAAGGCCGCCACCTGCTTGGACGAAACGTCGCCGAGGAACCGGAGCGTGAGATGAAATTGTTCCGGTTTCGTCCAGCGGACCACCCCGCGCGGCGTCAGCGCCTGCAATTCGTGCTGAACGCGAAGCATTTTCTCCCGGATTACGTCCGGAAGGGCAATCGCCACAAAAAGCCGGAAGCGTCCAGCGGCATCTTCACCCGTCATCGCCCTTATTCAACACTTGAAAGTTGAAACTTGAAACTTGAAACTTGCGGCATGTCGCTGCCCGCCGATTACCACATGCACACGCCGCTCTGCCGCCACGCGCGCGGTGAGCCGGAGGAGTACGTCCGGCGCGCTCTGGAGCTCGGCTTCAAGGAAATCGGACTTTCCGACCACGCCCCCATGCCGCAGGACGATTTTGACAACTGGCGGATGAACGCCGACAAACTCGATGAATACGTCGCCAAAGTTCGCAAGGTGCAGACGGATTTTCCGCAACTGACCATCCGCCTGGCGCTCGAAGTGGATTATCTGCCCGGCTACGAGGACTGGATTCGCGACCTCGCCGCGCGATATCCGTGGGACTACTTCATTGGTTCGGTTCATTACGTCTCGGACCATTGGGCCATTGATGATCCGCAAAAGGTGTCCGAGTGGAAAAACCGTGACGCCGCGGAAGTCTGGAGGGTGTATTTCGAACGGCTGGCGAAGGCGGCGGAAACGGGTTTCTTTGAAATCATCGGCCACGCGGATTTGCCGAAGAAATTCGGTCATCGTTTGCCACCGGATGGCCCGTCGCTTTACCAAAGGTTCCTGCAGGCCGCCCGGAAGCACAGCTGTGCCGTTGAGCTCAACACCGCCGGCCTGCGGAAGGATTGCCGGGAAATTTATCCGAGCCGCGAAATCCTCCAGCATGCGTTTCAAACCGGTGTGCCGATTACGTTCGGGTCCGACGCCCATGCGCCGGAGGAAGTGGGAATGAATTTTGCCGAAGCCGTTCAACTGGCACGCGACGTCGGTTACCGGGAATGCTGCCGGTTTATCCAGCGGAAACGGGAATCCATTCCGTTCTAACACTGGACTTTGGGGCGCAATTTGAAAAACTCTCCACAGTGAAACAATCAATCGTCACCCTGGACATGGAGGGCGTGCTCACGCCGGAAATCTGGATTGCCGTCGCCGAGAAAACCAAAATCCCGGAATTGCGGCGTACCACGCGCGATGAACCGGACTATGACAAGCTCATGCGTGGCCGCCTTGCCATCCTGGACCAGCATGGCTTGAAACTGTCCGATATCCAGAGTGTCATCAGCTCGCTTAAGCCGCTGGACGGTGCGAAAGAGTTTTTGGATGAGCTGCGTTCGGTCGTACAGGTCATTATTTTATCCGACACGTTCGAGCAATTCGCTTCTCCCCTGCTCCGCCAGCTCGGCTGGCCGACGCTGCTCTGCCACCGGCTGGTAATCGAAAACGACCGCATTGTGAATTATCAACTGCGCCTCCGGGAACAAAAGCGCGAGGCCGTGGCTGCCTTCAAGCGACTGAATTATCACGTCATTTCCGCCGGCGACTCCTACAACGACAGCGCGATGTTGCTCGAAGCCAACGTCGGTTTCCTCATTCACGCGCCGGAAAAGGTGAAACGGGAATTTCCGCAGTTCAAAGCCGTCGAATCGCTGGCCGAATTGTTGAAACTGATCAAAGCAGAATTAAGATCCTAATCGTCCTCGTCCTCCTTCTCGTCCGCGGTTTTCGATTACGCGGACGACGACGAAAACGAGGAGGATTGTCAATCCTCCGCCTTAAACGCACGCGAAATCAAATCGCGCACCGCTTTCTTCGGGTCTTTGCCTTCATAGAGCAAGGCATGGACCTCGTCAATAATCGGCGTCGGCACCTTTTTTTCGCGCGCCAGCCGGTGCGCGGAACGAGCCGTGGGATAGCCTTCGGCCAGCTTCGGATGCGATGCCTGAATCGCCGCCATTGTTTCGCCACGTCCCAGCCGGTCGCCCAAATCGCGGTTGCGGCTTTGCTTGGAAAAGCACGTCAACATGAGATCGCCCAGACCGCTCAGGCCGGAGAACGTTTCCGCCTGTGCGCCACACGCCACCCCGAGACGGCGCATTTCGGATAAGGCCCTCGTCACCAGGCCGGCCTTGGTGTTGTCACCGTAACCAAGACCGTCGCTGACGCCCGCCGCGATGGCGATGATGTTCTTCAATGCGCCGCCGTATTCCACACCCAGGATGTCGGTGCTCCGGTAGATGCGGAATTCGGGGCGATGGAAAAGTCCCTGCACCGTGCGCGCCGTACCATCGCTTTCGCTGGCGCAAACCACCGTGGTGGGAATACCCAGCGCCACTTCCCGGGCAAAACTCGGACCCGACAGCGCCGCCACACGGTTGGCGGGGGCGTGTTCGCGCAAAATCCGGCTCATCGTCTCGCCCGTTTCAAATTCGATGCCCTTGGTCACGCTTACGAGAATTGCCAGGTGCCCTTTCAATTTTGCTGCCACTTCGCGGAAAGATTGCGATGGAATCGCCATCACCAGGCACTCGGCCCCACCAACCGCTTTTTGAAAGTCGGCCTCGACTTTCCAGTCGGCCGGCAGTTTGACACCGGGCAAATAACGCTCGCTGTGTCCGCGCCGAAGTTCCACTAGTGTTTCGGCGTTGATATCCCAAAGCACCACCGAGCTGCCGTTTTCGTGAAGCACCTTGGCCAGCGCGGTTCCCCAGGCGCCGGTGCCAAGGACGGTAATTCTCACTTCGCCACCTCCGTCGGCGTTTTTTTGCCAAGACGATTTTCCGTTCCTGCCATAAGCCGTCGAATATTGCCTTTGTGTTTGTAAATGGCCAGCACGCCCAGCACCGTCGTCACAATGCCGAGCAATAAATTGTGCGGCGGCAGCATCCAAACTGCAGCCGGCAACGCCACCGCCGCGGAAAGGGAACCGACCGAAACGTATCTTGTCGCCAGCAACGCCAGAATGAATATCAGCAGTGCAATCAGCATTGGCCACGGCGCGAGCGCCAGATAAACCCCGCCGCTCGTGGCGATTCCCTTGCCGCCCTTGAACCTGAGCCAGCAGGTGTAATTGTGTCCGAGCACGGCAAAAATTCCTGCTGCCACATAAAATCGGATCTGGAGTTCAAACGGCTCGTCTTGAAAATAACGGAAGAGCCCTGAAGCATGAGGGGCCAGCCAGTTGAAAATCAATGGGGGAAGGAACGCGCAAGCGGCATAACCTTTCAAAAAGTCCGTCAGCAACACAAATATTCCCGCCGGCTTGCCCAGGACACGCATGGCGTTTGTGGCGCCGATGTTACCGCTGCCGGCGGTGCGGATGTCAATGCCCTTGGCCCGCGCCACCAGAAAACCGGTCGGAATCGACCCCAGCAAATATGCCGTTGCTGCAATCAAAAGATAGACTGCGAAATCTGGCATGGCCGCAGTCTAGCGCTTCAAAGCGGAAAGTTGAAAGTTGAAAGTTTTGGATCGCGGCGGCTTGACGCCGCCTTCTTCAACGCGATATGTCGCGTTAATCCAGGGCGCGGACGTGTCCGAGTGCTCCAAAATCGTCGCGCCCTTGACGCGAGATTTCTGATTTCAGTTCCGGGCTTTCAATGGCAAACTCGCCGCGTGGCAAATTCCAATCCCAAAATCCGGGTGGCCGTCCTGGGCGTCGGTTCGCTGGGACAAAATCATGCCCGCCTTTACGCGGAACTGGCAAAGGTCCCGCAGTGCGGGATTGAGTTCGCCGGCATTTTTGACATCAACGCCGACACGGCCCGCAAAGTCGCCGCCAAATATAATGCGCACGTGTTTAATTCGATCACCGAAGCCGCGGAGAGCGCCGACGCGCTGAACATAGTCACGCCCACCGGCACACACTTCGAACTGGCCAAACAATTGCTCGCGCAAGGCAGACACGTCCTCGTCGAGAAACCAATGACCGATGACACCGCCCAGGCGGCCGAACTCGTCCAGCTTGCGCAACAGAAAAATTGCGTCCTGCAAGTCGGTCACGTGGAGCGGTTCAATCCCGTGTTCAAATATCTGGAGACCGCCGCGCCTGAACCACGGTTCATCGAGTGCCACCGGCTGTCGCCCTACCCTGCCCGTTCAACTGATATCGGGGCTGTGCTCGATTTGATGATTCATGACCTCGACGTCGTGCTGGCCTTCGTCAAATCACCGGTGACGAATGTGGATGCCGTGGGCATTTCCGTCTTGAGCAAGAGCGAGGATATCGCCAACGCCCGGCTGCGTTTTGCCAACGGCTGCGTGGCCAACCTCACCGCCAGCCGCGTCAGCCCGGAACAAATGCGGAAGATTCGAGTGTTCAGCGGCGGGACGACGCCCCCCAGCTACATCTCGCTCGACTACCGTGCGCAGGAGGGATTCATTTACCGCATCGCCCGCGAAGACGAACAGGAAACGCCGCTTTTGAAAAAGGTTCTGGCCGCAAAACTGGGCGTTGGCAAGGACTCCACGATCGTCAGCCAATTCGCCGGAAAAAAGGTAGTTCGCGAGCCGGTGCCGATTGCGAAGGACGAGCCGCTCAAGCTCGAACTGCAAAGCTTTGTCGAATGTGTCCGCGAAAAGCAGACGCCCGTCGTCAGCGGTGAATCCGCCAAACGCGCGCTGGACCTGGCATTTGAAATCACGCACCAGATTCAAAATCAGAAACTCTAACCGCAGAGACGCAGAGGCGCCGAGTCGAAGAAAAGATGAATTTCCCAAAATCATCTGTTCAGCCTTCCGGCTGGGGAAAATCGTTTTTGTGGCTGGTTCTCGCGGTGGCCTGCTTTCACGCGGCCTACACTTCCATCAAATTCCCATTGCTGGGCCTGTTCATCTTCGGTTACGCCTGTTTTCTCGTTCGGCTGACCGACCAGCCAACGGTTCGTCGCGCATTTTATTTTGGCTTGGCAACCGGATTTCTCTGCGCCGCACCGCAGCTACTTTTCTTCTGGAACATCTTTCACATGGCCGCGATTGTTCTTTGGCTTGTATTCGCCTTCTGGATTGGCCTGTTCACTGCAATTTCCTGTGGTTGCATCCGTCGCTGGGGAAAAAACAAAGCGGTCTGGTTGATTCCTTTTATCTGGACCGGCTTGGAATATTTTCGCAGTGAGCTTTACTACTTTAAATTTTCCTGGTTGAACATTGGATACACCTTTCCCAATTTGCAAATTTTTCCGGTCGATGTTTTTGGCATGTATTTCGTCGGTTTTATGGTCTTCCTCGTGGCTGTTCTTTTTTGGGGAAGACCACTTAGGCGCTCCGCCGCATTGCTTGCCAGCCTCTTGTTTCTGACGATTCCGCTGGCAATGATTTGCGAGTTTTTAGTCATGGCCAGATTTGAACGTCCGGATCCTCCCCTTCCCATCGTCGGCGTACAAATGGAATTTCCGCCTGAGAATGGGATTCCCAAAATACTCAACCGGGCTTTGGCGGAAAACACCAATACGCCGGTTTTCGTTCTGAGTGAATACACACTTCATGGCTCGGTACCGGATGCACTGAAAAATTGGTGCCGCCATCATTCCCGTTACCTGATCGTCGGCGGTGAAGATCCGGCTGGCGCGGACAATTTTTATGACACCGCCTTCGTGGTCGGCACGAATGGCGACATCATCTTCAAACAGGCCAAGAGCGTACCCATTCAGTTTTTCAAGGACGGTTTGCCGGCGCAGAAAGAGGATGTCTGGAATTCGCCGTGGGGAAAAATCGGCATCTGCATCTGCTACGATTTGAGTTATACGCGCGTCACCGACCGGTTGGTGGAGGAAGGTGCGCGACTAATCATCGTGCCGACGATGGATGTTGAAGACTGGGGCCGGCATGAACATGAATTGCATTCGCGGGTTGCACCCGTGCGAGCGGCGGAATATGGCGTCCCCATTTTCCGTCTGGCCAGTTCCGGCATCTCACAGGCCGTTACCGGAGGTGGTTATGTCGTGGCCCAGACTTCCGTTCCTGGAGTCGGTGAAATCCTCTCCGCGGACCTTCGGCTGCCTATGCGAGGTTCGCTACCATTAGACCGATTCCTCGCACCGTTCTGCGCAGGTACAACTGGCGCCATCCTGGCGGCTTTGGTAATTCTGTCCTGGAAAGACAAACGGACAAAATCCCGTGCTAAACCATGAATATCCCTGCGCCTCTGCGCCTCTGCGGTAAAATGAAACCGTGAAACCGAAATCGATCATGCTGATCGCCGGTGAGGCGAGCGGGGATTTGCTCGCGGCGGAACTCGTATCCGCATTGCGCGAAAAAATGCCGGACGCAACGTATTTGGGCGCGGGCGGCACGAAGTTGGCCGCCGCGGGCGTGGATCTGGCGGTTGACCTGACGCAGTACTCGGTTACCGGCATTTCGGACGTGCTGATAAATTATTTCAAATTTCGCCGGTTGTTCAACCAACTGCTCGCCCTCGCCATCGAGCGCCAGCCGGACGTTATTATCGGCGTCGATTTCGGCGGGTTCAACCTCCGTTTTGGCCATGCGGTTAAACAATATGTCCGCGAAAATCCCTTTTCCAAATGGAACCCGAAAATCGTTCAATTCGTCTCACCGCAGGTCTGGGCGTCGCGCCCGGGCCGCGCGAAAGTGCTGGAGGCGGACTACGACCTGCTCCTGAGCATTTTCCCGTTTGAGAAGGACTGGTACGCCCAGCGTGCGCCGAAATTGCGGGTGGAATTCGTCGGACACCCCATGATTGGGAGATTTACGAATGATGATTTACAATTTACACGCCGGGAACCGGAAATCATGTCCATCACCAATCAGAAACCGCAAATCCTGCTCTTGCCTGGCAGCCGGACGAGCGAATTAAAACGGCATCTGCCGGTGATGCTCGATGCAGTGGAATTGATTCAGAGAAAGCTGCCGGCGAGCCGCGCCCGCATGGTCTTGCCGAACCCGGCGTTGAAGGAACTGGCAGACAGATTGTCCGCCCCCCCGCCGAAAGTTGAGATCCAGGCAGGTGACCTGCCGCAGGCGCTGGCCCAGGCCGATGTCGCCATCGCCTCAACGGGCACGGTCACGATGGAATGTGCGTTCTTCGGCGTGCCCACGGTGACGCTCTACAAAACGTCGTGGAGCACGTACCAAATTGGCCGGTGGATCGTGACGGTCAAATCGTTGACGATGCCGAATCTGCTGGCGGACGGGGAGGTTTATCCGGAATTCATCCAGACCGCCGCCGTCCCGGAAAACATCGCTGGGGCCGCGCTGGAACTTCTGCAGGATGATTCGCGCCGGCTGAAAATCAAATCGCAACTGGCGAAAATTATTTCCGCCCTCGGTAGTCCCGGCGCCACCGAACGTGCGGCCATGGCGATTTTGAGTTTATTTCGAGCGTAGATCAGGCGTCGCGCCTGTCTCCGGCTTTTTGCTCCGCCTGAGCAGGGTTTTGTCCTAATGGAAGCAGGCGCGACGCCTGTTCGACGCAACGATTCGGAAAAAATCATGAAAAATCTGACCAGCCCGACCTGGATCAAAGTCAAAGGACTGTTGTTCCTGCTCATCGGAATTGCCGCGACCCTCCTGCTTTTCCTCGATAGCCCGACATGGAAGACCGCCGTTTTGCTCGTGGTGGCCGTTTGGAGTTTATGCCGGTTTTATTATTTCGCATTCTATGTCATGGAAAAATACGTTGACTCAAGTTACAAATTTTCCGGTTTGATCTCGTTTGCCAGGTATTTGTTTCGGCGGCGGTGAGTTCGGTGGGGCGAGCGTCCCCGCGAGCTGGATTCACGACTCAAAAACGGCTCGTCAGGAGCCTCGCCCCACCGGTTTTGACTTTCAGGGACACAACAATTACCCTGCCGGCATGGACTCACTCCACGCGCCGTGGCGGATTGAATACATCCTCGCGCCCAAACCGCAGCTCGACGCGAGCCTGTTCACGCGCATCGCGCAATCCGGCGATGACGAGGCCAATTACGTGCTCGTGCGCGAGCGCACCTGTTTCGCGCTGCTCAACAAATACCCCTACGTCGGCGGGCATTTGATGACGGTGCCTTACAAGGAAGTTGCGGATTTAAACGGCCTGACCGACAACGAACTGGCCGATCTATGGAAGCTGACGCGGTGTTGCGTGAACGCACTGAATACCGTGATGAAGCCGGATGGATTCAACATTGGCATCAATCTCGGCAAAGTTGCGGGCGCCGGCGTCGCGGAACACCTGCACATCCACGTCGTGCCCCGATGGAATGGGGACACCAACTTCATGCCGGTACTTGCCAACACCACCGTCCTGCCGCAGGCCTTGACCGAACTGGCCGCCAAACTGCGCGCGGAACTGGCGAAGTAATCTTCAATGGCCACCGAAACCCTCCATTTTGAAAACGCGCGGTTCGCGCAGCAGCTTTTCAACAATGAACCGCGTAATCTACAGTCATTGGAAGCCGAACTCGGCGTTAAAGCCACTGCGCGCGAAGGCTGGATAAGACTGGAAGGCCCGGCCGACGCCCTGGAGCGCGCCCGACACCTTTTTGGTTCACTCGAAACCCTGTTGAAAGCCGGCACGCCGGTCCGCAACCGCGAGTTTGCCCATGCGTTGAATGTGGTAAAAAATGAAGGCGCGGAAACTCTCAAGGACCTGGTCAGTGACCGCGTGCTGACCCACGACCGGAAACCCGGTGTCACCGCGAAAACTGTCGGCCAAAAAAAATACCTCGATGCCATTCGCCGGCATGACGTGACATTCGGGGTCGGCCCGGCG
>Ga0335083_10005358_pt1 | contig 16179 bp, 17 predicted proteins | sample Lox_Sample_42_FD_206716 | JGI IMG/M metagenome (GOLD analysis project Ga0335083, IMG submission 206716) | Soil microbial communities from Loxahatchee National Wildlife Refuge, Florida, United States - Lox_Sample_4.2 | ecosystem: Environmental > Terrestrial > Soil > Wetlands | place: USA... | reverse complement strand
ACGAGGTCGGGTTCGTCTTCGTCCACAGGATGCGCAAGTTCTGGGATCCCCGCGACGGCGAGCTGATCGACCGCGAGAGCTTCGACAGCATGAACGGAGGCGTCGTGCGGGGATCGACCCCGACCAACCGGTTCCTGGCCTCGAAGAGGACGCTCAAAGTCGACGTGGCGGAGTTTGCTCCCGGCGAGCCCAGGATCGGCGAGCGCGGCGGCGGGGTGACGGTCCTGAACACCTACGTGGACATGCGCGTGCGACCCGACCCGTCGGTCGACGTGAGCGGGTTCGTCAGCCACGTCGAGTGGCTCATCCCGGACGAGGAGGAGAGGCGCCACGTGCTGGAATGGATGGCGTGGGTCTACCGCCACCCGGAGCGCAAGGTCACCTGGGCCCCCATATTACACGGGCCGCCAGGGACGGGCAAGACGACCCTGATGAACGCGCTGGTGGAGTGCGTGGGACGGCGCCACATGTCGGAGCCGACACAGAGCGAGATCGAGGACAAGTTCACGGACTGGGCGTTCGGGAAGCGGATCGTGAAGATCGAGGAGCTGATGTGCGAGAGCCGCTACAAGGTGGTCGAGAAGCTAAAACCCATAGTCGCCAACCCGACCATCTCGGTGCGCGGCATGTACGCCAGCGGGTTCTCGGCCCGCAACTACTGCAACGTGATCGCCAGCACCAACCACGACGACGCGCTCCCCATAGAGAGGGGCGACCGGCGCTACATGCTGGTCACGTGCTGCGACCGCAGCGGGAAGCGCAGGATGCAGAGGCTGTGGAAGAGTATAGGCGGGCGGGGACGCGACGGCGGGATCTCGGCGGCCGCGCTGGGCGGGATCGCGGCCTGGCTGGAGTCGATCGATTTATCCGAGTTCAGGCCGGAGGGCGAGGCCCCGATGACGGAACTGAAGCGGATCGTGGCCGAGAGCACGATGACCGACTTCGAGCGCGCGGCCAAGATGTGCGAGGTGTTCGACGCCCTTGACCTGGTCACGTCCACGGGTGTGATGCAGTATCTGGAGGACGCGGAGTGTAAGGTCCCGGCCAAGAAGCTGGGCTTGCTCGCGAGGCGCCGCGGATGGGCCATGTTCGACCAGCCGCGACTGCGGCTGGGAGACAGGCGCGTCACCCTGTGGAGCGGGAACGGGAACCCGAAGGAGACCACCCGGGTGCTCAACATGGACCCCGAGGCGAGGCGCGCCTACCTGGAGAGGTACGACCAGAAACTGAGGCGACCGGGCGCGTTCGAGCCCGATCCCGCCCCGCCGAAGCCCACGAAGATAGGTTGAGGCGTGGTCATCAGCCAAAACGATGACCAGGGCGCGCGAAGCGCTCCGCAGCGCCGTTTCGCGCCGCTTTGCGCCCCTCGATGTGGTCATCAGTGGAAAAGTGATGACCACAGGCCTTTTTGCGCTCTTTTGCGGGGTTTTTTGCCTCCCGTGGTCATCAGGTCATCACTTTCGCCCCCCTTATACACGTGCGCGCGGCGCGCGTGCGCGCGTGCGAAGAGAAGAAGTATAGGAAAGTGATGACCTGATGACCACAGACCGCGCAAAACGGCGTAAAAGTGCGCTCGAACCGCCGTGGTCATCACTTTTCTCCGATGACCAACTGATGACCAAGCCGAGGCAAAAGGGGCGCCTAAAGGCGCCGAAATGGCCTCCGAAGGGGGCCTGAGTGTACAGGAGCGATGCACAGATGACACAATCGGACCGGGTGCGGACATTTCCCCCCGCGGAGGAGGACCGGGAACAAGGGTCTCCATCGTCGACCCGTCTCCCCCGGCCTCCCCCGCCCTCTGTGGAGCCCTCCCCGTTTCCGGACGTACAGACCGCCGTCAGGTTCGGACTCGCCTATTCGCGCGCGCCGTCGTCGAGCCAGGTGTGGACGACCGGGAGCACGCACGCGCACGACGCCGCGTCGGGCGCCGACGCGCTCGCCCAGGCCGGGATGGTGGTCGCCGCCTTGGCGGCCCTGGGACAGTCGACGATCGCGCTGCTGTCGGCGCGCGTGCTGCCCAGGACCCTTGTATGCGGCTGCGGGCAGCCGTGCTGCAAGGGCAGGCGACCCAACTTCGAATGGCAGCGGGCGATAGAGACCGTGGCGCGCGAGGGGTTCGGGGAACTGCGCATCAGGGCGCACCCGTCGCTCGCGCGGGCGATCGTGTCGCGCGCGTACGACAGGGGACCCAGCGACGCCGTCATCGCGACCAAGTTCATGGTCGACGTCGACGTCGTCACCCAGGGGGCTCGCGAGTTCAGGCGGTGGCTGGCCGGTTCCCGCGACGCCCCGGGCGCCGAGCCCCGCGCGTGGGCGCGCGCCGACGCCCGCCTGAGGGAGCTGGGCGTGCTCACAAGCGACTGATCCGATTGAAGAAGTCTAGGCGCCTGTTTACAGGACGCCTGCGTTCGCGCTAGGATCTGGCGCCGGGACAGTATCTGTCCACGAAACGCAGCGGCCTACAGGCCCCAATCCCACAGACGTCAACGCGCTATGTGAACGAAAATGCCGAAGCAGAACACGGGACGCCCCCACGGCGTGCGCCTCACGAAGCGCCAGGTGGAGTCGACCCGAGCGAAGATCCGCGGCACCCTGATCGCGAAGCGCGTGGAGGCGTTCCTACTGGGCGAGAAGGTCACTTTCGCAGGCACGAAGACGCCGCGCAAGGTGATACTGACGCGCGACCAGCTCAAGGCTGCGGAGATGTTGCTGAAGCGTTCGATCCCAGAGATCACGCGCATCGAGCACACGGGTAAGGACGGTGGGCCGATCAGGCACGGTACGGCCGACGAGCTCACGGACGACGAGCTCGCGGCTATCGCGACAGGCCGCGGCGCAGCACCTGCTGAACCGGAGGATGGCGAGGACTGACGCCGTCCACTACGCCGGGGTCATATCGGTCCCCGGGCGACCGCTCTCCGACGATCCCGACTGCGAGCTCTTCGAGCCCGTAAAGACCAACCTCGGGCCGTGGCACGTCATGATCCTGCAGGCCGCGCAGCGGTGCGCGCGCACCCCGTACGGGCGCCTGATGATCCTGTGCCCGCCGGGCACGGCGAAGACGACGTACGCGTCGGTCGTGTTTCCCAGTCACTACCTGGGTGAACAGGGCGGGAAGCGCCTGCTGCTCGCCAGCTACGGCGACGTGCCGGCGAGGCGCATGGGGCGGCGCACCCGCAGCGTGCTGATGCAGCCGGCGTACCGGCGACTCTTCGACGCCGGGCTGTCTGCGGAGAGCCGGGCCGCAGAGCAGTTCACGCTGACTAACGGATCCGAGTACTTCGCGACCAGCATCCTGGGCTCCGTCACGAGCTACCGCGCCGATGGGCTGATCATCGACGACCCCGTCAAGGGGTTCGAGGCCGCCAACAGCCCGGACCAGAGGGACAAGACCTGGGACGCGTTCCAGAACGACCTGAAGACGCGCCTCGTCCCGGGCGGGTGGATCATCGACATACAGACGCGCTGGCACGAGAACGACCTGGCCGGTCGCCTGTTGCCATCTGACTGGAAGGGACAGAGCGGGACCTTCCTGTGCACCGACGGCTTCCGCTGGGAGGTGCTGTGCATCCAGGCGCGGTGCGAGATCGTCCCCGACCCGTTCGGCCGCAAGGTCGGCGACTACCTCGTCGGCCACGGGTTCGACGAGCGACATTGGCAGCAGTTCGAGTGCCAGCCGCAGACGTGGTCGTCGCTGTACCAGCAGAGGCCCGCGCCGTTGGAAGGCGCACTGTTCAAGCCCGACAAGATCAACGTCATCGAGGCGGAGCCCGCCGGGGTCCGATGGGTGCGGGGATGGGACCTCGCGGCGTCGAAGGACCAGGGCGACTGGACGGCCGGCATCAGGATGGGTAAGCGACCCGACAACGGGCGCATCGTCATCGCCGACGTGGCGAGGCTGCAGGGTTCGCCCGACGAGGTCGAGCGCACGCTCGTCGGCAAGGCGAGCCAGGACGGACTCACCTGCGAGGTGCACATCCCGCAGGACCCCGGTCAGGCCGGGAAGGCGCAGGTCCAGTACCTCGCGTCGAAGCTGGTCGGTTACCGCGTGATCTCTTCCCCCGAGACGGGCGACAAGGTCACGCGCGCCAGCCCGCTGGCGGCCCAGGTGAACGTCGGCAACGTCGACATCGTGCGGGGCTCGTGGAACCGGCCTTATATAGACGAGCTGCGCGTCTTCCCGTACGGGACTTACGACGACCAGGTCGACGGCAGCTCGCGCGCCTTCGCTGCGATCACGGGGTCGGGCCGGAGCTACTTTGGTTGAGCGCACGCTGGGAGAAGTCAGGCCGCCGCGGGGCGTGCGCCTCTGGTACAGGTTGACTATGCAGCGCATGGCGCGCGCCATGGCGGTCGACGCGCTGCGCCTAGTCGCCGAATACGGTTCGCCCCCGGCCGCCGTTGGATCGGGCGCCTCCCTCCCTGGGCGCGCGGGGTTGTCGGCGGTCGGGGGCGTCATGGACGCGGCTCCGGACGTGGAGCTGCGGCGGGCGTTCGCCGAGTGGGGCGTCAGGTGGGAGGCGCGGTTCGACCGCATGGCGCGCGACGTGGCGACGCTCTTCGCCGACAGGTCGCGCCGCCACCTTGACTCGGAGTTCAGGCGCCTGCTGCGGCGCGCCGGCTTCACGGTCGCCTTCGCGCCCAGCGCGCGGATGGTCGAGGCGCACCGCGCGGTCGTCGCGGAGAACGTCGCCCTGATACGCAGCATCCCGCGGCGGTTCCACAGGGCGGTCGAGGCGCTGGTCACCAAGGCCACGACGGCCGGCGGCGCGCAGCGCGAGCTGTCCCGCGACATAAGGCGGCGCTACGGCGTCACCTACAGGCGCGCGGCACTCATAGCGCGCGACCAGAGCGCCAAGGCCAAGGCGGTCATGGAATCGGCGCGCCGACAGGACTTAGGTATCGAGGAGGCGCTGTGGATCCACAGCCACGCGGGCAGGGTCCCGCGCCCCGAGCACGTGCGATGGGGCCGCGAGCGCCGCCGCTTCGATACGGCGAAGGGGCTGTGGAGCGAGGTCGATCACGAGTGGCAGCTACCCGGCACGGCGATCAACTGCCGCTGCGGATCCAAGTCTATCATCCCGGACGCGTTCGTCCGGGCGTCTGAGCGCAACGCCGCAAGGCGGGGGGTGTCGGTTGTTCGAGCGGCTCGCCAACCTGTTTCGCCGTAGGCGCGCCCAGCCCGAGGCCGCCGGGCCCGAGCCCGTCAGCCGGGCCGAGAAGTACGAGCCCCGCGACGGCGTGATGGGCCTGCTGCGCCGCCAGGGCGAGGCCGAGCGCGCGAGGGTCGACGCGTTCCTGCGATCGGTGAAGGACGCCTACGACACGATCAAGGTGTGGAGGGCGCCCGCGCCCGACGCCGCGATGGACGCGGCCGACCCGCTGGAGACCCTGTCGCAGGCGCTGGCGAAGTCGGCGATGGACGACGACGGGCCCGGCGGGCTCCCGTTCTTCAAGCAGGCGGCCGTGAGCGCGGGCGCGCAGCTGCAGCTGATGCCCTGGTTCATGCAGCAGGGCTTCATCGGATACCAGAACGCCGCCTTCATCGCGCAGCACTGGCTGATCTACAAAGCGTGCGCCACGCCGGTCGACGACGCCATCCGCAACGGCTACGACATCACGACCGTGACGGGCGAGGACCTGCCCGAGGATGCGCTGAAGATACTCAAGACCGCCGACAGGAAGTTCGGACTCATCGGCGGGATGCGCGAGTTCGGCACGAAGGGGCGCATGTTCGGGATCCGCATCGCGCTGTTCGAGGTCGACAGCGACGACGAGCACTACTACGAGAAGCCGTTCAACATCGACGGCGTCAAGGAGGGTTCGTACAAGGGTTTCAGCCAGGTCGATCCCTACTGGTGCGCTCCGATACTGGACATCGCCGCGGCGGCGACGCCCGGCAGCAAGCACTTCTACGAGCCGACGTGGTGGCTGATCGGGAGCCGGCGCATCCACCGCAGCCACCTGGTGATCTTCCGCTACGCGGACCCGCCGGACGTGTTGAAGCCGCTGTATCTGTTCGGCGGCATCCCGCTCCCGCAGATGATCATGGAGCGGGTGTACTGCGCGGAGCGCACGGCGAACGAGGCCCCCGCGCTGGCCCTCTCGAAGAGGACCACGGTGTGGCTGACCAACATGGCGGCCGTGATGGCCGACACGCAGAAGGCCGACTACCTGATGCAGAAGTGGATCGCGATGCGCGACAACTTCGGCATCAAGATGGGCGACAAGACCAACGACGAGTTCGAGCAGTTCGACACACCGCTCGCCGACTTCGACAGCCTGGTCATGACGCAATACAGCTTAGTCGCCGCGACCGCCGGGTGTCCGATCACGAAGCTGCTGGGTACGACGCCCGGCGGGTTCGCCGCGACGGGCGACTACGACGAGGCGTCGTACCACGAGATGCTCGAATCGATGCAGGAGCGGGACCTGACGCCGCTGGCGTCCCGACACCACGCGCTCGTGATGCGGAGCGAGGTCGTGCCGAAGTTCGAGTCGCTGCGCGACACGGAGGTCGTCGTGACCTGGCGGTCGCTCGACGTGCCCACCCACGTGGAGATGGCGCAGGTGAACCTCAACAAGGCGGAGACCGACGCGTCCCTCATAGCGAGCGGCGTGCTGGGACGCAAGGACTCGCGCGCCCGCATCGCGAGCGACAGGGACAGCGGCTACCACGGAATCGGGCTGAACATCGAGGACGAGGAGCTGCCCGACATAGACGACCCCGAGGCGGCGGCCGAGGGCGCCGGCCCCGCGAGCCGCGTCGCCAAGGCCGCCGAACAGGCGGAGGGCAAGGGCAAGAACGGCCGATCGGCCAACGGTCGCGGTTCACAGTAAGAGGTTATCCATGTCACAGCGCGTCACCGTCACCCAGGGCACCTGGCAGAACATCGGCACCGGGCCGGCCATCGTGCAGCTCATCAGCCCAGACGCCAGCGGCGTCGAGGTCATGGTGGAGTGCCAGTCGACGCAGCCCACGGGCAACGACGGCCTGGTGCTCAACTCCAACAACCCGGTGCAGAAGTTCAGCCTGGCGCAGACGATCTGGGCCAACGCCATCAACGGCACCGCCCTGTTGGACGTCCAGCCGGACGTGGCGGGGTAACGGGTTTGCGCGGGACCGTCACGAGGCTGGAGGTCGTGCGCGACGACCCCGAGGCGGTCTCGTACGCCGTGCGCCAGATACCCATCGACCGCATCAGGGCGTTCGCCTTCCAGCCGCGCAAGTGGTTCGACCCCGACGAGATCACGGCGCGGGCGGAGAGCATGAAGGCGCTGGGTCAGCAGGACCCGGTGACGGTGGAACCCGTGACGGGCGACCCGCGCCACGACTACGAGCTGATCAACGGCGAGAGTCGACTGCGCAGCGCGCGCGAGGCCGGATTGACGACGCTGTGGGCGGCGGTGCGATCGCGGCCGTTCGGGTCGCGCGTCGAGAAGCACCTCGCCAGCCTCGTCGCGAACTTCAACCGCTCCGACCACACGCCCATGGAGATCTCCGACGCGCTGCACGTCCAGACGACGGAGGGCGGGATGACCCAGGCGGAAGTCGCCCGCGCGCTGGGCCGTTCGCCGCTGTGGGTGTCGGACTACCTCTCGCTGCAGGAGCTCCACGAGGACATCAAGCCGCTGCTGCACCCGACGACGCACAGGTCGCGGCGCATAACGCCGGGCGTGGCGTTCGTGCTGGCGCGGATCGAGCGCGAGCGGCAGCCGCAGGTGCTCGAGGCCGCGCGGCGCGCCGACGGCCGGGTGACGCAGATGCGCGTGAGGCTCGAGGCCGACCGACTGGGCGTCAGGCGGACGACCCGCAGCACGGACACGCCGTCGCGGCGGCGCGAGAAGCTCGGTAACACCCTGCGATCGCTGCGGCTCGACGTCGACAAGCTCCAGTCGCTCGTGTCCAGGGACGAAGACCTCGCGCGCGAGGTCGCCCGCAACCACGAGCTCGCTGCCCGGTTCGACGCCGTCCGGGCGACCGCGTATGGTTCCCCCGCGGAAAGGATGATGCGCTCCGCCGCCCACCACGACCGCGACGAGAACCAGGTCAAGCACCTGCGCGCCGGGATCGAAGAGTTCCGACGGCTACTCGACGGGAGACGCTGATGCCGCTGCTAGCAGGTTCCAGCCGGGAGACGATCAGCCACAACATCCGCGAGATGGTCAAGGCCGGTCACCCACAGAAGCAGGCGGTCGCCGCCGCGCTGCGCAAGGCGTACGACTCCGGGGCCGGCGTCATGCTGACGCACGGAGACCGCGCGCTGTTCATGCGCCGCAGTCTCAAGGCGCGCGACCACCAGGGCGAGTGGTGCTGCGCCGGAGGCTCGATCGAGCAGGGCGAGACCCCCGAGGAGGCAGCGAAGCGGGAGACGCAGGAGGAGACCGGCTACACCGTCGGCGATATGACCCGGATCGACGACGGCGCGGGCTTCGTCACGTTCAGGGCGAACGTCGACGAGGAGTTCGAGCCGAAGCTGAACCACGAACACACGGAGCACGCGTGGGCGCCGATCGACGACCCGCCGCATCCGTTGCACCCGGGCGTCGCCGCCACGCTGCACAAGCTGTTGACCGAGGCGGTGATTGCGGGCGCCAGGGAAGAAGAGGCGCAGAGGCGGGCCCGCGAGGTATTGCTCAACAGCGCTGATGCTGCGTGGAGCGAAAGCGATCACCCGCGCGATGAAGAGGGCAAATTCTCGGAAGCTGAGACGCAGCGTGGCCTCGCGAAACTGAAGGAGTTGCCCGAAGCCGGCGAAGGCTACCGCACGTTCGAGCAGGGCTCACAAGTTCGTGTTACTGAGTTCGGGATGGCCGAGGGGCGAAAGCTCTATGGTAACCTTCCGACGGAGCAAAGCGCCAAGTGGCGTTACATGGACGTGCCGCTGGCGGGAGTGGGACGCGCTCAGTCTTCGGTGCTGCGCGAGGGTGTGGCCGCCAAGCTGCGGAACGAGAAATCCACCGAGGCTCCCGCGTGGGCCGTGCTGGAGAACGGCAGGTTTCATATCCAAGGCGGTCACCACCGCGCCGCGGCTGCTGTGCTGACGGGGCGAAACTCGCTGCGGATGCGGGTGACCGAACGTAGCGGTAATGGCTATAGAACGCCGGAACTGCCAAAGACCGCCCAGGACCGGCGCGAGTACGACACCAACGGGTGGTTCGAGGTGCTGGACAACCCGCTGTCCAAGGTCGGTGTGTTCCCGTACCGCGAGAGCACGGTGGTCAAAGGCGGCAGCCCTAACAAGATGGTAGGCGTGTACCGCCCGGCGGAGGAGCTGGGGAACCCGGAGACGGTGGCGAGCTTCCGCCTCATGCCGTGGATCGATGACCACCCGCCCACGTTGCTGGGCGACCGGGGCAAGGGCCTAGTGCCGGCGGAGGACAAGGGCGTCGAGGGCGTGATCGGGGAGAAGACCTACTTCCGCGACGGGGTCCTGTACGGGAACATCAAGGTGTTTAGCGAGGCGCTCGCGAAGAAACTGGCGAGCGGCAAGCGCGAGCTGTCGCTGGGGTACCACTGCGACTTCGTCCCGCAGAAGGGCGTCTACGAAGGCGAGGCATACCAGTACGTGCAGCGCAACCTGCGCGGCAACCACGGGGCTTCCGTCAAGAGCGGGCGCATGGGGTCGGACGTGCGGGTGCTCGATTCGGCGGACGAGCTGTCGATGTCGTTCGCGCTCGACCTGAAGGACCCGGAGATCGCCGCCGTCACAGACGGCGTGCGCGACGACGAGAAGGACGGCGCGCTCGACGCCGAGACGCTTAAATTCATCGAGGATTCGTTCGGCTCGCTCGTGGGCGAGCTGGAGAAGAAGGGCTATTCGAAGGCCTATGCGACGAAAGTCGCCGGAAAAGTCGCCGCCGAAAAGGGCATGACCGGTCACGATTCAATCATCACTGGAGCAACGCACATGCCTGAGATCAAAGACCCCGAAGGCAAAGAGAGCCCGGGCAAGAAGGGCGACCTGGAGCCCAAGAGCGCCAACGGCCCATCGGCCAAGGACGAGGAGAGCGCGGAGAAGGAAGAGGCCGCCCGCGACGCCGCCGAAGAGGCGAAGGACTCGGCCGAGGAGAAAGAGGACGAGGGCAAGGACTCCAAGGAGACCATGGACCGGCGCCGCGCGCGCGACCGGCGCGCCGGGGCGAGGGACGCACGCAAGGCGGCCCGCGACTCGCGTAAAGCCGCCCGCGACGCCGCGAAGGACGCGGCCGAAAAGGCGGCGAAGGCAGCGAAGGCAGCGAAGGACGCGAAGGACTGCCCCGAGTGCGGCAAGAACGAGGGCCACGCCGATGACTGCTCGCGCGGCAAGGGCAAGGGCATGGACGCGGCCGAGGTCGCGGCGCTAGTCCAGAGCGAGGTCGCTAAGGCCACGACGGCGCTCGTCCCGAGCATCCGCAAGGAAGAGTCCGCGAAGCACCGTCTCTACGGTCGCCTCTCTCCCCTCGTCGGCGCCTTCGACCACGCCGAGATGAGCCACGTCGAGATGGCGGCGTACGGGCTGAAGCAGCTGGGCATCAAGGACGAGGCGGACGACCCCGTGGCCGCGCTGGACTTCCTCCTGCTCGGACGCGCCCAGGCCGCGGAGGCCCAACAGAAGGGTCGCCAGCAGCGGACGGCGCAGGACGCGTCGGCCGGCGGCGCCACGTTCATGGACAAGTACATCAGCGGCGCGGCCGCCTGAACGCACGCCACTCCAACCCATAACGCCGCGGACCCCGCGGAGGAAGTTCCTGCTATGACTTTCCAGTCCACCGTCAACATCGACCTCAACCTCGGGGTCGTGGGCGACTTCGCCCTGGACGAGCCCAACCGGGTGACACCGGTGACGCTGGCGGCCGCCAGCGCGATGGGACTCTTCCACACCGTCGCCAACGGCACGGGCCTCGCCAGCCCGGGCGGCATGCTCACGGCGGGCTCGATCATCTTCGGCGGCATCAGCGTGTTGCCCAAGATCGAGCCGCTGTTCGGGAGCTCGGCGTACAACCCGCTCAACCCGAACCTGAACCTCGCCGCGAACGAACAGGTCGCTCTCCTCTCGCTGGGCGACGTGATCGTCAACATCCCCAACGCCTGGAACGAGGGCGACTTCCTCTCGTACACCACGGCGACCGGGGTCATCCAGACGTACAGCCCCAGCGGCGCACCCGCCGGCGGCAACGCGCAGATCCCCAACGCCATCATGGTCCGCTTCGGCAACGCCGCGGCCGGCGGCGGGCTGGGTATCGCGCGCCTGACCAACTGATCCGAGCCGTCACACTTCCTCCCCTCTTACGGAGTTCACCACATGCCTTCCGCATCAGTCTCCCACTCGCGGCTCGCCCCTAACCAGGTCCGGCCGCTGGCCCTCACACCCAAGGACCTCCCCGACCTGGACGCCGTGCGTCTGCTGGAGAGGATCGGAATCGGGTTCGAGCCCAAGTACCTCGCCGACGTCGCGCGCATGGTGATGGACGCGGCCGCCATGGACGCGTGGACGCCGCAGTACTTTCCCAGCGTCCCGTCGCCGGCCGCGGTGACGTCGCCCAGCATCGTGGCGCCGATCCAGTTCCTGCAGAACTGGCTGCCGGGGTTTATCAAGGTGCTGACGGCGGCGCGCAAGATCGACGAGTTCCTGGGCATCGAGACCGTCGGTAACTGGCGCGACGAGTGGATCGTGCAGGGTATCGTGGAGCCGATGGGCAACATCGACGTCTACAAGGACAGCACGAACATCCCGCTGTCCGACTGGAACGTGAACTGGGTGCAGCGCACCGTGGTCCGTTTCGAGGCCGGCGTCCTGGTCGGTCGCCTCGAACAGGCCCGCGCGGCGGCCGCGATGATCAACTCCGACGCGGAGAAGCGCGCGGCGGCGATCCTGCGGCTAGAGGTCTGGCGCAACCTGGTCGGCTTCTACGGGTTCAACTCGGGCAACAACAGCACGTACGGCTTCCTCAACGATCCCTTGCTCTCCGCCTACGTGACGGTGGCGGCCGGCGCGGTGGGCTCGACGTGGGCAGTGAAGACGTTCCTGGAGATCACGCAGGACATCATCACGGGCATGAACGCGCTCCAGACCCAGTCGCAGGACGTCATCGACCCGTACGAGCAGTCGACCACGCTCGCCATCCCGATGACCAAGGCGCAGCAGCTCTCGAAGATGAACGAGCTGGGGACGTTGGACGTCCGGATGTGGCTCGCGAAGACGTATCCGAAGTGCCGGATCGTCAGCGCGCCGCAGCTGGCCGCGGCCAACGGCGGGGCGGACGTGTTTTACCTCTGGGCCGACTCGGTCGAGGACGGCGGTACGGACGACAAGCGCACGTTCGCACAGATCGTGCCCGTGAAGTTCATGGCGCTGGGAGTCGAGCAGCGTGCCAAGAGCTACATCGAGGACTTCACCAACGCGACCGCCGGCGTCCTGCTGAAGCGGCCGTACGCGGTGGTGCGGTACACCGGGATCTGATACAACAACCCAGCGATCCCGCGCGCCGAAGGGGGCCGCGGGTTTCCCAGGAGGACCGAAGATGAGCAAGTACGTGATCTCCACACTCACCGCCGACAACCGATACGTCGGGTGGAACAAGAGCGGCGGCGTCAACATGATCGAGCGCAGCGTCGTGGTCAGGGGCGGCGCCGGGATCCCGCGGGCGAGCGGCGCGGGCGACGGCGCCACGCCGTCGGGCGTGCGCACCCAGGTGTCCGACGAGGACGCCGAGTTCCTGGCCAACCATCCGCACTTCCAGCAGCACGCGAAGGGCGGGTTTGTCAAGATCGTCAACACCGCGCAGGACCCGGAGAAGGCCGCGCAGTCGATGGACAAGGACGCGTCGGGCCCGAAGACCGCGAAGGACGTCGCGGCCGACAACAAGAAGAACGAGAAGGACGACGGGACGCCGCCGCTGCAGGCGGTGCAGAACAATAGCAAGAAGGCGGCGGGCTAAACCTGTCGCAACTCTTCTCCACACGGCAAACGAACCCACGAGGAAATCGCAATGAACTGTCTGCAGCCTTACGCGCGCCGCGCGTCCGTCATCCTCGCCTCGGCGCTGGCGGCCGTCCTGCTCTGCGCCTCGCTGCCCAGCGACGCGCAGGTGCCGCCCGGCCTCATGCGCTTCGGCACCACTGGCACCTACTCCCCCCAGTCCGGCGACTGCCTGAGTATCCTGGCGATGAACTCCAGCGGGCAGGTCGCCACCGACGCCGGCATGTCTTGCACCGCCAACGCGCTGTCCGTCGCCTACACCAACGCGACCACCGGCTATACCGCCATCCTGGCGCTGCCGGCGATCGCCGCGGGGGCGCCTGCTGTGCATGGAGAGTGCACGCTGATCTGGGAGGAGTCCAACACGGCGGCTACTCCCACCTTCGCCGTGCAGTTATCCGCGGCGCCGACCGACCTGTGGGTACTGGCGACCAATACGGCGGGGGCGTACACTGCGCCGACCTACACGACCATCACCAGCACGACCCAGACGGCGGTGACGGGGGCGCTGACGACCACGACCGCCAATGCGCCGTATAAGCTACAGCTGTCGTTCACGCTCGACACCACCAGCACGGCGCCGGCCACGATGACCGTGTACGCGGAGAACAACAGCGCGTCGTACACGCTGACAGTCGAGCCCGGCAGCGTCTGCCAGTGGGTGCCCTGAGCGCGTAACCGTAACGGGGGGAGTCGCGGGGATGATCACGCCGCCGATCTTCGACTACGACAACTGGGTCCAGCAGTTCCCCGCGTTCGGGTCGCCCTTCACGGAGGCCCAGGTGAAATTCGCCTGGGACATGGGCGCTAACTGGATGGAGCAGAACCCGGCGTGCTGGGGAGTCGGGTCGACGAACCCGGCGAGGTTGCAGCAGGCCGCGGACCTGATGGGCGCGGTCGTCATGTACCAGCTGTACGGTACAGCCGCTCAGGCGGCGGCGAACGGCGGGGCGAACAACACCACGGCCGACGAGTCCCCCGGGGCGATCGAGTCCGCCACCCAGGGGTCGGTCAACGCCAACTTCCAGCTGCCGCAGATCGGCAGCTCGGCCTTCATGTCGATGCTCCTCGCCTCACCTCCCTACGGTCGCATGCTGCTGGCGCTCCTGCAGATCGAGGCGTCTGTCGGTCCCTTCATCCCGAGCTGTCGCGGTCTCCCGCCGTCAAGGACGCCATTCTGATGTCAACCGTTACGCCGATCACGCCCGCCGTCAACCGGGACGAAAAAATCAACTGCAATGTCATCAGTCGCAGGGGCAATAGCACCCACCTGGTGTTCATCGTCGCGGGGACCAAGCGTTGCGTCGGGCAGATCGCTTTCGAGGGCGACGAGCGATACCTGCTGGTGATGGCGGAGATGTTTTCCAAGTGGGCCGACATGCGTCGTGGGAAGCTGATCGTCAACGGACATAGCTGCAATCCATGAGCGCCGTCGTTTTAAAACTGCGTGGCGGGGAGCGCTTCAAGGAGGAGCTGTTACAGATGGCCCGCGGCCTGGGGCGCGCGCGCAAGGTGCGCGTGGGATTCCTCGAAGGCGCGACCTACCCGCAGGGCGACGGCGGCGCGCGGTTGGCGCGGGCCGCGAAGCGGTTCCCGAAGTGGCGTGGACTATTCATGGGTTGGGCTCGCTGGCAGTACAAGCACCCGACCAACCTGTCCGTTGCACAGGTCGCATTCTGGATGGAGTTCGGCACCTCAACCACCGCCGCACGGCCGTTCTTCCGCCGCACGATCTCCCGCCACGCGGGAGAATGGGGTCGCCGGCTGGCGCGCTTCTTGCGCGGCTCGCAGTTTGACTCCCAGATCGCGCTGGAAAAACTGGGCGTGCTGATCCGGGAGCAGGTGCACGAAGCGATCATTACCTGGCCTGCGGACAATGCGCCGCTGACTGTTGCCATTAAGGGCTTTAATCACGGACTCGTGGACCACAGCGTTATGGCACGCGCCGTGGACTTCCAGGTGATCGGGTGAGCCTGAACTTGCGCGCCAAGGTCAACGGCGCGCTGCAGGGCGTGAACGCCGATGTCCTTGGCTGGTGGTACCAGTCCAACGGCTGGGTACCTAGTACAAGCGGCGACGGACGACAGGACCCTTCCTACCTCGCCGCACAGTCGGTCCGATTACAGGTACAGCCGCCGTCGGCGCGGGACCTGCGGTTTGCGGAATACCTGGAATTGCAGGGTGTGATTCGCACCGTGTTCATGTACGCCAATCCGCAAGGCATCGTGCGCGTTAATCAGCTAGGCGGAGACCTGCTCGTGTTCCCGCAGTGGCACGGACAGACCAACGATACGTGGAAGGTAGAGCAGCCGGAGGAACAGTGGGACGTGGGCACGCGCGGCTGGACCAAGCTCCTCGCTGTGCTACAGACAGACCGCTTGTACTCCGTGCTTGATGGCGCCGGGCGTTTGGTTCTGGACGGTCAAGGCCGTATTGTGGTGAGCCTGTCGTGAGCGTTAGCGTCAGCCCCAACCAGGACCAAGTGTACGCGGCGCTGCGTTCGTTTTTACTCGGCGTGCTCCCCGCAGGCGTGCCGGTATTGCGAGCGCTCCCCAACCGGGCTGCCATGCCGTCGGCAGTCCCCGGTTATGTCTACATCCAGGCGATGCTGATGGAACGGCTGCGAATGCCGATCGACACGTACCCGGAAGGTACGGAAGAGGCGCCGACCAACTACACGATCGAGCAGGGCATTGACGTCCCTTTCCAGATCGACTGCTATGGCAAGCACTCCGGCACGTGGGCGGGGATCATTTCTACGACGTTTGAAGACACCTACGGCTTTAACGCTCTCGCTCCCAACTGCGCCCCGCTGTACTGCAACGAGGCGCGCATGATCCCGCTCACGGACGAGGAAAAGCAGTACGAGGAGCGCTGGAGCTTGGACGGCCACGTGCAGTGGAACCCTGTCGTGACGGCGCCGCAGCAGTACGCGGACGAGCTTGAACTCACCCTTAAAGATGTGAACGTGGAGTTTCCAACATGAGCATTGCTGCGATTCCCGCCTCCAAGTTCGTCAGCTCCCTGCCTTCGGTCCTGTCCGCCTCCGGTGCCGGCCTGTCGATGGTCGGCATCATGCTGGACCAGGACCCCTCCATCCCCATCGGCACCGTTCAGCAGTTTGGCAACGCCGCCGCAGTCTCAGCGTGGTACGGCCCAAACTCACTCGAAGCCCAGCTCGCCAACATCTACTTCGCTAGCTTTAATGGCGCGCAGC
>Ga0335083_10005357_pt1 | contig 16180 bp, 7 predicted proteins | sample Lox_Sample_42_FD_206716 | JGI IMG/M metagenome (GOLD analysis project Ga0335083, IMG submission 206716) | Soil microbial communities from Loxahatchee National Wildlife Refuge, Florida, United States - Lox_Sample_4.2 | ecosystem: Environmental > Terrestrial > Soil > Wetlands | place: USA: Florida... | reverse complement strand
AATGGAGCTGGAGGGCAAGCTTCAGCTTTGATCCACTCCCGGGGCCCGGGCTGGAAGGCGTTGTATAGTCATCATATGAGTGAGCACCACGAGCACCAGGCTGTTCCCTCCGATCCGGCTCTGCGCGTCAAGGCGCTGGAATCGCTGCTGGTGGAAAAAGGCATCGTCGATCCGGCGGCGCTGGATGCTCTGGTCGATACCTACCAGCACAAGGTTGGCCCCCGCAACGGCGCGCGCGTGGTGGCACGCGCCTGGACGGATCCGGCCTATAAGCAGCGCCTATTTCAGGACGCGACATCGGCGATCGGCGAGCTGGGCTACGGCGGCCGGCAAGGCGAGCACATGGTGGTGGTGGAGAACACGCCGGCGATTCACAACCTGGTGGTTTGCACGCTGTGTTCCTGCTATCCGTGGTCGGTGCTGGGGCTGCCGCCGGTGTGGTACAAATCGGCGCCTTACCGGTCGCGCGCGGTGATCGATCCGCGCGGCGTGTTGCGCGAGTTCGGGCTCGAAATCGGCGAAGAGGTTGAGGTGCGGGTCTGGGACAGCACGGCTGAGCTGCGCTACCTGGTGCTACCGGAGCGGCCTGAGGGCGTGGATGGCTGGAGCGAGGAGGATCTGGCGGCGCTGGTCACGCGCGACGCTATGATCGGTGTCGCCAAGGTCGCGGCGCCGCGGAGTGCCCGGGCATGAATGGCGTGCACGATATGGGCGGGATGCAGGGCATGGGCCCCGTTAATGCCGAGCAGAATGAACCAGTGTTCCATGCGCCTTGGGAAGGGCGGACGTTCGCAATGAACATTGCGGCGGGCGCCTGGAGGAAGTGGAACACCGACGCCGGCCGCTATCAGATCGAACTCATACCGGCGGCTGAATATCTGCGCATGAGCTATTACGAGAAGTGGGCCGCGCGGCTGGAAGAGCTGTTGGTCAGAGCCGGTTTAGTGTTGCGCGAAGAGCTTGCCAGCGGCCAGCCGGCGCCGGGTTCGGTGAAGGCCACGCCGCCGTTCACGGTCGACAAAGTTCCGTTCTTGCTCCGTACGGGCGCGGGAGCGAAGCGGGATGTTCCAGTCGCGGCGCGATTCCACCTGGGCCAGCGAGTACGCGCGCGTAATATCCATCCGGAAGGACACACGCGCCTGCCACGCTATGCGCGCGGGCACGTTGGAACGGTGGATCGGGACCATGGTGTTTACGTATTTCCCGACACCAACGCGCAGTTTCTCGGCGAAAAGCCGCAGCATGTTTATTCCGTCCGATTCGCGGCGCGCGAATTGTGGGGCGATCAGGCTTCCGCGCGCGACTCGGTATACATCGATCTATGGGACGACTACCTTGAGCCAGCCTGAATCGAGCCAGCCTGAATCGAACGGGGAACGCTTGGCCGCACTCCCTCGCCTGCCGCGCGACAGGGGTGGTCCCGTCTTTGGCGAGCCTTGGGAGGCTCAGGCTTTCGCGCTGGCAGTGAGGCTTTCTGAACAAGGCTACTTCACCTGGAAGGAATGGGCTGCTGCGCTGGCCGCCGAGCTCAAGGCCGCCGCCGACCGAGGGGAACCCGATGACGGCTCGCGTTACTACCAGCATTGGCTGGCGGCGCTGGAGCGCCTGGTGCTGGCCAAAGGCCTGACCGACGCACCCGCGATGCGTGAACGCAAGGAAGCCTGGGCCGACGCCTATCGTCACACTCCGCACGGCAAACCCGTCGAACTGAAGGGGCGCTGAGCCCGCGATCGCTAGACTCGGAGGTGCAACTTGAGCACTGCATTCGATGCGATTATCATCGGCACCGGTCAGGCCGGACCGCCGCTGGCCGGTCGCCTGACCAAAGCTGGAATGAAGGTGGCGGTGATCGAACGGGGCCTATTCGGTGGAACCTGCGTCAACACCGGCTGCATCCCGACTAAGGCCATGGTGGCAAGCGCCTATGCGGCTCACATCGCGCGGCGCGCGGGCGACTATGGAGTGATCGACGGCGCCGTAAGCGTGGACATGAAGAAGGTCTGGGCGCGGAAGGGCCAGATTTCAGGCAAATCCAGAGACGGTGTCGAATCCTGGCTGAAAAACATGGACAACTGCACCGTGTACCAGGGGCAGGGCCGGTTTGAAGCGGCGCATGAAGTGAGTGTCGGAGATGCGAGGCTGACGGCCGAGCGGATTTTCATCAACGTCGGCGGGCGTGCCACGATCCCCAACCTGCCGGGCGTTAACGACGTGCCCTATCTGACCAATAGCTCCATGATGAACGTTAATTTTCTTCCGCGTCATCTGGTGATCATCGGCGGAAGCTATATAGGACTCGAATTCGGGCAGATGTTCCGGCGATTCGGAAGCGAAGTGACCATTATTGAAATGGGCCCCAGGCTAATTCAACACGAGGATGAAGATGTTTCGGCCGCGATTGAAGACATTTTGAAGAATGAAGGAATAAATGTACATTTGAATGCAAGCTGCACGCGGCTGGCGAAGCAAGGCGACGATATTATCGCTACGGCCGACTGCACCGGACCAGCCAAGGAAATCCGTGGGTCGCATGTCTTGCTGGCCACCGGCCGCCGGCCTAATACGGACGATTTGGGCCTCGAAAAGGCAGGCATTCAGGCCGACGAGCGCGGCTACATCCGGGTTGACGATCAACTTCGCACCAATGTTCCAGGCGTGTGGGCGCTTGGCGACTGCAACGGCCAGGGCGGGTTCACGCATACCTCTTACAACGACTTTGAGATTGTCGCGGCCAATCTCCTGGATCACGATCCGCGGCGCTTGAGCGATCGCATTCGGACGTACGCATTGTACATCGATCCTCCGCTCGGGCGCGCCGGAATGACTGAGACCGAGGTGCGAAAATCGGGCCGGAAGGCTCTAATTGGCAAGCGTCCCATGACCAAAGTGGGGCGGGCAGTGGAGAAAGGCGAGACGCAGGGGTTCATGAAGATTTTAGTCGACGCCGAAACGCGCGAGATCCTGGGCGCGTCGCTGCTTGGGACAGGTTGCGACGAAGTGATCCATTGCATCCTGGACGTGATGTACGCGAAAAAGCCGTACACGGTGATCCAGCGGGCCGTGCATATTCATCCCACCGTATCGGAGCTTGTGCCCACGATGCTCGGCGAGCTTCAACCGTTCTAGAACGTAAAGCGGCCGCCTACCTGGATGGCGCGCGGGCCACCGGAACCGAATGTGGACGACTGTCCGACGCGGCCGGTTGGCTGACCGAAGGCAGAGCTGTTTAGAATCGGGGCCGCTGAGTAGGTCAGGTTCGCGATATTGAAGGCATTGAAGAACTCGCCGAACACCATGAAGGTGAACCGTTCTTTGAATTTCAACTCCTTGGTGATGCGAAAGTCCTGGCTAAAAATCGGAGTCCCGAACCCGTAGTCGGACGGGATCGTCAGCTTGGGGATGGTTGCGCCGTTGAGTGCCTTGGTGCCGGCCAAAGTCGAATTGAACGCGTTGACTGCCTTCACCAGATCGGACTTGCCGCACCCGGCGTTGAAACAGTTGTATGACAGGCCGGGGACGGCTTCGAAAAGCGGGTAGTTGGTATTGCCGGATCCATTCAAGTCGATTCCGGTGATGATTGGGTTGACCGGATTGGAACTGATAATCGAGGAATTGACGCTCAGCTTGAATCCCCAGGGGATGTCGACGACCCCAGCGACGTTCAGATTATGACGCGGCAACACGGGGCCGTAGGATGCGAAATAGTTGTCCAGATCCACCAGCGCTGTACCCGCTGCGGTAGAGCGAAGCGACTGCAGCGCGTAGGAGGCTGTGAACTGATAACGGTTTGAGAAGCGCTTGTCTAACTTAACCAATAGACCGTTGTAAACGGAGCGTCCTTCAGGAACCCAAAACGTAATGCCACCGGTGGAGCACTCGTCGCCGACCGTGAAATCTGGAGTTGTTGCGCAACGCGGAATGATGGGCGACAGGCCGTCGGCGGTGCGCGCGAATCGATTCAAATCCAGCTCGCCGAGACTTTGGTGGACGGCAATACGGCGGGCGTAGTCGGCGGTAATCACCATGTTATGGCCGAGCTCCTGCTGCACGCCGATGGATGTTTGGTAGCTGTGCATCAGCGGGAACTGGGAAGGATAAATCTCGACGCCCTGCTTGGTAACGTCGATGTTGCTGACCGAGTACGGTCCGCTCTTGGGCGTGTTTCCGAACAGCTTGGCCTGGAGGGCAGGCACCTCCTGGTTCATGATCTGAATGAATTCGCCAAAGGTAATGTTGCTGACCGCGTTGACGGGAACGGGATCGCCGATGTTGATGGGCTTCACGCCGGCCGTGGTCAGGACGTATTTGCCGGGAAATATGTTGGTGAAGGCGCTGGCTGCCAGCGTAATGCGTCCGTCGCCCAGCGGGCCAATCGAGGAATCCTGGCGGAATTGCTGCCAGACCGGTTGGGTTTCCCAATATAAGCCCGCGCCGCCGCGGATCACAGTTTTCTTACTGCCGCCGAGTGCCCAGGCGAATCCGAATTGAGGAGCGAAGTCAGCGTAGCGCGGCGGGGTTCCGCCCAGGCCGGGGGGAACGCCTCCGGTTTGACCGTTGAGGATCGGCGACAGATACTGCGGCCGTTTGAAGAACGTGGAGAACAGTCCAGTCTCGAGATCGTAGCCCAGCCCGTAGTTCAGCGTGAAATTCGGCTTGACCTTCCAGGTATCCGCGACCCAGGGATGAATGCGGTGGTTTACGCCGCCCTGGTCATGCTCGTAGTAGTTGGGATAGCTTCCATTACCCAAGCCGACGCCGCTGTACAGAGACGCGGGCAGATTGAAGACCGGAACATTCAACAAGTCGGCCGTGGTCCGAATTGCGGTGGGAAGCGTGGCGAAAGCGCCGGCGGGGAACGCCCCCACAAAAGCGCGCGTCGATTCCGGCGAGTACAGGCCCACGCACGCAGGATCGCAAACGTCCCAGGGCGTATAAGCGGTGTGCATCTGCTCGTAATCGGCGCCGAACCGGATGCGGTGTGTGCCCTTCTGCCAGCTCAGAGTATCGCTGAGCTGGTAGGAACGCGATTGATGGAACTGGGGTCCGTTCACTTCGTTGCCGGCGCCGTAGGTAAACGTAGAGGAGCCGACCATGGTGACGATACCCGGCAAGCCGGACCCGATGCAGGGGAGCTGGCACTCCGCCGCGGTCGCATTGGGGCCTTTGTTTTCCCAATAGTGGTACTGCACGCGAAGATCGTTGACCACGATGGGTGTCAGTACGCTGGTCAAACCGATGATGCTTTGATCGCTCCAGTTGCTGTTGTGGATCCATGCCGAGGGGGAACCGGTGCCGGCGTACGGTCCGAAGTTCGCGTTGCCGTCGTGCGAAAAGCGTGCAAAGAACGTGTGCTTGTCTGAGAGCCGATAGTCGAACCGCGCGGTGAGCCAGTTGTAATGCAGCGGGCTGGGCCAGATAGAGTTCAGCGGCTGGAGCGATGGAATGTCGTTTTGCTCGGTAATGACCGAGGTTTGATTGAGATGCTCATAGCTAAAGAAGAAAAAGAACTTGTCTTTGATGACGGGTCCGCCAAGCCATGCGCCGGGGTTGCGGCGCGCGAAGAACGGATTCGGATTGAACGCGCTGCGCTTCAAACCTGGGTACGCCGCCATATTGTGATCGCGGTAATAAAAGTAAGCGCTGCCGTGGAAATCGTTGCTGCCCGAGCGAGTGACAATATTGACCGCACCGCCGGCGGCGATGCCGGTGGCGGCGTCGAAATTGACCGACTGAATCTGGAACTCCTGCACCACTTCCTGGGAGAAGTTCATCGACGTGCCGCCTTCCACCTCGTCGTTGATTACGCCTCCATCCATGGTGATCAACGGGCCGACACCGCTGCCGGCCGTGGCGCCTCCGTTGGAGCCAAGAATGCTGACGTTGAACATGGCATTGAATTGCGAGGTCGCACCGGGGTTGACGGTAACGCCGGGTTCCAGCGCGGCCAATTGCAGCGAGCTGCGGCCATTGAGCGGAATATCCTGGATGCTCTCACGCGCGATCACGCCCGCGACGGTGTGGCTGTCATAGTTGACCTGTGCGGTGGCGGCTTCGACTGTGACCACTTCGCGGGTTGTGCCTAGCGTCATGGCCATGTCCACCGTGGTGGTGCTGCCGGCAGTGACCTGGGCTTCGCGCACCAACGTGCGGAAGCCTTGCATTTCGGCGCGCACTTCGTAATCGCCGGGTACGAGAGCCGGGGCGCTATACAGGCCTTCGGCGTTAGCGGTCAAAGTGCGTGCAGCGCTGGTGGCCTTGTTGGTGATGGTGATGGTTGCGCTGGGAACAACCGCGCCCGTGGCATCAGTTACGGTTCCGGTGATGGTTCCAATGGGTGCTTGAGCAAAAACACTGAGCATCCCACAGTAAAGGACGAGGCACAGGATCGACGTGGAAAATTTCGACATTGAATCACCCTATTGGGTTTAGGTATATAACTTCACGATGGACGTGTCAAGTTTGGAAGGTTCACTCCGGCGCCACGATGGGTCGCGGCGCGCAGGAGTGCGCACTCACCGATAGATCAGCGCATTGAATAGCAGCTTGAAATTCTGATAACTCTGGCCGCGATACTGCGGGCGCATGCCGAACAGGATGATGTGCCCGCTGCCCATCGGCACGTCCAGCAGCGCGGCCTTGCCGGCCAGATACTTCTCGCCGAGCAGCCATCCGGATGCCAGAACGCCGTGATCGGGATAGCGGGCGATTACTTGGGCCTCGGGCGCATCCCAGGCCGGGCTGCCCTCGCTCCACAGCGTGATCCGGGCGGGCATACCGTAGGCCAGCGGGCTCTTGGTATCGAGCCTCACGTTCAACAGCGATCCGGGCGAATAGAAGTCCTTGGATTCAACGCCTTCGAGCACGTTCTTTGCCGTGACGCCGAGATCGCGCGCGTACTCGGAGGCGTGATTCAGCAATATCAGCGTTCCGCCCCGCTCGACGAAATCCTTCAAAGCCGCGGCGCCTTTCTCGCCCAGGCCGCCCGTGAATTCCGGAGGCATCTGATTCTCGCGATAGCCCTGCGCGATGGTCTGGCGCGACTGATCCGGGATTACGATGGCATCGAACTTCTCGCCGAGATGTCCCCCGATGATATCGGCATTCATTAATTTGCTTTGCGCGAAGCCGAATTCGTCGAACAGCCAGCGGGTCCAGCCTTCGTCCATGCTCGGAACGTAGGCCTGATAGAGGCCGATGCGGGGTGCGGGGATCTTCTTGCGGCCGCCGGCGGGAGCGGTGTAAAAATCGCCCGTCACCGTGTCGCGAAAAATTGGCCGGCCCGATTTCCAGACTTTCGCGGCTTCCTTCCAGGACGAGACATCGCTCGCAGCCCACCCGCCCTTGGGTTTGCCACGGTCGAGATCGAAGGAGTACTCGGTGGCCGGCTGGAGCGTGGCTTGGAACGAGTCTTTCACCTCGACGGTATCCACGCCCATCAACATGGGCAGCGTTTGCGCGGTGACATCGTATGGCCGCTTGGGCGGGCCGCCGGGATAGATGCGCAGATCCGGATAATCCTGGCGTTCGAGCAGCGTCTTGGCCCAGCCGGAAAAAGGCTGGTGCATGCTCACGACGTAGGCGCCAGCCGAGTAATCCTTGCCATCGGCTGTGAAGCGACCCGATGCCCGATCGATTTCGATTTCGCCCAGCGCCAGCGTTTCGAGCATCTTCTTCGCCGCACCCGGGTCGTTCTGGCGCGATGGGATCACGAACGCGTAAGGAGTTTTTCGCTCGATATTGTCTTGGTTGATCTGGTAAAAATAGCGCAGCAAGTCGGAGCGCTTGGTGGCAGCCTGGTAGAGCAGCGATTCCCACGCAATGGACTGGTAATCGATGATGTCGCGCAGATGCCAGGTGCCGCCCATCCAGGGAACCAGATAGTTCCAACTGCGCTCGCGCGGATTGTAGCCGAGGGCGTTACTGGTGATCTGGTCGGCCGTCAGCGTGATGGGAGTGGCCAGCTTGGCGCTGGCCGATTCGGTCAGGATTCGCGCGCCGCCATGATAAGCCTGGTATTGGCGCGCCGGCGACCAAAAGTCGTAGACGCCGTTCAGCGCGATGCCGGTCTTGCCGGCCGCGTAGAGATCGGTTGCGATCCCGGTGCCAATCATGTTGCAGATGCTGGCAAGAATCGGATCGATGTTCGGGTCCACCGGGTCCATCCAGGGCGGGACAAAAAGCCGCGCTTGATTTTCGCCCATCTGATGCACGTCGTAAACGATCTCGGGATGCCATTTGTTTTCGAGCGCGGCGGTGTTGCGCGTTTCGGGCTGTGTAAAGATGTACCAATCGCGATTGTCGTCGTGACCCACGTAGTGGTGATACAGCTCGGGTGGCGAAGTTCCTTCCCAAGGCGTGCCGCGGGTTTTGCGATACCAGCGCGTGACGATGTCCACGCCGTCTGGGTCCTGCGACGGCTCCAGCAGGATGATTACGTTATCGAGAATGGCTTTGAACTTCGGATTGTTGTCCTCAGTCAAAAGACGATAGGCGAATTCAACCGCGGTGTGTGTGGATGCGACCTCGGTGGCATGGATGGAGCAGGTGATCATGACGATCGCCTTGCCCTCCTCGAACAAGCGCGCCGCTTCCGTCCGCGGTGTCTTGCGGGGATCGGCCAGGCGCAGTTGAATGTCGCGATAATGTTCCAGATTCTTGATGTTGGCCGCGGACGAAATGACCACCGCGATTTGCGGACGTCCTTCCACTGTCTGGCCGAGCGAGAGGAACTTGATCCGGCCGCTCGATTTTTCGAGCGCCTGAAAGTAGGAGACCACCTTGTCCCAGTCCAGAAGCTGGTAGTCGACTCCGATCTGGTGGCCGAAGTGGCTCTCGGGAGTGGGAACCGCGGCGGTGGCGGGAGCCAAAAGCAGAACACCGAGGGCAATCAGTTTCATCTTGGACGCCTCCACTCGGGAATCGGAGTGGATTATAGCGTGAGCACGGAGCGGCTTACAACGCTCTCTTCTTCAACCCCGGCTTCCCGTGGCTCCGCGATCAGGTGGCCTGGCAGGAAAGTTCGTCCAGCGCCAAAACCTGGAGCGTATCGTTTGATACCTGGCGGGCTTGCTCAAAATCACGTTTCATCCTGGCGGCCAACGATTCGACATAAGGCGATTTGAACATCATCGCATGCGGACCGTCGGCATGATAAACGTCGTAATCGCCCAATAGGGATTGTCGCCATTGGACAGCCATTTGCCAATGCTTACCGGCTGGAATGTCGGTGCCCTGCACAATCACGACGCGCCCTGAGTAAAGCGCGGGTTCATACTCATTCGCGGCGAAAAAAACGGTTCGCTCGATATCCAGCATCTCCAAATCGATCAAGCGCGTGGCTGTGTCCAGGGCCCTCTCCAAGGTCTGCCGTTGGCGACGGTCTTTTATCTTGCCCAGGAGAATTGCGATACGCTCTCTCGAGTAACGAATCATCTCGGCCTTGCTCGCTGTAACCAGATTGTTCAGGTGGAACCACCATTTTTGTGCTCGCATTTGCAGCCGCCCGCCCAGCGACAGGCTGTTGGCATAGGCCGTATTGCGCGTGTCGAACAGCGTCAGAAGCTGCACCTGGTGTCCCTGGGCGGTGAGTTGAACCGCGGTCTCATACGCCAGCAGGCCATACAGGCACCATCCACCCAGATAATAGGGACCCTGGGGTTGGAATTCGAGGATAGCCTCCACCACGTAGGAAGCCAGGTCCTCCAATCTGCACGGATTGGGCAATTTGATCTCGTTTAAAGCGGTCAGATCCACGCCATAGAAGGGCTGTTCAGGCCCCAGCAGCCGGGCTAGCGGCAAGAACAGCGGGCCGGCTCCCAGGCAAATGAAGGGCGGCTGCGACCCCTCGGGTTTGAGTGGAAATACGCGGCAGACCGCCGACGATACTTTGCGAGCGGTTATGACGCCAGCCAAAGCCTCCACGGTCGGCGAGGTGAACACCGTGGCGAGTGCCAATCTCTGGGAGAACTGCTTTTGAATTTGAGCGATCAACCGCACCAGCAGCAGGGAATGCCCGCCCAAGTCGAAAAAATTATCGCGAATTCCGATAGGACGCTGATTGAGGAGGTTCTCAAAGATAGCGGTCAATTGCTCTTCGACGGCGTCGCGGGGGGCGACGAACTCACGGATTTCGAGGCTCTCCACCCCGGACGGCTCCGGTAAGGCGCCGCGGTTCAGCTTGCCGTTAGCGAGCGAAGGCAGGGAATCCAGGAAAACGAAGCGCGCCGGCAGCATGTATTCAGGCAGGCGCTCCTTTAAGAACGCCTTCAACGCCTGCGCTTCCAACGCTGAGCTCGCAGGGACGACATATCCAACCAGCTGTCCTTCGCCGTTGTGATCCGGGCGCAATACCACCGCTGCCATGCGAACCTGGTCATGCAGCAGAATGGTACTTTCAATCTCACCCAGCTCAATCCGAAAACCGCGCAGCTTGACCTGGTTGTCGTTCCGGCCCAGATATTCGATATTGCCATCGTCTAGAAAGCGCGCCCGATCGCCGGTTTTATAGAGGTGCGCCGTAGCCTGGTTATCGAATGGATCCGGAATGAACCGCTCGGCGGAGAGTTCGGGGCGGTTCAGATATCCGCGCGCCACCGCGATGCCTCCGATGTACAGTTCACCGACGACACCAATGGGAACCGGCGCCAGGCGGGAGTCCAGGATATACGTCTTGACGTTGGCAATGGGCCGCCCGATAGGCACGCTGGCGCAACGCGCTTCAGTCGCGCAGTCCCAATAAGTGACGTCCACGGCCGCTTCGGTGGGGCCGTACAAGTTGTGCAACTCCGCGGACAACTTTAATGCGTCCAGCCGCTGATAGAACTTTTGCCGCAAGTCCGGGGGTAATGCTTCGCCACTCGAGAAGACACGTTTGAGCGAGCCACAACGATCCAGGTTGCTCGCTTCCAGAAACTCGCGCAGCATGGACGGCACGAAATGAATGGTGGTGATGCCTTCCGATGCGATGAGGCCGGCGATGTATGCGGGATCTCTGTGACCGCCCGGTTCCGCGATGACCAGCGTAGCGCCGCAAGTAATGGCCCAGAAGAACTCCCAAACCGACACGTCGAAGCTATACGGCGTTTTCTGCAGAATGCGATCGCTCGGCCGAAGGCGATATTGATCCTGCATCCACAGAATTCGATTCGCCACGCCCGCATGCGTGTTTATGGCAGCCTTGGGGGCGCCCGTCGACCCGGAAGTGTAGATGGCGTAGATGGCGTCGCTGGGTTCCAGGGGAATCCGCGGATTCGAGTCAGGTTGAGCGTCGATGCCTGCATGCTCGGTACCAAGCACCAGCGTTCTTCCCTGGTAACCGGCTAAGCGGTGGCTTAACTGTGGCTGCGTGGTCACGCACACCGGCCGGGAATCTTCGAGCATCATGTCCAGGCGAGAGGCAGGAAGCTCCGGGTCATAAGGTATGTAAGCGCAGCCGGCCTTCAGGATGGCCAGAAGCGCCACCACCATTTCGACTGACCGCTCCATGTAAACGCCGACCAGAGATCCCTTCACCGCGCCGTTTCGACTAATAAAATGCGCGAGCTTGTTCGCGCGGGCGTTGAGCTCGGCATAAGAAAGCTCCCGGCCGCGAAACAGCAGCGCACAGCGGCCGGGGTTCGCATCCACTTGGGCTTCGAACAACTCGTGAATCAGCAGTTGCGGGAAGTTCTTGGCCGTATTGTTCCACTCCACCAGCAGCGTGTGACGCTCCTCGACGGTGAGCAAGGGAACTTGGGAAACGGTTTGATCCGGATTGGCCAGCAGCCGGCGCAAAAGCTCCTGGAAATGTCCCTGCAGGCGAAGAATAGTGGCGCGGTTGAAAAGCTCCGTGCTGTAAACGAAGCGCCCGGCCAGAGCGTCCGGATGCTCGGAAAACTCGACGAAGAGATCGAAACCGGTGGCGCCGCTGTCAGCTTCCATGTCGGTAACGTCCCAGCCTTCTGGAAAGTCGGAGAACGGCGGCCGCATGGAGAACAGAACTTGGAACAGGGGGTGACGGCTGGGGTCGCGCCTGGGCGCCAGCTCCCGCACCAACGCATCGAAGGGAAGCTCGCTATGCGTCAAGGCGCCCAGCACGGTGCTCTTGACGCTCGCCAGGAATTGCCGGAAAGAAAGATCGCCGCCCACTCGGGTCCGGAAGACAACTGCATTCAGAAAGTAGCCGATCAGCGGCTCTAATTCGGGCCTGGAGCGTGTATTGGTGGCCCCTCCCACGACGATTTCCTCTTGCCCCGAATAGCGGTAAAGCAGAACCTGAAAGACGGCCAGAAGAATCATGTAAGGCGTAACGCCTTCGCTCTTGGCCAATTCCCGGATGGCTGCGATCAGCGGCGCCGGTATCGTGCATGTTTCCACGCCACCCCGATATGTGGGTTGAGCCGGACGCGGGCGATCCGTCGGAAGCTCGAGCGACGGCAGGTTTGGCGAGAGCGTCTCGCGCCAGTAGCTCATCTGAGCCGCTTGCTCGCCGCCAGCCAGATGTTGCTGCTTCCAGGCGGAGTAATCGCGGTACTGGACGGTTAGTTCGGGAAGCGGCGAGGGCTGGCCGCTGGAATACGCGGCGTACAGCGCGCTCAGCTCGGAAATCAACACACGATAGATGGATACACCATCGAAGACCAGATGGTGCAGTGTGAGATAGATCCGATGATAATCATCGGCCCATTTCACTAGATGCAAGCGAATGAGTGGCGCCACGTTCAGATCGAACGGGCGGCGAACATCCTCGGTAGCGATGCGCACGGATTCGGTTTCGCGCTGCTCGAGCGGAAGATGGCTGAGGTCGGTGAAAGGCAGATTCACCCTGGCATTGGAATCGACGCGCTGCACGGCCTTCCCGTCGATCATGGGAAAGCCCGATCGCCAGATCTCATGGCGCCGGGCGATTTCGTTGAAGCAGCGTTCCAGGACCACCGGGTCCAGCGCGCCCCGTTTATGAATGGTTACCGATTCGTTATAAGCCGGAGCGCTGCCCGCCAATTGAGCGTGGAACCAGATCTGCTCCTGGCCCGGTGAAAGAGGACCTTGCCGGCCGGCCGATCGCGGAATGAGCGGTTCCGGCGTCCCGTTTGAAACCTGTAATTCGCCGCGCCGCAGCTTTTCCAGCAGTTGCCGCCGAGCATCCGAGATGGTTCCCGTATTCGTCATTTCTCAACGCGTGCCTTGCAAATGGAGTAATTCGAAGCGCGACGGCGGGAGGTCCTCACGCCGCGCATCGAAGCGGACTGGCAGCCGGCTGAGTCCCCGCAAGCCAAGGTTCTCGCGCCAGACGAAATCTTCAGATGCCAGCTCGAGGTTCTTCAAACGGCTCAAAAGCGTGCTGAAGGCGATCTGTCCCTCGATACGCGCCAGAGGCGCTCCGAAACAAAAATGCGCCGCCCACCCGAACGCCAGATGTCCCTTGTCCCCGCGCTTCAAATCCAGCACATCCGGATTGGAGAATCGTTCCGGATCGCGATTTCCGGCCGCCAGAACGGCCACTACCGTTTGACCGCGCCGGATCAGCTTTCCACCCAGCGTAAAATCCTCCGGCGCCACGCGCGCGGTGTGCTGGATGGGACTCTCATAACGCAGCAACTCCTCCACGGCCGAAGGTATCAGGGACAGGTCGTCGGCCAGCATCCGCATCTGATCCGGATGCCGCAGCAGCGTCAACAACCCGCTGCCGATCAGATTGGTGGATGTCTCCTGGCCGCCGATCATGGTGAGGATGCAGTTGGCGATTATTTCCTCTTCCGTCAGGCGGCTTCCATCCACTTCCGCCTGGACCAGTGAGAGCACCAGACCTTCATGCGGATCGGTCTCCTGTTGCCGGATGGCCGCGCGGAAATATTCGGTCATGTCGCGGACGCTGGCCGCCACGCGCGCGACGCGATCCGGTTGATGTTGAAAATTACCCAGGATCTCGGCGAAGTCGATGGACCATTGCTTCAGCTTTTCGTGGTCGCTTACCGGAACGCCCAGCATCTCGGCGGTGACAATGGCCGGCATGGGCGAGGCCAGATCGGCCACGATATCGGCCGTTCCCCGGTGGATGAATTGATCGATCAGGCTGTGCGCGATGTCTTGAATATGGCCGCGCAACACCGCCACTCGCGCCGGAGTGAAAGCCGCGGCGCACAGGGTCCTCAAGCGGGTGTGATAGGGCGGATCGCGAAACAACATCTGCTTGGCCATGACCTGGATGATCGGATTCATGGCCGCCAGTCCCATGTCCTCCAGCCGCTTAGCCGTGAGCGTGCGATCTGCCGAGAAGCGCGTGAGGACAGTTACGATATCCGCATACCGCGTGACCACCCAGGAATGCAGAAAAGGATCCCAGTGAACCGGATCGGTTTCACGCAGCTCCCGATACAAGCGGTACGGGAATGCCATGATCTCCGGCTCCATGAGCCGGCATAGACTGATGTCGCTGTTCATGATTTTTTCCGAATCAGCGACCCAGGTATTGAGCGATTTCCTGATCGCTCATCGAATTAAGCTTTTCCACGAGCTGGCGGTCCAACTCGGCTGCCAGCCGTGCCGTTGTTTGGGCCTCGAATAGGTGCCGGAGACCGAGTTGAATGCCGAACCGCTCGTGCACCCGCACGGCAACCTGAGTTGCCAGCAGCGAGTGGAACCCGAGCAGGAAAAAGTTGTCGTCTACACCCACGCGCTCCACTTGCAGCAGCTCGCCCAAAATCTGGACCAGTGCTTCCTCGGTGGGCGTACGGGGCGCCCGATAGCCGGTATCCTCGATGCGATTGTCCGCGCCCGGTTCCGGTAGAGCGTCGCGGTTCAGTTTGCCGTTCGCGGTGGTGGGCAGACTCGAGATTCGAACGAAGGTCGACGGAACCATATAATGGGGCAGGCTGGCGGAGAGAAATTCGCGCAAGCCCGACGCGGTGACCGATGCGGTTTCACGAGGCACCACGTAGGCCACCAAAGTCTTGGCGCCGCCAGCGGCACAACCATGGGCGCAATCATGGTTCCGCGCCACCACCGCACTGGCGGCAACGGCCGGATGCCGGTGCAGCGCGCAGACGATCTCCTCTGGTTCCACCCGGTAGCCGTGGATCTGTTCCTGGGTGTCAATGCGTCCGCGAAATGCAATTTGTCCGTCGGGCAGATAGCAGCCCAGGTCCCCGGTCCGATACATGCGCGAGCCGGCGTTAGGATTCGTGGAATCCGGCGAGAAGCGCTCCGCCGTGATCTGAGGATTGTTGCGGTAGCCGCGCGCGACTCCCGTTCCAGCGATGTATATTTCTCCCACCTGGCCCGGCGCAACCGGACGCCGCTGCTCGTCCAGAATGCGGATTTGTGTGTGCGCGATGGGCTTTCCGATGGACGGTGGCGACGGGAATGGCCGGCCCGCCGGCTCTGCGGGCAACACGGTCGAAGTCGCGACCACCGTGCACTCGGTGGGGCCATAATTGTTCACTACGGTGAATGGCAGTCCCGGCGACGGATAGCGATGCAGAGCTTCGCCGCCCGTCAGCAGATATCGCAAAGCCGTGTCCGCGGGCCAGGATTGGCTCAGCATAGGTTCGGCGAATATGGTTGGGACGAACGCCACGCTGACGCGCATCTTCACCAGCCAATCGCGCAGCAGATCAGCCGAGGTGCGCGTCTGCTCATCCACCAACACCAGCGTTGCTCCGGCTGTCAAATGCGGCCAGATCTCCCACACTGCCGCGTCAAAGCCTACGCCCGCCAGATGGCTGGCTCTATCCGCACCCGTGATTGCGAAGGTTCGCTGATGCCAAAAGATGAGGTTCAAAAGGTTGCCATGCGTGACTTCAACGCCCTTGGGCCGTCCGGTCGATCCCGAGGTGTAGATTATGTAGGCCAGATTATCGCGCGTTACTCGAACCGGTTGAGCCAACGGAGTGCTGCGCTCAATCGAGCTGGCATGCGCGTCGAGATCGATAACATGCGTTCCACTTTCGGCTACCGCGGCAGCCATCGAACCACGCGAGATCAGCAATGGAGCTTGCGCATCCTTGAGAATCTCCCGCAAGCGGGCGGCGGGCCAAGCCGGGTCCAACGGCAGATAAGCCGCGCCGGACAGCAGCACCGCCAGCGCCGACACGACGAAATCGAAGGAACGTTCCAGGCACAGAGCCACTGGCACATCCGGCCCCGCGCCAAGTGCGATCAGATAATTAGCCAGGCGCGCCGATTGAGTCGCTAGTTCCCGGTA
>Ga0335083_10005355_pt1 | contig 16181 bp, 8 predicted proteins | sample Lox_Sample_42_FD_206716 | JGI IMG/M metagenome (GOLD analysis project Ga0335083, IMG submission 206716) | Soil microbial communities from Loxahatchee National Wildlife Refuge, Florida, United States - Lox_Sample_4.2 | ecosystem: Environmental > Terrestrial > Soil > Wetlands | place: USA: Florida... | reverse complement strand
GGGCTATTGTGAATTGGCGCTGACCAATCCGGCTCAAGCCCTGCAGTATTTTACCCTGGCGCGCGATTATGATGCGCTGGATTTTCGCGCCGACACCCGGATCAATTCGGCCATCCAGGACGCGGGGAGGCGGCACGCGAACGAAGGAGTCTATCTGGTAGATGCCGAGCAGGTCATCGCGCAAAATACGCCGGACGGAATTCCGGGACTGAATTTCTTTTACGAGCACGTGCATCTGAAATTCGGGGGAAATTATCTGCTGGCGCTTAACTTCGCCGACAAGATTAAAGGACTGCTTCCAGGCTCAATTACCGCACACGACGACGGAATCTGGGCGCCGGAAGAAGTGTGCGAGCGCCGGCTGGCGGTGACGGTCTGGGACCGGCTGCGCGTTTGGCAGCCCATATTTGACCGGATATCGTCCCCGCCGTTTACCGGCCAGTATCTTCATTCCGCCTTTTACCATGAATGCGAGGTGGAGCGGAACGAGGCCAAGGCCCGGATGGACAGTCAAACGCCGGAACAGGCGCGGCAAATTTATGAACAGGCTCTGGCGTTGGCCCCTGACGATTATTTATTGCATGTAAATTTTGAGAGATTTTTGGAAGCCGGCGGTTACTTGACGCAAGCCATCGCCGAGTCCAAACGTTGCTGTGAGATTTTCCCCCGGTTGCCGGGGGGCTTCTATTACACCGGCACATTATTGGCCCGCGAAGGTAACATTGGCGAGGCAACAAATTATTTTCTGCGCGCCGTCGCGATTCAAAGTGATTACGCCCAAGCCCAGACTGCCCTGGGCGAGATTTTCGCGAACCAACAAAAAACCGCCGACGCGGTTCTTTGGTTCGAGCGCGCGATCCGGTCGAACCCAAATTATGTCGAAACATATCTGGCGCTCGGTTTTCTGGAACAAAACCAGGGGAACACGGCCGCCGCCGCGGCCAATTACCAAAAGGCTGCGAAGCTGGAACCGGAGGGTCCGGCCGATTATTTTAATCGAGCCAACACTGCGGCTGCCCTTTTTCAGTGGGATGAAGCCATCGCAGACCTGCAGGCCGTTGTCAGAACGAAGCCGGACTTCTGGCAGGCCCATTATTTGCTGGGAATTCAATTGGCGGCGAACGGCCGGGAGGCGGAGGCCCAAAGAGAACTGGAGGAGGCCATTCATTATCGGCCGGACTTTGCTGCGGCTCATCTGTATTTGGGGATAACCCTGGCCGCCCAAAAAATGCCGGCCCAGGCGCTGGCCGAGTTTCGCACAGTCCTGCAACTTGACCCTGCAAACGCTTCAGCCCGGCAGGAAATTGAATCCCTGCAACCTTTAGAGCAAAATAAATAAAACCGTAGCCGCGCTTGAAAAGCACGGATTGAAAATTCCCCAAGGTTTTGGATTGCGGTGGCCGTGACGCCGCTTTTGCATCAGCTGCCTGTAATTCCACCGCGAGCAGCGCTTTATCCCCCCAAAGCGGCGTCGCGCTCCGTTTGTCGCCCCACTTCAAAACGCTGGCGCGCCATCCGGTCAACCCAAGCCGGATTGGCCGGCTATAGGATTTCTTGAACCGCTCCAGGTCGAATGGATTGCGAATACGCAATCGAATCTCCGGGTTGCAAGCCATTTGGCCGATTGTTTGGAATGGCGCGAGGACTGATTGAAGATACAACCTCGCCGGGCCGAAAACTCCGGGTTTACAGCCGCTTGGACGATCAAGCGGCCCACCCTTGCTCGCTGATATGGCTCATAAGAAATCGAGCGGGCATTAGGATTTGGCCGTGCAGACTCGGGCAGGATTCACAATCCACGAGCGATTTTCGACAAAAAGCGGGTTGGCCGGGCGCTTCGGAGGTGTTTTAATCGGATAGTGACCATTCAGTTTTATATAATTGTGAATAATTTAGAATGATTTTGTAAAAGAAATGTTGACATTTAATAAAAGAAGTAACACAATGTTGAAAATACAAATTCCACGTTTTGTTGCGTCTTTTTATCGACAAGAAAGTTGCGACTATTTGTTAAAACCAGCAAAGAAACCTAATGACGATATGAAAAAGCCCCAAATATTCCGTCAGACCGCAAGGACCCGTGTAGTCACTCACATCAATAGATTCATTGCGGCAGTTTGTGCCGTGGTTGCGCTGTGCTTTGCTTTCGGCAGCCAGGCGGCGAATATTCTGTCCAACCCTGGTTTTGATGGCCCGCCGGCAGGCTTGAATGGCTGGTCGGCCCACACCACCGAGGGCTGGAGTTATGCCCCTCATTCTGATGTGTCTCTCAGCTCGCCGGAGTCATGTTGGATGCAGGGTTTGTATGGGAACGGCGGCGCACCGCTTAATCCTTATATTTCTTATGTCTATCAAAAGGTAGCTTCGGCACCTGGTTATACTTACACCGCGGATGCCTGGCTTACCCAATTTGTTACTGGCTCCACCGATGGTGGTGACAATGGCTCTTGTGGTTTGTTTGGAGACAATATGGCCGCATATTCTACCAATTCAGCAAATACCGGCTACTACGAGGATGGATGGGTAGAGGTGCAATTTCTGAGTTCGTCCAATACGATTTTGGCGGATTACAAGTCATTTATAGTTAACCCCGCGTACGTTCATAATCTGGCGGCCAGTGGAGCTGTATTTCAAAATGGCAGCCCAGGCATAACGAATCTGAACTGGTTCGATTGCCCGGTCACCAATCAATATAACCCAAACACGATCGTGGTAAATGGCGATCCTGATCCAGCTAACGTGTACGGAGCTACATTATCTCCAGGGCCTACGAATTCTATCCCCAATGGCATCATGACGGCCCCGCCGGGAACTGTTTACGTCCAATTCAGTTTGAATCTATGTCAAACCAGCTACGCTTCGGGGGCGCCTCACTGGGACAATTGCACTTTGAATCAGCTCAGCGGATTCGCGCCGGCGGCCATTAACAACCTGACGCCTAATGGCGGGACCGTGTTTAATAGGACGTCTACGAATTTCACGTTCAATGTTGTATCGGGCGTTGGAACCAGCGTTCCATCCAACGATGTACAAGTCGTGGAAAATGGCGTGGATGTCTCGAAGAAGCTTCAATTCTCTGGAAGCAACACCAACTGGACCGTGACGCTGCCGGGCTTGGCCTCCAACAGTCTTTATGCGATTACCATAAACGTGGACAACAGTGCCAACCTGGTTTCCTCCACGAGCACCAGATTTGACACGTTCGATCCCAACAGTTTTGTGGTTGCAGCGGAGGACTACGACTTCAATAGCGGCCATTTCATTCAGAATCCGGTTCCCAGCACCAACGCCGCCAACTCTGGGGTATCCACTTATTTTGGGACGCTTGGTACCGACCTTATTGACTTTCACCTCTATGGCGGCGGTGTTCCCGGAGGCGGCCAGAATTTGATTCCGAGTTATCCAAACCGTAATACCAACACAGCCTGGCAGATACCCGCAGATCCCCAATTGCCAAACTACCTTGCCTTGGGCGCCCCTACTTCCGGGGTATATAATGTTACCATCGCTTACAACAATGCTGGCAATTGGTTCAATTACACCAGGAATCCTTATCCCAACGGCGGCTATTATCAGATCTATGCGCGCATGTCTTACGGCAATGGCCCGAATGGCGGTTCTGAAACATTGCAACTTTTAACCGTCCCTGCCGGGACGACGAATCAATCGAGCACGAATCTAGGCTACTTTGTCATAAATGCCGCTGTTCCGGGTTGGAATGATGATTGGGGCACGTATTTCTGGGTTCCGCTGGGCTCCGACGCCAGCGGTCTGAATCCCACTGTCGTGAATCTGCCGGCCGGGCAACAGACACTGCAAATAATCAGCGGACTGGGTTGCAATTTGAGTTACATGGTGTTTGTTCCAATTCCCGCTCTGGGATTGCCTCCGGTCATCAAAAATTTGAATCCGCCGATTCTGACTCCGGGACAAAATGTGTTTGTCAGCACCAATAGGCTGACCTATTCGGTCAGTTCTTTGATCAGCACCCTGGCGACAAACAATATCCAAACCTGGATTAATGGGGTTTCGGTTCCAGAAACGTTCACCGGCAGCGGCGCGAATTGGACCGTCAGTGTTCCCATAACCGCACCCGCCAACCTACCGAGCGTAACCTTCGCCATCAGTGCGGTGGATAACAACGGTTTGTCCAACGGTGTTTCGGGAACCTTCGACACGTTCAGTCAGACTAATTTGATGATCGAAGCCGGTGATTTCGATTTCAATGGTGGCCAATGGATTGATAATCCTCTGGAGACAGCCACCCTGAATGGGGCCACCAATAGTTATTATTACTATCCGGGGAACAATCCGGCCAATGGAGCGGTATATGGTGTGGATTTCACCACGACGAACGTTACGGCGGCGGAGACCTACCTCTACCGGCTGGAAAGCACCGGCCCTGGAGGAAATCCCCCCGTGGGTACGGAAACCAACCTCGACTTTCTGCGTAGCAAGTTGATCAATGTGGGACCGTCGGCTGTGCCACCCTTTGAGTACGTTCCTGGTCAGCCGGTGCCCTGGACCAATACCGACTTTGATGTGGCCTGGTGGCCTCCGGGGACCTGGCTGAATTATACCCGTACGTTCCCGGCCAACACATACGTTATCTATGGCCGGCTGGCCAATGGCGGAGCCTATTCCAATGCGACAATGAGTTTGGTGACTCCGAACACGCCACTGGGCTCGTTCTCGGATCCCGACGCCAACGGATTCCAATCCTGGCATTGGGTGCCGTTGATGAGTAATGGCACCAACGTGGTGGTTTCGCTGAGTGGAAAGCAAACATTGAAGGTGACGGCGCCGCCGGGAAACACAACGGGGAGCCTTAACGCGCACTTCTATATGTTTGTGCCATTCAGTGCCGTTGCTCCATATTCCATCAGCGCGACGGTCAGTGCCGGGGTCGTTTCGATCAAGATCCCGACCCAGAGCGGGCATAGTTATTCGGTGTATTACAGCACCAGCTTGAACCCAACCGCTTGGACGACGTTGGCCAGCAACATTAGCGGAGATGGGACGGTTAAAACGGTTACGGACAGCACGACCGGTGGAGCCCAACGGTTTTATAAAGCATCGGCTTATTAAAAAGTGTGACTACCCGAAAGGGTGGTGTTAAGCTCGGTATCACTATGCGATGATGTGAGGTCGTCCGGTCGGCGCCGAATCAAAGCGGCGCCGGCCGCTAATTGAAAGTTGAATAAATGACAACAAAACGAGAGAAGGGGACGAATAAAGAGTATCGTTCGGCAGGTTTTACGTTGATCGAATTGCTGGTGGTCATCGCGATTATTGCCATCCTGGCGGCGATGCTGTTGCCGGCGCTGGCCAAAGCCAAGCAAAAGGCCCAGGCAATGCAGTGCCTGTCCAACGAACGGCAGTTGGCGCTGGCCTGGCTGATGTATGCCCACGACAATCAGGATGCTCTGGTGCCCAACCGGGGTCTGGGCGGCGCGAATGGCGTGAATTACTCCGCAGACCCCCGACTCGCGCAAAATCTTCAACCCGGAGGGCAAAATGCCGATTGGTGCCCGGGCAATCTTCTGAACCCGGCCGACCTCGTACCGGGCAACTATCCGGGCGGTTCCAAATACAGTTGGTGGATCCAGTCGGGCCTGCTCTATCCGTATCTCAATAGCATCAGCGTTTACCGCTGCCCGGCCGACAATACCAAGGTTCCCCGTGGCGCCACGGCTTTCACCTCGCGGGCGCTGCGAACCTATTCGATGAATTGCTGGGTGCAGCCCATGGACGCTCCCGGCTACAATACGACAATCTGGAACGGCATTAATGGCTACCATGTTTATACCAAGCTATCCAGCATGGCGCGGCCCGGGGCGAGCCGGACGTGGGTGTTTATCGAAGAGAATCCCTGGTGCATCGACGACGCCTTTTTTGCCGTAGATCCCAGACAAACGACCAAATGGTACAATAGTCCGGCGGTGTTGCATGGCCACGCCAGTCAGATGTCGTACGGAGACGGCCATGCGGAGGCCCGGCAGTGGTCGGACGGTTCCATGATCAACGAAAAGCCGACGTCGCCCAATGGCAATACAACTGACTGGCCGGCCACGGCTGGTTCAGCTGATTTGCCATGGTTGAATTCTGTAAGCACCGCCCCTCTGTGAGCGTCGCGCCTTCTTCATAAGGGAATGCTGCGACGGGCAGCTCGGTGGCGGTGTGATGAACGCGGGAAAACGGGTTTCTGGAAGCTTTCTTTGGGCTGAGTGGGGCCTTGGGGAAATTAACAGAGCACCAACCAACGGCCGACAGCCTCACTCATAATCAATCCGCTGCCGCGCGTGAAAATTCACAATTTCCAATATGGCAAAGTTCTAAACCGGGCGGCTTGGGCCATCGGTCTGGCCGGAATTTGTTTTGGATTGCCGTGTGATCTTCGGGCGCAGTCCTGGACCAATACAACCCTTTCCGCAAGCCAAAGGGCCGGCCTTTTGCTGGCGCAAATGACTTTCAGCGAGAAAGCGGCCATGGTTTACGGCACGGGCGGCGCACCGGGTGGTAACAACTATAACTATGTAGGCAATATTACCAACAACTCCCGACTCGGCATACCCTGGCTGTTTTTGCAGGACGGGCCGGCCGGTGTCCGCCTCCAGTCGGGCAACAACACGACGGCTTTGCCTGCGCCCATTACCTTGGCCGCCACCTGGGACGTCGCGCTGGCGCGACAGTACGGCAGCACGATGGGCGCGGAGGCCCGTGGGAAAGGGGTGGACGTTCAGCTGGGTCCGATGATGAACATGGCGAGGGTGTATGAGGACGGGCGGGCTTTTGAAGGTTACGGTGAAGATCCGTACCTCGCGGGCGCGATGGATGCGGCGGAAATTCCAGGCCTCCAAAGCCAGGGCGTCATCGCCACCGCCAAACATTTTGTGTGCAACGATCAGGAGACCCAACGCACGTCGATCAGTGCCGATGTGGACCCGCGCACCCTCCAGGAAATCTATGAGGCGCCGTTTCGCGCCTCCGTACGGGCCGGGGTTGGCGCGGTCATGGCCTCTTACAATCTGGTGAACAGCGTTCATGCATGTGAGTGGCCGGGGCTCAATGCCGACTTGAAAAAGGAATATGGATTCAATGGCTGGGTCATGAGCGATTGGGGGGCAAATTTCAGCGTCGTGGGCGGCATGAATAACGGACTGGATATGGACATGTATAGCGGCCAATTTACACCCAATAATATCACGGCCGCCATTCAATCGGGCAATGTCCCGGCTGCCGAACTGGACGGCATGGTGCAGCGCATCCTCACCAGCATGTTTCAATTCGGGATTTTTGACAACCCGCCCACCGGCAATCTGAGTTCCCCGGTCATGAGCCCGGCCCACAACCAGTTCGCGCGGGATGCGGCGGCCGCCGGAACCGTCCTGCTGCAAAACAACGGCGGGTTGCTCCCCTTGGGCTCATCCGTGCATACGATTGCCGTCATCGGTTCGGTCGCCAGCACCTCGCCGATTTCCGTGGGCGGCGGTTCGGCCAGCGTAACTCTGCCCTACAATATTACCCCCCTGGCGGGAATCACCAGCCGCGCCGGTAGCAGCTTCACCGTCAGCTATGCCCAGGGCGACGGAGCGAGCGTTCCCGCGGCGGTGCAACTCGCCACGAATTCCGACGTCGCCATCGTGTGTGTGGGCCAGCAAACCAGCGAAGGCTCCGATCGCTCCAACCTTTCATTGCCCAACGGCCAGGATGCCCTCATCAGCGCCGTGGCCGCCGCCAATCCGCATACCATCGTCGTGATGTATGAATCTTCCGCCACGCTGATGCCTTGGGCCAACCAGGTCGCGGCGGTGTTGATGGCCTGGTATCCGGGGCAGGAAAACGGCAACGCGCTGGCTCAAGTCTTGTTCGGGGACGTAAATCCTTCGGGAAAATTACCCGTGAGCATACCTCCCTCGTCGAGCCAGGTGCCCACGAGCACCACCGCCCAATGGCCTGGCATTAACGGTCACGCGACCTACTCCGAAGGGTTGGAAATTGGCTATCGCTGGTATGACACCAACAATGTGGCGCCGCTGTTTGCTTTCGGCTACGGACTTTCCTACACCGCTTTCGGTTACAGCAATCTGACGGTCAGCGCGGTGAGTCCTTCGGGCCAGGTCCAAATCGGGTTTGATCTGACCAACACCGGCGGCCGCACGGGCGCCGAAGTGCCCCAGCTCTATCTGGGTTTCCCCGCTGCCGCCAGCGAGCCGCCGAAACAGCTCAAAGGCTTTCAAAAAATCTCCCTGTCGCCGGGCCAGACACAGCACGTCACGTTCAATCTGGATTGGGAAGACCTGGCTATCTGGAATCCAGTCGCGCGCGGCTGGATTGTGACCCCAGGCAGTTTTCAAGTCATGGTCGGCGCTTCCTCGCGCGACCTCCGTTTGATCGGGGCGTTCACGGTGGCATCGGTGCCTTCCAGCGATCTGGCCAACGCAGCGCTCCACCAGCCGGTCGCAGTCTCCTCCGTGTTTTCCACGAATTCTCCGGGTGCGGCCGCCGTGGACGGAGATACCGTGTCAGCCTGGACCTCGCTGGCCGGGGACCCGCAATGGATTGAGGTGGACCTGGGTTTAATAAAAGACCTTTCCCGGGTCCGGCTGCATTGGAACACCAATTATGCCAGCAGCTACACGATCCAAATGTCGCCCGACGGAACCAATTGGACGGAGCTGTTCTCCACCAACAATGACGTCGGCGGCACGGAGGACATTCTGGTATCAGGCCGTGGCCGCTACGTGCAGATTAGCGGGACGCAGCAAGGTTTGCCCGGCGCTGGTTATTCGCTGTCGGAATTGGAAGTTTTTTCGCAGCCGCAAGCGCCCTTTGGGGGGACCGTTCCCACCGTGCCGGGCGTCATCCAGGCGGAGGACTACGACACGGGTGGCGAAGGTGTGGCCTACTACAACACCACGGTCGGCAATCCGGGCGGGGTTTACCGGTCGGATGATGTAGGGATCGAACCTACCTCGGACACGGGCGGTGGCTACGACGTGAACTCGCTCAACACCGGCGAATGGCTGGAATATACCATCAACCCGCCAAACCCGTTGGCCAGCTACAGTATCAGCGTTCGTGTGGCGGCGCCTGCGGCCGGCGGTCAACTGCGGGTGCGGCTGAATGGCGCCGTGGTGGGCACGGCGCAAATTCCGAACACGGGCGGCTGGCAGACCTGGCAAACCATTACTTTGCCAATCGTTTCCCTGGCGGGCGGTATCGGGAGTCAGGCGCTGCGGTTGGAAGTGATCACGAACGGATTCAGCATCAACTGGATTGGCTTGAACGTAATGCAGCGCGGCACCAACATCGCGTTGTACAAAGCGGCCACGGCTTCCTCCCTCGAAAATGCGGGCTTTCCTGCCACGAACGCCTTTGACGGCAATCTGGCCACCCGCTGGTCTTCCCAATTCAGTGATCCGCAATGGATTTATGTGGATTTGGGGGCATCCTGCAACATCGCGGAAGTAGTGCTCTACTGGGAAGCGGCTTACGGGAAAAGTTATCAGATCCAGGTTTCTTCGGACGCTACCAACTGGACCACGATTTATAGCACGACTACCGGGCTGGGCGGCACCGAGGATTTGGCCGGGTTATCCGGAACGGGTCGTTATGTGAGGATGTATGGGACGGCGCGCGGGACGATTTATGGCTATTCCCTCTGGGAATTTCAAGTCTATGGAACTCCGGTCGTGCCTGCCCTCTATGGCGCTTCCATAACCAACGGCCAGTTTGGATTTTGGATCAATGGCAATGCCGCGACGAACTATACGATCATGGCTTCCACCAACTTGACTTCCTGGAACCCAATACTCACAACCAATCCACCGTCGTTGCCATACTTTTGGGTTGATACGAATTCCCCGGCCTACCCTGTTCGTTTCTATCGTACCGTCTCGGGGCCGTGACCCTCTGGCGGCTTTGACGCGACAGCCGCAGTTCTGCCGCCTCAAACAAAACCCATCAACCTGACGTTCACGTGCAGTTTTTCGGGTTCCTCGATGTTTTCAGTGCAGATAAAGTTCACGCTCGCCCTCACCCCGGCCCTCTCCCCCGGAGAGAGGGTGAGCCCCGGCGGGTCGCTGGATAATTTCAGCATCCTTCGTCGCCGGCTCCAATTCCGTGTCCTTGGCCGTGAGAGGCACGACCATCGGGCCTATGGGCATGGCTCAAAACGCGACGAACGATTCTCTCTCCCCGGGGAGAGGGCCAACTCCCTGGCCCGCGGGAGCGGGAGAGGGTGGTCCACAGCGGGACCGGGTGAGGGTTATTGGGTTGGAACAAATCCTACGGGTGAGGGTGGATGTCCTCACTGATTTCCCGATCACACCTCAAGAAACTTGTTTCATACCCGGTCACCCATTGAAAACATCGAGGAACCGTTTGTCATTTAAAGACCTTTGAAATAAAGGGTGTGTTTTTGTAATATTATATTGACTGAAGTGCATATTTTGTAGTATAATGTGTTAAAGTTTATAATCACACCTATATGTATCTTCGTCGCAATCAACCTTTTGTCCCTCCATCTATGTACCAATTCAAACCGGTTCCTGCCTTGGCGATGGTCATGGCTTTGATGGTGTTGACTCATATCGCGCTGGGGGACACGAACATCGTCTGGAGCGACGAATTCAATGGCGCTTCGATTGATACGACCAAATGGACCTACGATCTCGGCGATAACTGTCCCCAAAACTGCCAATGGGGCAATCAAGAGCTGGAATATTATACCAGCCGCACCAACAATGCTTACGTCGCCAATGGCTTGCTGCACATCGTGGCGCGGCAGGAATCTTATGCCGGTTACAGCTTCACGTCTGCCCGCATGAAGACCCAGGGCCTTTACAGCACTCCGATCTGGGGGCGCTTTGAATGGCGCGCCAAATTGCCGGCCGGCGTTGGCATGTGGCCGGCGCTGTGGATGCTGGGCACCAATATTACGACGGTTGGCTGGCCTACCTGTGGAGAGATTGATGTCGTGGAAAATAACGGAGCAACTCCGACCTGGGTGCAAGGGAGCCTGCACTGGGGACCCAGCAGCGGTGAAATCAACAGAACGGCCACGTACAACTTTCCCAGCCCGGACTCCGTCACCAACTGGCACACGTATGATTTGGTTTGGAAGGCGGGTATAATCCAGTTTTACGTGGACGGCAACCTTTATGAAAACGACACCGGTTTGGCGACGCCGTTCAACGCGCCATACTTCTTCATCATGAACCTGGCCGTGGGCGGCACCTATGTCGGTAAACCCACCATCGCCCAAATCGAAGCCGGCACGGTCTTTCCGCAGGAGATGCAGGTGGATTACGTGCGGGTATATGAACAAACCGCCCCGATGGCGATTGCTGTGGCGCCGCAGACCGATGGAAGTTTGGTTTTAAGCTGGCCGACCAATATCGTTTGCCATTTGCAGGTTCAGACCAATTCGGTGGCGGGCGGCAACTGGTCTGATCTGCCCGGCACGACCAGTCCGTATGTAGTCATCCCCGACCCCAGTCAGAGCGCCGTCTTTTACCGCCTGGAATCGCCTTGAAAAACCGTTGGATGTTTTGTTTTGCTTGCCAAGCTCCCTTGGCTCCCTACGCTGGGAAGGGATCGGAATGCAGAAAACATAACGTCCAAGAAATTCCAGAAACCATCATGGGCTGGATCAGAAAATTGACGCCGGTCGCAGTGCTGATAGTTCTCATGGGTGGAGGTTTGTTCTCGCAGGGCCAGAATGCGTCCCTCAAAGAATTGCAGAATGCCGAGCAGGTCCGGCAATTGACCCCCGAGAAGGCAACGAATCACTATCCCGTGCAGTTGCGGGCGGTGGTGACATTCTTTGATGTAAGTCAGTACTTCCAGTTTGTGCAGGACGACACGGCGGGCATTTATTTCTCCCTGGATGGCTTGCCGGAACAGCCGCCGCTGGAGGCGGGTCAACTGGTAGAGCTGACGGGAGAAGCTGATCCGGGCGAATATGCGCCGGTCGTGCGGGCGCGCCGGATCCAGATCCTGGGCCGTGGAGCCTTCCCTGCCGCCAAGCCCGTCACGTTTGAGCAGCTGGCCAGCGGACAGGAAGACAGCCAGTTTGTGGAGATCCAGGGTATCGTCCGGGCCGCGTATTTTGACCCGACCAGCGGTTATTTTTTTGTGGAGATTGCCACGGGCGGAGGGCGCTTGACCGCTTACGCCCGCAAATTGCCCGTGGCGCAAGGCGACGATTTGGTGGACAGTACCGTGACGGTGCGGGGTGTCTGCGTGACCCATTTCAACCGTCAGCGGCAGTTATTCGACATCAGACTTTTGGTTCCCCGGCCCACCGATCTGGCGATTGATGTCGCTGCGGCCAGCGACCCGTTTACCGTCAAAACGCAACCGATAGAGAAGCTGCTGCAATTCACGCCGCAAGGCCCCTATGGCCACCGGGTTAAAGTGACCGGAACGGTCATTTATCAATTCGGAAACTCATTATACATCGAAGATGAAAAGGAGGGATTGTACGTGGAAACTGCGGAATCGGAAAAGGTACTTCCGGGAGACCAGGTCGAGGTTTTGGGATTCCCCGCCAAGGGGGAATACACACCGGAGTTGCGGGATGCGATTTTCCGGAAGATCGGGTCAGGCCCGCTCCCGACGCCTGATGTCATTAACACCGACGAGGCCTTGAAAGGAACCCATGACTGCCGTCTGGTGCGTATTGCGGCCACGGTACTGGACCGGGCGCGGCACAGTCCCGACCAGTTTCTGGTGCTCCAAACGCCCAGCGGAGTCATATTCCACGCGTATCTGGAAAGCAGTTCTCCCGGCGTTGATTTCGTGTATTTGCAGAATGGCAGCAGGGTAACCATAACCGGGGTGTGCTTGATCGAAACCGGCGGCACCTGGGTGGCGGGCGAGGCCTGGCGCGCCAAATCATTCCGGATATTGATGCGATCTCCGGGCGACATTTCGGTTCTGGAATGGCCGCCGTGGTGGGACCTGCAAAAATTGTTCTGGGTGGTGGGAATTCTCGCCGGCGCGGTTTTCGCCGCCATCGCGTGGGTTTTGATTTTGCGATTGCGCGTTCACAAGCAAACCAGAATCATCCGCGACCAGCTACAGACGGAAGCCTCCCTGAAGGAACGTTACGAGGAATTGTTTGAGAATGCCAATGACATGGTGCTCACCCACGACCTGAACGGTCGGATCACTTCCATCAATAAAGCCGGCGAACGGCTTTTGCAGCGTCCGCGCGAGGCGATTCTGGGAAAAACCCTGATGGGATTTCTCGCCGAAGAACAACGCGAACCCGCCCGGCAATGGTTTGAGCAGGTGACCCTGGGCGCGGAATTGCCACCCGCGGAATGGGAATTTATGAGCGCGTCCGGACAGCGCCTCCGATTGGAATTGAGCGCCCGGCTGGTCAGTCAGACCGGGCAAAATGCCGAGGTGGAAAGCATGGCCCGCGATATCACCGAGCGGAAGCGTTTGGAACGCGAAATTCTGGAAATAAGCAACCGCGAACAACAGCGCATTGGCCATGATTTGCACGACGGCGTGTGCCAGCAACTGGCCGCCATCGCCTATCGCATGGACATCATGGCCGATCAATTGCAGGAAAAAGGCGTGGCCGAGTCGTCCGAGGCGGAAAGAATCGGGGGTCTCGTGAATGAGACCATCACCCAAACCCGCCGGGTGGCGCGCGGCTTGTTTCCCGTGCGGCTGGAGGAAAACGGCCTGTTGTCGGCGATTGAAGAATTCGCCGCCAACGCCGAAAGCTTGTTCAAAATCCAGTGCCAGTTTTCGTTCGACAAATCATTCGCCGGCGTTGACAGCACGGTCTCGCTGCATTTGTATTATATTATCCAGGAGGCGGTTCTGAACGCCGTCAAACATGGCAAAGCTACCAGCATCCTCATTTCCATTAAGCGGGATGGCGACCACTTCATGCTCTCCATTTGCGACAATGGCACGGGTTTTCAGTCACCCCGGAGTTCCACGGGCATGGGCATCCGGATCATGCGTTATCGCAGCAGTGTGATTGGCTCAACATTAGACTTGAAAAGTGCGCCCGGTCAGGGCACTCAAATAACGTGTGCTTTTTATCCGGCCACCGAAGTTGCCGGTGAACTTGTAAAATGATGCCGCTCGCTGCCAGTCAAAATGACAATGCCCGGGAAGGCGCCCACCCGGTGGCCAAGAGCCGTGTGTTCCTCGTGGACGACCATGCCATGTTTCGAGATGGCATGCGTCAGCTCATTGAGCGCGAGCCCGACCTGACCGTGTGCGGCGATGTCGCGGATGCCGACGAAGCCATGCGCGAAATCCGCGAGAAAAAGCCGGACCTGGTCATCGCCGATATTTCCCTTTCCGGCACAACCGGGATTGACCTCATAAAAAACATCAAGGCGGAGTTTGCAGATTTACCGGTGCTGGTGGTTTCGATGCACGAAGAATCGCTTTATGCCGAGCGCGCCTTGCGTGCCGGGGCCATGGGTTATGTCATGAAGCAGGAACCCGCCAAGACCGTCAAAGTTGCCATTCGGAAGGTGCTGGGGGGAGATATTCATTTAAGTGACAAAATGTCCGCAACGATGCTCGCCAAATTCATGCTCGGTAACCGGACCAGTCAGCCGGTGTCACCGATCGAATCGTTAAGCGACCGCGAACTCGAGGTCTTTCGGATGCTGGGAGAAGGCAAGCCCACCCGGCAAATCGCCGAGGAACTGAACCTGACCATTACAACCATCAATTCTTTCCGCAACCGGATCAAGGAAAAGCTCAACCTGAAAAACTCCACCGAGTTGATTCTGCACGCTGTGCAATGGGTTCGCGAGGGCATCACGAAGATGTAATCACAGACGTTTTCCGGAACCGAACCGGAAGCCGGACGGGGCGCAAATGAGCCCGGTTATTTCTATGGCGTATGTCACAGTCACTTTGGAAGTGCCGGTAATTCAAATATGAAAACACAACTTCGGTTTATTCTGCGCGCCGGCCTGATTGCGGCCGCCGGTTTTTATTTTGGCGGATGCGCCACGACTGAATTGAGGTCATACCAGGGAAAGCCGTTCCAGGACAGCCAGTACCAGGGGGGACCGCAGAAAATTCCCGGACGCGTCCAATGTGCCTATTTCGATCTGGGTGGAGAAGGGGTCGCCTATCACAACCTGGACACGAAGAACCACGGCAGTGGGGAGCTCAATCCTGCCAACGGGACGTACCTCAACGAGTTTCGGATGAAAGAAGGCGTGAGCACGTCCTACACCAAGTTCCATGACGAGATTGACAACAATCCGTACAATATCGTGCCGCCGTCAGAGGGACAACTTTATGTCGGTTGGACGGTGCCCGGGGAATGGTTCAACTTGACCGTCAGGGTTGAACATGCCGGGGTTTACACCATAGATCTCTTATACACTTCGAACCGGGGTGGAATGATTTCCCTGGACCGGAACGGCAAACCGCTGGTTTCCCCAGTCAACCTTATCTCCACCAGCACCGACAAGGACCCCTTGGCCTGGCGTCAGTGGCATCATTGGAACATTATGACGAACCTGGCCGAAGTGGCATTGCCCAAAGGGTTGTCGGTTTTAACCCTGCACATCCTCACGCAAGGGAATATGAATCTGGCCTACCTTGATTTTAAGCCAAAGAATAGATAGCCCCGCGCGTCTTCAGTCCTGCCGACGACTATTGAAGCCTGACCCGGAAAAACTCCTGCGGTTCGTTTGGAATGTTGGTGTACGGGGGACTTGCGGCAAAGACGTCATTCCATGGCCCCGTCACATTCGTGGCGGACTGTAGTGCGCCGAAAGGCCAATCCAAAATTAAACTGCCACTTGATGCCTGGACTGACATGGTGGCTGGCGGGTTGACCGTCACCGTCAGCGTTGCCGGCACCGAAGTACAGCCGCCGACGGTCACTGTGACATTATAATCTCCAGCGGCCGCGGTGGTCGCATTTGTGATCGAAGGGTTCTGGTTCGTCGAACTAAACAGGTTTGGCCCCATCCAATTATAGGCCGCGCCAGCCACGGCCGAGGCGGTGAGATTCAAGATCATTCCCGCGTATATGGGACCGTTGTAACCCACGGATGGTGCGGCGGGCGGCGCGCAGGCGATCACGACGCTCGCTTCGGTTGCAGAGTTGGCGGTTTCGCTCGCCTGGCCGATTGAAGTCGCCGCGGAAACCACATAGTAGTTGGTCA
>Ga0335083_10005353_pt1 | contig 16182 bp, 21 predicted proteins | sample Lox_Sample_42_FD_206716 | JGI IMG/M metagenome (GOLD analysis project Ga0335083, IMG submission 206716) | Soil microbial communities from Loxahatchee National Wildlife Refuge, Florida, United States - Lox_Sample_4.2 | ecosystem: Environmental > Terrestrial > Soil > Wetlands | place: USA... | reverse complement strand
AACAAAAATCCTTTGATCAATCAAGGCGACTACTATGTTCCCGTCGGATGAGAATCGAACGATTCGCGCGCCGTGAATCGGATAGTTGAAGTGACCCGTCTCAGAGGGTTTTACGTCTGTTTGCACTGCGGGGAACTCCGCCACTAGTCTGTCTTCTCTGAAATTCCAAATCTGCACGGCCTCCACAATTCTCTTCGTGTCAGAATCTGCCGCGACCGTCGTCTTCGTGCATTCTATCGCCACCAATTGCTCATCCGGCGAGATGTCCGCGGAATTGGGGTTGTTATGCAAGGTGTACGTCCTCAGCTGCTTCTGGGGCGGAAGAGAATCTGCGCGCCCGACGTCAACCACCGTGAGCAAGCAGCCTACGAGCACGATCCATGCGATTTTGGAGAGGACTTTCATTCTGCGTTGTCTGCTACAAACGGCGAAGCAAATTCTGTGCCAAATGCGGTCGTCCACGAAGACCCCCTTCCCCCTTTTTCTACTGTTTACTTTGAGAGACAAGAAGCAGTATTCAAATCATTTAGCTCTTAGCGTTTGGCAACACAATCCGAGGTAGAGGTTAGTTGAGACTGAGTCAAAAACCCATTTCACCCGAAGGCGCAGCATTCGGGAGACACTTGGATACACGGGACTGCATCCATCCTTCGGGAGCGTATCCGCAGATAAGTATTGATAAATCCGCTTCCCACTAGTGATCCGGGGTCGAGAAAACAGGCAGGTCAGGAATTGAGTGGTTTAGCTGGCGAAAGATTCTGATGCTTACGGCGTCCTTCGATCCATTCGTTCAGCGCGACACCCAAATCGTCCTGATTGCACGAATGCTGAAGAATCTGACCGTCCGGACCAACTGGGGATATGTTGAAGCCCTCTTCGACATCTTCCCAGTACATGACCTCACCTGACTTTTCTGCAACGACAACCACCTGCTCACGGTTCCCGTAACGCAAGATGGATGCGAAATATGGATCGACCGAATGTTGCTGGAAGGTTTTGATTTGTTGAGGGTTGCACTTCTTCAAGTCCAGCTTCAGGACCTCTTTCACGTCTTCTATCGTCGCAGGGTGCCAAGGCATCGGATCTTAAGGTTCAAAGTTTAGCGGTTGCGGCCTTAGACTGCAAATCCGGATAGGTGTTGAGAAATCCGCTTATCACTACCTATCTCAATGTGAGACATTTTTTCGAAAGTGGCTCAGTTCGGCGAAATATCGAACAGCGTCGGCTCAATCAGTGCCGATACCTGGACGTTCAGCGGTGTGGCAATACCCTTCTCCGCGCACAGACGCCGGAACCGCTCGACTGACGCCACCGCAAATCCTTCGTAATGATTGTTGAAATAGACGTACTGCGGTATCCCGCGCCTCTGAACCATCTGACATACATCAACCCACGAATTCATGCTCGCCGTTTTGTCCTCGACAACCTGATTCCAAACGGTAGTCTTTGCCTCGATCGCCTTGCGATCGCCGAGCAAACGGATGTAAACAAAATCGGCCGTGATGGGATCGATCGTCGAGAATACGCGTTCCGCTGACGGCATGAGCGAATGGTCTTGAAGCACCAGGGCAACGTTGTTTTCCTTCAGCAGATCGGCAAACCGCTTCGTTAACCACCATTTATTTCGGATCTCTACAGCGAACTTGTATCCACCGCGCGGGAGTCTTTTGAAAAACGGCTTAAGCCGATCGAGAAATTGCACGGGACTGTTGAAAACGTCTCTGTTGAAATATGGGAACTGGAAAACCATCGGCCCCAATTTTTCGCCCAACACCCCCGCCGTGCTAACAAACTCCTCAAAGTCTTTCTCGCAATCGACCAGAATTTTCTGATGTGTAATGGCTTGCGGGATCTTCAGCGAGAAGATGAAGCCGGGCGGCGTCTTGAGCGCCCAATTGCGGACGGCTTCCGTGGTGGGACAACGATAGAAGGTCGAGTCCACTTCAACGGTGTCGAAGCGACTCGAATAATAACGGAGGTAATTGGCGGATTTCATGCCCTTGGGGTAGAAGGAACCGTTCCAGCCGTCGGCTGTGAAGGACGATGTTCCGAGACGGATTTGCGCAGTCATTTTCACTCGGCGTCTTGCTCAGATTTTTCAAACGCCCTGATATACCCACTCTAGAAATAGAGCGGGGGTCATGAAGCCGTTGCCCCATTCCTCGTCGGTCCGCGCGGTGGGCTTAGCAGCAATAATTTCCACCAAAGATCGGCCTTGTTTTTTCATTGTTGCGACTTTTTCTCTAGCGTCGGCTAACACGTCGCGGAAGAGTATCAGGTCGGCCTTCCCACCCACGGCACCGTGCCCCGGAATGACGATCGTCTTGTCCGTCACCTTGGCGATGTTCTCTTCCGCTGCGCGTATTTGCCCGTCGATGCTTCCCCCGGTCGAGTAATCCACGAAGGGGTAGTTGCGATTCCAGAAAGTGTCTCCCGTGTGGAAGACGTCAGCTTCCACGAAATGTACGGAGATGTCGGAGTCGGTATGGGCGGGCAAATAGTGTTTCAGAACCAACGTAGTGTTGTTCGCGTGTAGGGTGTAGTCCTCGGCGAAGACTGTCGAAGGAATCGCTCCCGGCGGCGCGGCTGGAAAGGTGTGCTTCCAACCTTCCAGGCGCGTATCGACCAAGAGACGCTTGCGCGTGTTTTCTTGCGACAGGACTCTGGCACCGGTTTGATGAATCCATTCGTTTCCGCCAGTGTGATCGAAGTGCCAGTGCGTGTTGATGAGTTGCTTGATGGGATCCGCATTGATGCCCGCGATCGCTTTCGAGACGTTCGGACGGGCCGTTACGATCTCCGCATCGACGAGCAGCTTCCCGTCGGGGCCGGTAAGAACGGCGATATTTCCACCCGCGCCAAGCAGAACACTTATATTCCGCCAAAGGTATTGGACGGTGATCTTGGCTGTTGTGGCGACGTTGAAAGCAGTCGGAACGAGCACATCCTCCGACTGAGCGGCCAAAGCTTCCGGAGCAAGCCAAGCGGTGGTAGCGGTTAGTCCTGCGGCGACGAGGAACTGACGGCGTGAAATTTCGACCGACCGTGTGCTGACCATTGCGATGCTCTGATGCTACTCTGTGGAAATGGACAAGGACAAGATCCTAGTTGAAGCGAAGGCCGAACTTGAAAGGCACGTTTGGGGCACGTTCGTCGAGGGGAAGGCGACGGTTGCGCTCGGCGGTACAAGTGTAGTTGTTTCCGGTTGCGAAGCCTGCCGCAAGCGTTTCGGAACCAACAGTCAATACCTGCGGCATCTCAGCGATGATGTCCTGCCAAATATTTTGTGGAAGGCTTTCGAGATCGCCGGCAAATCAGTGTAAAAACAAATTTCTGATCGCAGTGCAAATATACTTACAGCAATGAGCGACGCACACTTCATCGAACCCGTGCCGTGCCTCGCGGTAACGAAACTACCGGAAGGCGAAGCGTGGCAATACGAATTAAAACTGGATGGATATCGGGCATTAGCGGTAAAGCATGACGGACAGGTGACCCTGTTTTCCCGCAAAAGAAAACGTTTCAACAACCGCTTCCCCGCTATCGCCGCAGCTCTTGCAAGGCTGCCAGACGACACGATTATTGACGGCGAGATCGTAGCAATCGATGAATCCGGTCGCCCATCATTCAGCCAACTTCAGAACTTCTCGGCGAATGCCGATGCCGTTACTTTCTACGCTTTCGACATGCTGATGTGGAAGGGGGAGGATTTGCGGACGCAGCCCCTCGATAAGCGTCGCGAGTTGCTGCGGACGAAGGCGATGCCGAAACTGCGCGCCATTCATTTCTCTGAAGGTTTTGCAGCTGACGCGGAAAAGATGATTTCAGCCGTCAGGTCGCAGGGGCTTGAGGGGATTGTCGCAAAACGCCGCGACAGCTTGTACGAGTCCGGCAGCCGGAATGGTGCCTGGGTGAAAATGCGGATCGGTGGCGGTCAGGAATTTGTCATTGGCGGTTACACACCAAGCCCGACAAACTTCCATGCGGTCCTCGTGGGATATTTCGAGCGGAACAAACTCATGTTTGCGGCGCGCGTACGTAACGGCTTCGTCCCGGCGTTGCGCGCAACAGTGTTCCGAAAATTCAAAGGCCTCGAAAGTCGTAAATGCCCGTTCGCTAATCTGCCGGAAAGCGTAAAAGGGCGTTGGGGTGAAGGACTAACGGCTGCCGACATGGAGAAATGTGTGTGGCTAAAGCCGAAACTGGTAGCGGCAATCGAATATGCGGAATGGACGCCGGCTAATCACCTTCGTCACTCCCGATTTGTCGCGCTTCGAGAAGACAAAGATCCACGGCAGGTTGTGCGCGAGTAATATGCGGGCGTCAAGGAAGCGGTGCTGTGTACCGAGTAATGTTCGTCAGCGGGAGGGATTCCGTCGCATTATGAGATAGGTCGTGATAATTCCTGTTCGCAACACCTATGTTTACAACCGCTGGTTGCGCGAGTACATTTCCGGTCACGCCCTAAAGTGACGGCGGTCACTGAAATAACGTAAGCGGCGAAGCTATGTTGAGTTGATTCATCCACCCCGCGGAAAAGGAGCCGAGCCATGTTCTCGACTTGCGCTAACCCAGATTGCGCCACTCCGTTGGACTACCACCAGGGCCAGTTTTTCCGGTTTCACAACGATCACGTGGATGAGCTAGCGGACATGAAGTCCCACTCGGTGCAGCATTTCTGGTTATGCGAGCGCTGCAGCGAGAAGTACACTTTGCAATACGAAAAAAGTAGAGGCGTTCTCATCAGCGCTCGTTCTGAAACGATAAGCCGGGGAATGACGCGTTTGATCGCCGCGGCTTGACCTTAGCATCTAAGGGATTTTTGAGGTTCGAAGGTGGTCAACACCTGCGAGGGGGAGTGAAGTTGGTAGCCCAGAGAGTAGCCACCATGGTGCGGAATGAATTCGGTATGCTAATCACGCAACTGACAGCGGAAGAGTGTCGAGAACTTCTGGCCCGGACGGGATTAGGCCATCTCGGTTGCGCCCGCAATAATGAACCGTATGTGGTGCCTATGTACTTTGCCTACGAGAGCGATTACCTGTATGGATTTTCGACCTTTGGGCGAAAAATCGAGTGGATGCGCGCGAATCCTAAGGTCTGCGTAGAGGTCGAAGAGATTGCCAGTCACAACAGTTGGGCAAGCGTAATCATCACTGGCCAATACCAAGAACTACCAAACACTGCTGAACGTTGCCACGCCTACACGTTGCTGGAGCAGCGCACACTTTGGTGGCAAATCGCTAAAGCGGCCGGTGAGCTCCGAACGACGCAACCCCTTCCCACGATCTTCTATCGCATTCATATCGACACTATGACGGGCCACCGTGCTGCACATGATGACGCAACCGAATTCGCGAAGGTACGGTTACGTTAATGGTGCGGTACTCGGGAATCTGGTGGCGTTTTGGTCTCGTGCTACTGCCAACCAAAACCACACCGTCGGACTAGGCATCTGTGCGTTCCGTGGATACCATCCTACTATCTTGAGCCTCCGTCCTGAGGTAAGTGCTGGAATGATTCGCCACCGTCCGTGGATTGTGCCAGTCGCGTGTGCTGCGATCGCTTTCGCCCTTCTCTGGTTTTATCTTTCAAAGTCTCGTCCGGACGAGAGGGCAATCGCAGCCGCTGAGGATGAAGTCTACGAAGCGGTGGTTCGCGCCATGCTTACCCCAACGCATGGGGAAGCCACCATGAATCAGTTGGTCTTTGAAGATAACGTGCAAGTCGGGCTTATGACCGGAGAAGATGAAGGAGGATGCAAAAAGAGTGTCCGCCAGCGGCTACACTTGGACGACACGCCTCCGTTTAATACCCTCGCCGATAAAGTCTATCGTCTCGTTACACGCGGCTGGTACGATGACTCGCCACGACCCGACACAATTCAAGACTTCGTTGAGAAGTCATGCACCAAGGGGCCACTTTCTAGAACATTTCATACTGACTTTCCTCGGGCTTTCATTGATCCCAATTCCGTTTTGTTCGACATCGTGCCTGCTGATAGAAATGGCCTGAAGGATTTTCGACAAACATTCCCGAAGGCTGCCGGAATCATTTCGTTGTCTCATGTGGGTTTCGACTCTGGTCTGCATGAAGCTATGGTATCCGCTTCGTTTGTTTGCGGCGTTCTGTGTGGCGGGGGGCAACTCTACGTTCTCAGAAAAGCACGGGGGAAATGGGAGGTTATCAGAAATTCGATAATTTGGATGTCGTAGCTGTTCCCAACTGCATCGGCGCAATATTTGATGTGGCGGGCGATAACTGTTGAGAAATCCGCTTATCACTAGCAATCTCAGGATGAGATAGGTAGTGATAATCCCTGTTCGCAGCATCTATCTGAATCTCATTGTCCGGTAACCGCGTTTACCAGGGGGAATCCCCCCGAGGCTTGGATACCTGTCAGCGAACGTCTTGAGGTCAGGCGGCGTCAAATGTCAGGCTTAGGAAAGTTGCGCGGCACGCTCGGACACGTCCTGCTACATCATGACTGGCTACATTTCTCACTACACTATCGCGTGGGATTTGACTTTCGTTCGACGTGGCTTGAATCTGTGAATCGCGGAGGGTAGTTATGGGTGAGAGCGGCAAGAACACAGGCGTGCCCTACGAGCGTTTAGTACAAGGCATTTTCCAAGCCATCCACGATCAAGACGAAGTTAACAATCTTACCGTCGAGCGCGATAAGACTCTCCAGGGTAAAATCTCCACGCACCAAATTGACGTGTATTGGCAATTCGAGAAAGGCGGAATCACATACGAAACAATTGTTCAAGCAAGAGACTGGCAGAACGCGGTCAAGCAGGGTGACCTTTTTCATTTCAAGTGTATTTTGGATGATTTGCCCGGGCAGCCGCGCGGAGTTTTCGTCACGCGAACCGGCTACCAGCAAGGCGCGAAACACTTCGCGGCCGCGCAGGGAATAATTCTTTATGAGCTGGACGAACTGCCAAAGCCACCTGGCCTCGTCATAACAACGCTCGGCTGGGGCAGATATTACGTGCAGCTCAGATCTTTCAAAATCCAGCCCAAAGATCCTGACGAGAAACCGATCGAAGAACTTGCTTTGGGATTGAGCTTCACCGCATGTGAGCCGCGCTTCGCCAACCTGCATTTCCAGGCTGACACTGCACCTGGCTCAACCGATCAGCGTTCAGTCATGCTGGCACCCCGGCAACTTCTGGAGATGATTCTCTACGACCCGAATCAGGCACCTATCAGCAACATGGAGACCGTCGTACGCGAAGAGTGCGCCATCATCCGAGACGCAGACCTTAAGAGCAAACATGTGGAACGCGTTTTCACTACAGATACGTTTCTCGGACCGGAACTTACGGAGGCTGGCTTCATTAAAATCAAATCCGTATCCTTTGATGTTGAAGTTGAGCAGAAGTTCAGGCCAGCCCATTTCGCCCTGACCAAATTCGCGCAACTCGTGCTACGTGACATTTCTTCTGACAAAACGCGTTTGTTTCTAGCGCCGAAAGAAACTTCATGACAGTCGATTCCGTAGCCCACGTTCAGCGCGCATCTTCATCGCTCACGCGATTAACCTTCAGCGAGGTGCTTGAACTCGGCGTCGATTCGTGTCTCCTGACTGCGGATCGCCTGGTCTGCCGCAAAGCGCTGCCTCAAAATCAGCGGCGGATTCAATTTTTTGTGTCGGCCGCTCCGTCCCAGAGCGTTCGCGGATTGAAAAAAGCAGAAAACGGACCTCGAGGAGGAGCACGGCCATCTCGAGGCGAAGGAGGCCGTATGCCAGCCGGCGCATGGCCAACGCTTCGCGTTCGGTCACTTCGGTAGCAGGTTTCTCCATGTCAGGCAGATTTTGCGGCTGACTCTTGTGTTCGTCGAACTTCGCGATGTAGCGACCTAGAACTTTGTTAATCTCGTTCATTATTCTTTCCTCCTCTAGAATGGAATGCTCTGCGCTCGGCGATACCCCATCGCACTGAGATCAGGAAACCTTTACCCACGAGCGCTCCTCGCCCTTCCGCGGAAAGGCGACGAATGCAGACCATGGGTCCCGCTTCCCGCAAGCGCCCAAAAGCAGGTAAAGCCGCTCGCGGGGAAATTTACAGTCGTTGCCACCAAGATTCCGGCCCTTCGTCGGTGGGCGACAAATTCTCGAAGGCCGATCGGCGTGGTGTCGGGTCGGATGTCGGACACCATGACCACGGTTCCGGCGCGGGATTCAACCCGCCAGCCGCGAGCGTCAACGCTCCCGCCGCTGCGTTGGCTGCGTCGTCATGCGAAGCGGGCGGATGATCGATGGTGTCCCGGCCACTGCGAGAGCTTCTCCGCTCCAAGGATTGAAATTGCGTCCGCAGCCGCTTCGAGCTAGGCATTCGCACCAGCCCCGAGTTCACCAGCGCCGCGAATTCTCCGTAGATCTCACTCCGCGTCTTCGGCGAATGCTGATAAGTGACCCCATGCGCCAGGAACCGCTCGACCACCCATTGCGCCGAATATCGGTCGCCCGTGACCACGCGCACGCGATACGTGGCCAGAATTCCCGCGAACTCTTCGCACACGGCATCCGGACTGAATGGCGGACGCCGTTCCCACACTCCGTCCAGAACGCACTTCTTGAACAGCGATAAGTGCGCGACGGCGAGCGTCATCGAATCCGAACTGCCGCCCGATGGATCACAGAACGCAACGTACTTCATTGCGCCACCTCCTCGTCGAAGCAGGGCGGCAAGATTTCAGGTCTGTCATGGTCCGTCGCGGCTTCGAGCATCTCTGCGGTGAACAATCGCTCGCAATCGCTCCTGAAATCGCCGCCCCATTCGGCTGATGCAATCGCGGGATCGCGTTCGTACGCCTGCGCGACCACGCGCCCGTCCAACGTCGGATTCATTTCGAGTGAACTCGCTTTCCAAAACAAAACATCGGAGTCATCCTTCGCGTAGTGGTTCTCGAACGCGCGGTAGAGTTCACCGCGACGCGCATAGGGCGAGGAGATCGAGAGCAGCAGCGAGCCGGGAATCGACGCAAGGCACGGGCGCTCGGCAATCAGGATTTCTTCGTCGGGCGTGGCGCTCGATTCTTGCGGAAGAAACGCTATCTCATCGTTTGTGATAATGTGCGACGTGTCACCTCTGAGCGTCGCGGGGTTTGCGGTCTTCGTTTCGAGAATGCAACTGTTACTGAACTCCAGCGAATCCTTCGTCTCGCCGACGATCATCGACGCAATCGATGGCACTTTCCGGCAGAAGCCGCGTTGAAAGCGGCCGATAACGCGCGATTGGCGACGGTCGGGAGAGACGGTCATGCCTACGGCGACTTCACCCGCGGCGAGATACTCGGCGTAGTCGCGGAAGACCGTCATGTAAACCGTCACGAGCGCGGCGATCAACGACTTGCCTGCGCGGCGTCCTGTCGCAACCCACACTTCGCGAAATGGCTGCGTTGGAACGTGAATGCGGCCGGTGTGACGCTGATAGCGCTCAATGTCGCTCTGACTCATCGGCAGCGCGAAGACGGTGCGGAGGAATGTGAGCCACGGCGCCCATGAATCGCCCTTGAACGAGTGTGCGAAGATTTTCGGATGCTCCATCGCGGCGACGATGCTCATCGTTTTCATTCCGCGTGCTCCGCGATGATCTTGTCGAGCGTCTCGTTAGCGCCGTGATTGCCGCCTGCATCGAACAGCGCTTTTAGGACGTTTGCCAGTTGCGCCCTGCATCGACTAAGCCGATCCATCTCGTCATTCGTGGCCTGACATTGCAGAAACTTCCTGGTAAGTGCGGACATTTCGACGTATGAACTACACGCAACCTCGATCATAGTGGCGCGCATCGGCGATGAGCCCGGCCCGAGTTCTGACTGCAACCGTTCCTTGTAACCCCGATACATCTCTTCGCGACGCTGGCGCGCCTCCCGGTTGTTCCTGACGGCAACCCCGACGCGTCTTGCGCGCTCTTCTGGCGACAAGGTCGGCCGTTTGCGAGGACACTCCGCGGACACTCCTGCTCGCACGTTACTCATTCTGCGCCACTTGGCGTCGAGCTTTGGTTCTCAGAACGGAAGGCCGGTCACTCTCCGCGCTGATTTCGAGGCTCCGAATCGCCTTCTCCTCGTCGAAAACGATCCTGTCACCGAGCCGTAAGTGCGCGATTCGCCGCTGTTTAACGAGTTCGTAGACTGTTGAGCGACTGATTCCGAGCTTTGCGGCGAGTTCATCGACCGATAGAAACTTCATGGCGTTACACCTCCGAGACGATGATTGAAACGTGCGGGCACACGTGTGCGCGTAGCGGGGTGTTCCACGTGAGCCATGGAAAAACGCACTTCTAAACATTTACGGGGGGAATTTTATCTACTCCCCCTATTTCTATACTCTCGCGTGTTATTAAGAAGATAGGGTGGAACATGTGGAACACCTACCCGAATAAAGGGTTAAGACGTGGCCCAAGACGTGGCCCACACGTGGCCCACCCCCCAACTTGTGGCACGCTTTTGTCACTTTTCGTCTCGGACGTAGAATCCGGGCATCGATACCTCACGCTTACCGCCGTCCGGGTCGTGGCACACGCGCTTGCGAACTCTGTGCCACCGGTTGTGGCGCAGGCAACGAGCCACCTGAATCCTGTCACGCTGCGAGAGGTTCTTGATGTCTTTTCCGACGGCGTGAACCAGAATGTCGGTGACGGTGACGGCATCGCGGCTTGAATCGAACGGCGTGATCGGCACTCCATTCGGCTCGCTTCTCTGCTCCGGGTTTTCAAGCCACGCCAGGATCGTGGCGTCCCAAACGCCTTCCTCGTAGCGCTCGTCCTGCTCCTCGCTGGCGAGCGCGTTGAGTCCTTCGGTTTCGAGCCACCACGGATCACCCGCCTGATAACGCAGCACCGCTTCCGCCCAGAGTTGATCGCGATCCTGTTCCAGCGCGGCAACGTCGATCACGCCACAATCCACCGGCCAGAATCTTCTGCCGCCGGTTTCGTCTTCGAGCGGCGCTTCCTCGTTCACAGATGCAGCGAAAACATTTCCCCTCGGAGCATCAATCGCCCGCCTTCCATACGGCGGCCGGAAGTGGTCTGCGACGGCGGTGAGGAAACTCTTCACGCTCTCCATGTCGCTGCGCCGGACGCTGGCAAGCTCCGAGAGTTCGACGATCCACTTGCCCAGCAGTTCGACTCGCGCATCCTTGTTGCGGAGGTCGCTGATGTGATCGGTGAACCACTGGTCTCTCACCGCGAGAGTCCGCAGCGCCTTGCTTTTCTGAATCCCTTGCTCGCCGATGAGCAGAAGTGTGTGATCCGCTTGGCAGCCCGGCTCGAAAATTCGCGCCACCGCCGAGATGAGCCAGCGCGCGGCGACGGCCTGCGAGAACTCTGAGTCCACCACTCCCAGGTATTTCGTGAGCCACGTATCGATGCGCTCCTCGCCGTCCCACGTGAGCGAGTTCAAATATTCCCGCACCGGATGAAACTTGTTTTGTTCCGCCACCGCGTTGACCGCTTCGCTCGCGGTTCGCGGGTTGACCTCGACTTTGTTGTGCTGTAACCAATCGGCAGTGCGGATGTCGTCCACGTCGCTCCAGATTCCGGTTTTTCCCCACGGCGTCGCGTTGCGCGCGACCGTCGCCAACGAGAACTCGTCGAACGCGATCACTCTGGCCCACGGATTTGAATCGCGCAGCATGATGATGGCGTTCGAGAGCGACGCCTTCGCTTTTCCCTGCTCGTCGGTGAGCAACCGGCGCAACTCCTCGGCCTCGCCGCGCGCCTTGTCGATGGCTTCGAGCATCGCGTCATCGCCGCGCTCGGAGATGAAATCGTCGGGCCCGTTGATTCCGTCCTCGGCGGGAATCTCGACGAACGCGACGCTCGCACCGCGCGCCACAAGCTCTTTCTGGAATCGCACGCGCGCCTTCCGCACTCTCGGATTCGTCAAGACGTTTGAGTCGAAGGCGATCAGCGCGTGGCGCCCCTTCATGTAGATCAGATCGAGATCGGGTGACGGTCCCGTCTCGGCTTTCGAGCCGCCGTTCGGTTTCTCGGCTTTTCCGCACTTCCGTTTCCAGCCATCGCTGCCGCCCACCGCTACGACGAGGTAGCGTCTGCGTGAGCGCGCGGACAAGGCCGCCAACGCCAGCGCGGATTTTTCCGCTTCCACGAAAATGACCGCGACGCCCGTGTCGCCCAAGGACTGAAGGGCGCCCGGCGCGAAGAACAAGTGACGGCAACCGGCTTCCATCAAATACTTCGGCCCGTCAGCGATCGGTGAATCCAAGCGCACCCGCGCGCCGTTGCGCTCTCCGCTCGCGGGATGCAGGTAGGGAAACAGGATGCCGCCGAGATCGTGACCGCGATGCGATCCGTTGACGCCGAGGAACTCCCGCGTCTCTGAATCGGTGAGCGACGCCACGCGCGCCGCCCGCAATATCTCCATCGAGATGCCGAAGGCCGCCAAGTGCTCCGCGTGCCTTGAAGAGATGAAGTCGGGGCTCATGTGGAAGCACCCGGCGCGGCTGCCTTACTCGCCTCCCGCTCCGCGTGTTTGGCATATCGAGCACGGACGCTCTTTTCAAGGGCCGCTAGGTTCATTTGCGCGCCGGGGGCGAGGATGATCGAGCGGTAACTGCCGTCGCGGTGATCGGTGAAGCGGTCTCCGATCTGTTTTTCCGCCAGATAGTCCACCTCCTCAAGCGGCTCTGCGCCTTTCCAGTCCAGCACGAAAAGTTCGACTGAATCGACAGACTCCGTCCAGACGCGGTGTACGCGGTGGGCCACCCAGCCAACCACGGGGTATTCGCCGTGGTCGAAAGTGCCGTCACCATTCAGCGCGCCCCAGATCACGCGCCAGCCCACGGCCGGAATCATCGCCCTGATTTCCCCCTACGTCCCTTCCCCCATGTGTCACCTCGCCTATATGCGTGTTACACTCGGGGTTGATTTTCCCCTGTGCAATGGAAAAGGCTCGGGTCGTGGCCCGAGCCTTTTCGTTTTTGAGTTGGGTTTAGAAAGCGATGTCCTCATCCGTTGCGACGTACTTTTCCTTTTTCGCTTCCGCGGGCTCGTCCAGGTCCAATTCATCCAGCACCGAAACCGTCGTGCCCTTCTTGAATCGCGGCACGGTCCACGCGTCCGGCACTTCGACTTTCCTCTGGCCCTTCGCCGGTTTCAGCACCGCGGTCACATTCGCGTAGGTCCGGCCATCGCGCGCGTTGTGGCCGATGACGAGCCGCGCGTGAGTTCCGAGCAATGTCCGCACGTCGAATCCCTCGTCAGGCGCGGAGAGTCCCATGCCCTTCACGGCCTTCGTGAGGTTGGACTTTTCATGCGTGGATTTTCCAAGCGTCTGAAATGCCAACAACGGCTCGTCCCGGTCATCGCTTTCGTCCGTCATCCAGACGAAGCGCAGGGAATCGCGCTCACCGTAAGAGTTCTCGACGACGCCGAGGTCCGTGATCGCGACGAGCTGCGCCGGGTGCTCGCCCTCCGATGGAACCGGGAAACCCTTACCGCTACCGCCAATTTTCCAACCCATGATTTTCCCCTTGCGCCCCAAAGTGAGGCGACTTGTTATTTACTTGTCGTACTAACGGCCTCGACATCAGGCCGAGCTTGTTGGTCGTCGCCGCCGAACATCGGCAGTGTGAGTTCGTTGATTAACTTTTTGTCTTCGCCGACTTCCTTCGGCCACGGCACGCAGCGCGTGCACGCGAGCAAGGGCTTTCCACTGACGACGACGAGCCGCACATCGACGCGCGCGATGTCGCGGTCGCTTCCGTGAGACAGCGCGTGCTTCCGCGCGTTCTTGGGCTCACCGCGCACGCGATGGCATTTGTAGCAACGGTGCTCCTGTTGGCTTGCCCACTTTTCCGCCTGCGCCCACCATTCCTGTGAATACATCTTTAGGCTTTCCATCTCTTTTCTCCTCCCACTCGTGCCGCGACTTCTTCGTCGCTCGCGCCCCAACTTCACTCGACGCGGATTTGCGAAACGAGTTCGACGAACTTTTCTTGATCGAGTCCGAGCTTCTTTGCGTCGGCGATTGCGGGGGCGAGGCTTTTCAACTCACGCATTGGCGCTCTCTTCGACAGCCGCACTGTTCGCGGAGCGCTCCGACTTGACGGCCGAAGATTCCATCTCCCTAATCTTGCGGCGCAAGAGGGCGACTCCCGCGCGGTCGAAGACGAAGCCCTGACCGGCAACTTCAACTGTGGCGAGATAGGTGAGCAGGAAGTTGATCCGGCGCGCGGTTTTGTCGTCCGGCACACGAGTGCCAGCAAGGACGCCGCTGATGTACGACGGCGGCTTTTCAATCGCCGCCGCGATTTTGCTTTTGGGATACCGTTGGCGGAGCATCACCCGCTCGAAGGCGTCTACAAGAAAACTCATGCAACACCTCTCACACATCGCGATCTCATCAGTCGCCGCTCGACGGCGAGACGGCAGGGTTATCCCCTGCCGTTTCGATCTGTCTGTGACGCGGCTCGGTGCGCGTGGCGGCAGGCTGCCGCTAGAGGCTTCCTCGAAAGCGATATCCCCGAGGCGCGTTCGTTCATCACCGGCAAAGCTAATCACCAGAAACGGCTTTCGCTTTCGCGCGGGGCCAGCGCTTTGTAGTTCCTGCTGACCGCTTCCTCCGCGATGTAGCAGTTGTTCTCGCTGCGCTCTCGGTGGCCATTCTGGGGCGTATCCCGGCGGCGCGTTCCGCTTTCGCTTTGCGCCTTCGCTGTACTGCATATCGGGAACTGCAAGCCCGTGGGGCTCCCTATTCGGGTCCGATCCCACTCGAACGCTGACCGGAGTGCTAGAGGCAAAACTTTTTCTGCCTACGCGCGTGAAAATAGCCGGAAATCATCGCGGCGAAGAAGAAAGTGCATATGTAATTTTTGTTGGTCAGAAACGACAGGAAAGAGAGGACTTAGAAAGGCAGACTGCGAGGCAAAATGTTTCGATGTTTTGCTAGTCTTCGCGGAGTGCGCGAGTGATGAATGTTTTGACGCGGTCCTTTAGGCTTTCTTCTCCGTAGGCTTCCGTGAGCGATTTCGCCACCCATCCCTTCGGGCACACCTTGCGGGATTTAATCTTGCGTTCTTCCAAGACGCGGTCCGTCATCTTGGCGATGTCCGCCTGAGTGTAGGGCTCGCCCAATTGGTCCAATCGGCGCGCGGCTTCTCGAATCGCGTCAATGAGTCGATCCTTTCGTCGGAAGGCACGTCGCCAAAGTTCCTCCACCTTCGACGCGAGGCGGCTCTGTTTGCGGCGCTCGATTTCGACGCGGGCGCGCTCTTGAATCTTAATCAGATCGTGCGCCGCTTCTCCCGGTGTCTTCGGCTCCGGCCGGGTGAGCCACGCATTCGCTGTGACTGAGCCGGTGATGATGCGGTAGTCGGGATTCAGTTCGTTGAGCTTCTCGCACTCGTCAATCACGGACTGAGCCTTGTTGGCTGACATGTTGTCCCAATCGAGACCTTCCGTCACGTGCTTGTAACGACGAAGCCACTCCTCACGCGTGATGCCGGTAACTGCCTCCATCGTCTTTGACCAATTACTGTCCACTCGGTGTCCTCACGACGCGGACTACGTGCGATTACACCGCACTAAACACCATCGCGTCCGCCATGTCAACCCGCCACACGCGATTAAAATCAACGACATACAACACGCCGCACTACGCGCACAAACGGGCTGAGGGCTACGAACCAGAAGGTCGGAGGTTCGACTCCTCTCGGGCGCGCCACTCGTTATCGGCTTGGGATTTTATTCACTTAGGCAAATCTCGCGTCAGGTCTTCTGCGGTCACTGCGGGGACTGGAACCTTTTCTGTCCTTCCGGCCAGCTTGCCGACTGCGTTCCCCTCTCATAACCTTGTTACAAGCTGAAATCTGTTCTGGCTTCCGAGTGGAAGTCCGCGCCGAACTGCGCGGCGCCATACCGTTGAGAGGCAAGTCAACATGAAGGTTGCCCACCGTATAGCCACGATTTTCGTGTGCTGCTCGCTAACCGCCATCCTCTTGGGGGCCATGGGGTGTGCCAGCACGGGGGGCTACGGGGGTGGGGCGAAAGTCCCGGCAACTCCGGTGGGGCTGGCGGCTAGCACGGGTAACGCGCAGGTCGCTCTGACCTGGACGGCGAGCACCGGCGCTACCGGCTATTACGTGAAGCGCTCGACGACGAGCGGCGGTCCTTACACGCAAATTTCAACGCCATCGGCTGCGAATTT
>Ga0335083_10005352_pt1 | contig 16183 bp, 13 predicted proteins | sample Lox_Sample_42_FD_206716 | JGI IMG/M metagenome (GOLD analysis project Ga0335083, IMG submission 206716) | Soil microbial communities from Loxahatchee National Wildlife Refuge, Florida, United States - Lox_Sample_4.2 | ecosystem: Environmental > Terrestrial > Soil > Wetlands | place: USA... | reverse complement strand
TGTACCTGACCGGCCACGGCGTGGAGCGGAAGGACTTCAACTCCTACGGCTCCCGCCGCGGCAACCACGAGGTGATGATCCGCGGCACCTTCGCCAACATCCGGCTGCGCAACCAGCTCGCGCCGGGCACCGAGGGCGGTGTCACCACCAAGGATGGCGAGCAGATGTCCATCTACGACGCCTCCCGCCAGTACATCGCCGACGGCACCCCGCTGGTCGTGCTCGGCGGCAAGGAGTACGGCTCGGGCTCGTCCCGCGACTGGGCCGCCAAGGGCACGCTGCTGCTCGGCGTCCGCGCGGTGCTCGTGGAGTCCTTCGAGCGCATCCACCGGTCCAACCTCATCGGCATGGGCGTGCTGCCCCTGCAGTACCGGCCGGGGGAGTCGGCGGCCTCATTGGGCCTCACCGGGAACGAGACCTTCGATATCCGTGGCATCGAGCAGATAAATTCCGGAAATATTCCGAACGAAGTGGCGATTTCCGCCGACGGAAAGGAATTCCGCGCGGTGGTCCGGATCGACACCCCGGGTGAGGCGGATTACTACCGGCACGGCGGCATCATGCAGTACGTGCTCCGGTCGCTGCGGTAACTTTCGGGGATGCCCGTCCCGGAGTCCGTTGTCAGCAGGCTCCGCGCGGCCGGATGCGTATTCGCCGAGGACGAGGCCCGGCTGCTGACCTCGGCCGCCCGGGCCCCGGCCGAGCTCGACGCGATGGTGCGCCGGCGCGTCGCGGGGGAGCCGCTGGAGCAGGTCCTCGGCTGGGCCGAGTTCTGCGGCCTGCGGATCGCCGTGGCGCCCGGCGTGTTCGTGCCCCGGCGCCGCACCGAGTTCCTCGTCCGGCAGGCGCTGGAGCTGTCCCGGCCGGGCGACGTGATCGTCGACCTGTGCTGCGGCGCGGGCGCCATCGGCGCCGCGCTCGCGGCAGCCGCGGACCGGGCCGAGGTGCACGCGGCCGACATCGACCCGGCCGCGGTGCGCTGCGCCCGGCAGAACCTTCCCGGGGGCCACGTCTACCAGGGTGACCTGTACGACCCGCTGCCCGCCCGGCTGCGGGGGCAGGTCGCCGTGCTGACCGCCAACGTGCCCTACGTGCCTACCGGGGAGATCGGGTTCCTCCCGCCCGAGGCCCGTACGCACGAGCCGCTGGCCGCCCTGGACGGCGGCGCGGACGGCCTCGACGTGCTGCGCCGCGTCGCCGCCGGGGCCCCGCGATGGCTGGCCCCCGGCGGTTACCTGCTCATCGAGGCCAGCGAGCGCCAGGTGCCGTCGGCCCGGGCCGCCTTCGCCGCCAGCGGCCTGTCCGCCCGGGTGGCTGGCTCGGCGGACCTGGACGTCGCCGTCGTAATCGGGTGCCGCCTCTCGTGAACCGGCGCGCCTCCGGGTGCAATAGAGAGGCGATGGATGACGACGAGCTGGTCGCGCGGATAGCGGCCGGCGACGACACCGCCCTGCGCGAGCTGTTCGGACGGCACGCGCCGTGGCTGGCCGCCCGGCTGCGCACGGTGCTGCCCGCGGCGGACGTGGAAGACGTGCTCCAGGAGACGTTCCTCGCAGCCTGGCGCGGCGCGGGCGGCTACCGGCCGCAGGGCGCCTGCGGCGGCTGGCTGTGGGGCATCGCCCGCCGCCAGGCCGCGCTCCTGCTCCGCCGCCGGGGGCCCGCGGAGCAGGCCGGGACCGCGCTGCCCGCCAGCCTGGCGGCGGCCCAGGACACGCCCGACCCGGCCGAGACCGCGCTGGCCCGGGCCGAACTGGCGGGCGCGGTCGCGGCCCTGGGGCCGGACGGGAGCCCGGAACGTGAGGTGTGGCGGCTGATGTACGAACAGGACCGGCCGGTGGCCGAGGTCGCCGAACTGCTCGGCGTCCCGCCCGGCACGGTGAAGAGCCGCGCCCACCGGGCCCGGCGCGTGCTCCGCGCCGCCCTGCGCGTGGCTGAGGGAGGCAACAGATGAGCGGTCCGCGACAGGAACTCCCGTCCGACGTCGACCTGAGCCGGGTGTGGACGTCGGTGGCCGCGCAGGTGTGGCGGCGTCAGCCGGGCTGGCTGGAGCGGGCCGCGGGCCGGCTGCTGCGCTCGCCGGGCCTGGCCCGGGCCCTGCTGACCACGCCGTCGCTGCTGCTGCCCTGGCTGATCGCCAGCGCCGTGGTGCTCGCCGCGGGGGCCGCCGCGACGCTGGGCAGCGGCCAGCCGGTGGTGGCGCTGCTCGCGCCGGGCGTGGCGGCGGCGGCCATCGCCTACTCCTACGGGCCCGGCGTCGACCCGGGCTGGGAACTGTCGTGCAGCATGGCCGTCAGCGACCGGATGGTGCTCCTGGTCCGGGCGCTCGCGGTGTTCGCGGTGAACGCCGTGCTCGGGCTGGCCGCCTCGGCGGTCTCGGCCGCGTGGATCGTCCCGGCCGCCTCGGGCGCCGCGGCGGCGTCCGGCGCGGCGGCCGCGGTCACCTTCGGCTGGCTGATCCCGATGACCGCGGTCTGCGCCTTCGCGCTGGCCGTGGCGACGCTGGCCCGGTCGGCCAGCACGGGCGCCGCGGCCGCGGTGGGCGCCTGGCTGATCATCGTGCTGTCCGGGCGGGTGGCCAGCGGGCATTTCGCCGCCGCCGTCACCGAGACCGTCCTGTTCCTGCCCTACCTGGCGATCGGCGTGACCTGCGCCGCGGTCGCCCTGCTCGCGACGCGGATCCCGAGAGGAACCTACCGATGAATGTCGACATCACCGACCTGACCAGGCGGTTCGGCCGGAACCAGGCGGTGGCCGGGGTGGACCTGCAGGCCGGCCCCGGGGTGTTCGGGCTGCTCGGCCCGAACGGGGCGGGCAAGACCACGCTGCTGCGCATGATGGCCACCGTGATCCCGCCGAGCTCTGGCCGGCTGCGGCTGCTCGGCCGCGATCCCGGCGCCTACGGGCCGCGGCGCGAGGTCCGGCGCAGGCTCGGGTACCTGCCGCAGAACCTCGGCTACTACCCCGGGTTCACCGTGGTGGAGTTCGTGGAGTACTTCGCGCTGCTGAAGGAGATGCCGGCCGCGCGGGTGCCCGGCGCGGTGGCGACCGCGGTCGAGCGGGTCGACCTGGGCGGCCGGGCCAAGGCCAAACTGCGCACCTTGTCCGGCGGGATGCTGCGCCGGGTCGGCATCGCCCAGGCCATCGTCAACGAGCCGGAGTTGCTGCTGCTCGACGAGCCGACGGCCGGGCTCGACCCGGAGCAGCGGGTCACCTTCCGCGCCCTGCTCCGCGACCTGGGCCAGCAGGCCACCGTGGTGGTGTCCACCCACCTGGTCGAGGACGTCGGCGCGGCCTGCTCCGAGGTCGCGCTGATGGACCAGGGCAAGATCGTGTTCCACGGCACCCCGGCCGAGCTGACCGCGCGGGGCACCGAGCACGGCACCGGCGACGCGCCGCTGGAACGCGGCTACACCGCCGTGCTCGCGGCGGCCCGGTCATGACCGCCACCGCCCCGGTCACGCCCGGGCCGCGGCCGGCCGTGCGCCGGCCCGGGATGACCATTCCCGGTCCGGCCCGGCTGCTGCGGCTCGAACTGCGGCACAACGCCATGCTGTGGCTGCTGCCGGTGCCGCTCGCGTTGTTCTGGTACAACGGCTACCACGAGATCATGGCGCTGCCGCCGATGTGGAACCTGCGCGCCATGACCCTGCAGAACCGGCTGCTGCTCGACCTCGTCATCCCGGTGACCGGCGCGGCCGCGTGGATGGGCTCGCGCGAGGGCCGGAGGAACATCGCCGACCTGGTCGTCGGCACCGCCCGGCCGCGCTGGGCCCGCCAGCTGGCCACCTGGGCCGCCACTACCGCCTGGGCCGAGGTCGCCTGCCTGGCCTGCGTCGCCGTGGTGTACGTCATGACCGCGCGGCAGGCCTCCTGGGGCGGGCCGCTGTGGTGGCCGGTCGCGGTCAGCGCGGCGGGCGTCCCGGCGCTGACCGCCATCGGGTTCGCTGCCGGGGCCTGGTTCCCGGGCCGGTTCGTCACCCCGCTGGTCACGATCGCGGTGTTCTTCGGGCTCGGGTTCGGCACCCAGGCGGCCTCGGGAGACCACTCGTACTGGCAGATCTCGCCGCTGACCGCGGGCGCCTTCGACATCGGTGCCGCCCCGGGGGTGGCCACCTTCTACCACTACCTGCCCGACCTGTCGATCGCCCAGGTGATGTTCACCGCCGGGATCACCCTCGCCGTCCTCGGGGCGCTGGGCGCATCCGCCGCCCGCAGCGGGCCGCGGCTGCGGTGGCTCACCGCCGTGATCACCGCGGCCGGCCTGGCGGCCGCGGGAACCGCCGTGGCGCTGGCCGGCACCGGCCGGCTGGACCCGCACGGCATGATCGTCATCCCGGCGCTGCATGACGCGGCCAGCAACCAGCCGGTCCGCTACGCGCCCGCTTGCAGCCGCACCCCGATCCCGGTCTGCGTGCACCCCGCCTTCGCGGTCTTCCTGCCGGCCATGACCACCGCCGTCGGGCCCGAGCTCACCGAGGTGGCCGGGCTGCCCGGCGCGCCCGCCCGGATCAGCCAGGTCGCCGAGGTCTACCAGCAGGAACCGCAGAACGGCATCACTTCCCTCGCGGGGGTACCCGGCGGGTCGGCGTTCATCCTGACCGACCAGGTACCGGGTGAGCCGGGCGCTACCAGCGCCGAGTTCGCCGCCGACCTGGAAGACACTCTGGGGGTGAAGCTGATACGCGACGTCATCCTGGGCGGAAACGCCTCGGCGGCCGCCGCCAGGCCCAGCCAGGCCCAGCTGGCGGTCATCGCCGCCTCGGTGCGGCCCGGTGCGGTGTGGCTCGGGCCATCCGCCGCCGACGCCGACGCGCCAGAGGTATCCGGCCGCCCGTTGCTGGCGCTCAGCAGCCCGGCCGCTCGCGCGGCCCACCGGTTCTCGGCCCTGCCGCCCGCCGCCAAGCACGCCTGGCTCGCGCAGCACCTGGCCGCGCTGCAGGCCGGCCAGATATCCCCGGCCCAGCTGCCATGACGGCCGGCGCGGTATGTCAGGCGCCGCCGTCAGCCCTGCGCCTGGTGCGGCTGCACGCGGCGAGCCGCCGACTGCCGGCCGCCGTGGCCCTGCTGGCGGCCTGCGCGGCCGGGCTGCGTGCTGCGCTGTTCTGGCACTGGGACAGCTACGGCGCGCTGCAACTGCCTCTCATCTTCGAGGCCGGATGCGCGTCCGTCATCGCGGTCACGGCGGGCAGCCCGTTCGGGGATCCGGAGCGCGCGACCGGCCGGTGGCTGCCGTTCCTGCGGCTGGGCGCCGCGGCCGCGCTCACCGCGCTGGCGGTCGGCGCGCTGACCGCCGCGGGCGCCGGCGCTCACCTGGCCGGCGGCTTCCTGGACGTGCTGCGGAACGTGGCCGGGCTGACCGGCATCGGCCTGCTCTGCGCGGTCGCGCTCGGCGGCCCGCTCGCCTGGACCGGCCCGCTCGCGTACCTGCTGGTCAGCGTGTACGGACTGTACACGGACTGGCACCCGCCCACGCTGAGCACACCCTTGATCTGGCCGGCCCGCCCGCCGCACGACCTCGGCGGCGCGCTGTGCGCCGCCGTGGTGTTCGCCGCCGGGCTGATCGCGATCACGGTCCGCGGAGCGCGGGAACCGGACGGCGGCTGACGCCGGAGCTCAGAAGCCGGGGAAGATCTGCCGCAGCTCGCCCAGGTCGACCCCGGCGGCCTCGAGCGGCGGGGTGTGCGCCTCGTCCATCCGCCCGTAGACCAGGCGGACGAGCGCCTCGGCGGGCAGCCTCAGCTCAGACAGGCCCGGCTCGGGCGCGTCCTCGCCGTCCGACGGCGTGAGCGTGATCGCCTCGCCCATCTCCAGGATGAACTGCCGGTCCGGGTCCATGGTGGAGACCCGCACCCGGCGCCGCTTGCCGTCCGGCTTGCTTACCCGGGCCGCGAGCTGGTCGAGCGTGTCGATGAGCAGGGCCACGGCATCCGGGGCCACCGTGGCCGCCGGGTCGAGCGCGACCACCACGTCCCAGGTGTGGATGGCGTGCTCGCCGACGCGCATCCGCGCCAGCCCGGTGACCCCGAGCTCCATCCCGAACACCTTCAGGTGCAGCCGCGCCTGCTCCTCGGCGTCCAGGGTCTCGAACCGCTCGAGGGTCGCCTCGTCGGCGCGCAGCGCATCCGAGGCCTGCGCTCGCGGGTCCTTGGCGTTCCAGCTCTCCCAGATCGGCACGAACTCCTCGCGCCCCGGCGGGTCCTGGCCGGTCAGCCCGGCGTCCAGGAACAAGCCGAAGATCTCGGCCTGTGATCCCAGGTGGGAGAGCACCTGCGCGATCGACCATTCGCTGTCGTACGAACGCTGTTCCAGCTGGGCGAGGCCGAGAGGCTCGACGCTGGCCTGCAAGCGGTCGTGCGAGTGCCGCAGCGCGCTGATCCACGGGCCCGGGCTAGGTTCCATGCTGTCTCCGTTGCTCGCTCATCTGGGCAGGCCCGCCGGGAGGAAGGCCACTCGGCAGCCTACTCAGCTGTCGCGAGGACCTCGCGCGCGGTAAGGTAGCCACGGCCCCGGCCCGGGGGGCCAGCGGGAGGGGTGGTCTCATGACCAACGGCGGCGGCCTGTCTTCGGTGAACCACGTAGTGGTCCTGATGCTCGAGAATCGCTCGTTCGACCACATGCTCGGGTTCCTGTATCCCGGCAACGTATCGCCCTCAGGCCAGCCGTTCGACGGCCTGACCGGAAACGAGACGAACACGGGCTCGAGCGGCCAGTCAGTCACGGTGTCCCGGATCGAGCCGACGACGCCCAGCGCGTACTACATGCCGGGCGCCGACCCGGGCGAAGGCTACATGGCCACCAACGACCAGCTGTACGGCAGCAACGACGGCCCGGCCTCGTCCGGGCAGGCGGCCACCTGCCAGGGCTTCGTGGCGAACTTCGGCTACACCCTCGGCTGGCAGTCCAAGGAGAGCAGCAAGTGGCCCAGCGTGCCGGGCACGGTCGAGGGCGACATCATGGGCTGCTTCACGCCGGAGGCGCTGCCCGTGCTGTCCGCCCTGGCCAAGGGGTATGCCGTCTGCGACCAGTGGTTCGCGTCGGCGCCGACGGAGACCCTGCCGAACCGCGCGTTCGCGTGCACGGCGACCAGCCAGGGCCACATGGACGACAAGACGCACACGTTCACCTCGCCGACCATCTTCGGCCTGCTCGACGCGGCCGGACTGGGCTGGGCCGTGTACGGCTATGACGCCCCGCCGCTGACCAAGGAAACGTTCACCCAGATCAGCACGGCCGCCGCCAGCCACTTCGGCAAGTTCCCCGGCTTCCAGGCCGCCGCGGCGGCCGGATCCCTGCCGCCCTACACGTTCCTGGAGCCGAGCTGGGGCCCGTCGGGCAACAGCCAGCACCCCAACTACGACGTGGCCCTGGGCGAGCAGCTCATCCACGACGTGTACGAGGCGCTGCGCACGGGCCCGGGCTGGCCGGGAACGCTGCTGGTGATCACCTATGACGAGCATGGCGGCTGCTACGACCACGTGCCGCCGCCCTGGGGTGCCGTGCCGCCCGACACCGACACCGGGGAGTTCGGGTTCGGCTTTGACCGTTTCGGCGTCCGGGTGCCTACCGTGCTGGTGTCGCCGCTGATCGCCCCGGGCACGGTGTACCGGGCCCCGGCCGGGGGGCCGCCCCTGGATCACACGTCCATCCTGAAGACGGTCGAACAGCGCTGGAACCTGGCCGCGCTGACCGCGCGGGACGCGGCCGCGCCCGGCGTCGGCGACGTGCTGACGCTCACCACCCCGCGCACCGACGACGTGCTCGACGTCGTCACGGTGCCGGTCGCCTCCGGCCCCGCGCCCGCCGCCACGGCGGCCCCGTCCCACCTGGAGTCCGTCCGGTCCGAGCTGATCGGGCGGCAGTTGCCCGCCGGGCAGTCGCCGGACACGCGCCCGGCTTGACGCGGCCTCGCGTCTGCTCATAGCGTTCTTGCTGCCGAGACGAAGCAGTTCAAGCTCTGGTCATCGGGGGCCAGCTGACGAAGTACGCCGACCACGCAGGCCGCCCAGGGGCGGGCGGCCCGGCTGAGAACGCCCTGGATCGCGATCTGACCGCGAAGGACCCGTCCCGCCATCCCGAACGTCCCTGGCTCGGGCAGCGCCGCCTCATGGCCGCCTACGCCGTGTTCACCGCGTACGCGGCCGTCGCCGCCGTCTTCTCCGGCGGCCGGGATCAGGTCTGGTCCATCTGGGCCGCGTGCGGCTATGCGGTGGCCTTGTTCATCATGTGGCGCTGGCCCAGCCGCAGGGTCCGGATGGCCGCGGTCCTGGTCTCGGTGGCGCTGGCCGTGCTGGCGCCCTTGCTGTGGCTGTCGGTGGCCTACCCGCTGGAAGACGGGATGATGGTCATCGACCGGGCCGCCCGCCTGCTGCTGCACCACGGCTCGCCGTACCTGCCTGCCGGACAGGTCACCTCCTGGCTGTCCTACAACCCGTACCTGCCGGTCATGACCCTGTTCGGCCTGCCGAGCGCGGCCGGGCTCGGCGGCCTGGCCGGGAACTCCGGGGTGTGGATCGCCGTGGGCACCGTGGTCCCGCTCGCCGCGGCGTTCTGGATCAGCGTGCCGCACCGGGGCTGTCCCGCCTGCCGCCGGGACGCGGTGCTGGCCACGGCCGTCGCGGTGGCCTCGCCGGTGATAGGACTCAACCTGGCGGTGATCACCACCGACCCGCCGGTGCTCGCACTGATCCTGCTCTCGCTGGCCCTGGCCGCGCGGCCCCCGGGGATCTCGCGGGCCGCCGGAACGGTCGGCTCGGGCGTCGCCCTGGGCGTCGCCTGCGACCTGAAGTCCACCGCCTGGCTCGCCGTCCCGGTCCTGGCCGCGATGTTCGCGGCCCGCGACGGCGCCCGGGTCGCGGGGCGTTTCCTCGCGGCGTCGGTCGTCACCGCCGGCGTCCTCGTCGCCGTCCTGGCCCCGGCCGCGCTGACCTCGTGGCGCGGCGCGGATGCCCTGATGCAGAACAGCGTGCTGTTCCCGCTGGGCCTGACCCGGTACAAGACCCCGGCCGAGAGCCTGCTGCCCGGGCACCTGCTCACCGCGCTGGGCCCGGCCGGGCACGTGCTGTCGGTCGGCCTGCTGCTCGCGGCCGGGCTCGGCATCGCGATCTCGCTGGTGATCCGGCCGCCCCGCGACGTCCCCGCGGCGGCCTGGCGGCTGGCCATCGGCCTGGCGCTGATGTTCCTGCTCGGGCCGAACGTCCGGTTCGGCTACTTCATCTACCCGCTCGGCCTGGTCGGCTGGCTGGCCCTGACCCAGCAGACCAGCCAGCCCCGCCAAGCCGCTCAGGCGGCGTCGCCCGGCGGCCTTGTGAAAAGCTGATCGGGCAGCGGCGGACCGGACACCGGACAGACACAGGACAGAGGAGGGTGCGAGCATGCGCGTGGTAGTGGGCGAGCGTCACGGCGGGCCCGAGGTGCTGAACGTCACCGAGCGGGAGGTGCCCCGGCCGGGACCCGGCGAGGTGGTCGTGGAGGTCGCCGCGGCCGGCGTGAACTACATGGACATCTACCAGCGGGAAGGCGTGGGCAACTACCGGATGGAACCGCCCTTCGCGCTCGGCGCGGAAGGCGCGGGCACGGTCGCCGCCGTGGGGGAGGGCGTGGCCGGCCTGTCCGTCGGCGACCACGTGGCCTGGGCCGGCCCGGGCAGCAGCTACGCCGAGCAGGTCGCGCTGCCCGCCAGCCGCGTCGTCCTGGTGCCCGGCGGGCTGAGCCTGCAGACCGCCGCCGCCGCCATCTTGCAGGGCCTGACCGCGCACTACCTGGTCACGAGCACCTACCCGGTGCGCGAAGGCGACGTCGCCGTGGTGCACGCGGCGGCCGGCGGGGTCGGGCTGCTGCTGACCCAGATGATCAAGCGGCGCGGCGGCATCGTCGTGGCCACCACATCAGGCGGCGAGAAGGCCGGACTCGCGCTCGGGGCCGGCGCCGACCACGTGACCGGCTACGACCGTTTCCGCGCCATCGTCGACGATGTGACCGAAGGCGCGGGCGCGCACGTGGTGTACGACGGCGTGGGCCAGGCCACCTTCGACGACAGCCTGGCGGCGCTGCGCCCGCGCGGCATGATGGTCCTCTACGGCGCCTCGAGCGGCCAGGTCCCGCCCCTCGACCCGCAGCGGCTGAACACCGGCGGATCGCTGTTCCTCACCCGGCCCACGCTGGTGCACTACGTGGCCGACCCCGCGGAACTGCGGTGGCGCGCGGGCGAGGTGTTCGACTGGATCATCAAGGGCGACCTCGACGTGCGGATCGGCGGCACCTACCCGCTGGCCGACGCCGCCCGGGCCCAGGCCGACCTGGCGAGCCGGCGGACCACCGGCAAGCTGCTCCTGCTTCCCGGGCTCTAGCTGACCGCCGGCGGTCCGGTTCCCGCCGGCAGGGAGCTACCTGTCGCCCGGGCACGCGCCCGTTCGTTCGGTATGAAAAGTATTTTTCTTTTCATATAACTTTAGTTGCTGATGCCCAAATATCAGGCCGCGGGCCCGCGCCGGCCGTATGAGATCACCCTGCTCGTCGTCGCGGTGGCGGCGGCCGGGTTCAACCTGCGCACCGCGATCACCAGCCTGCCGCCGCTGTTCCCCGACATGCAGACCCACCTGCACCTGTCCTCGGCCACGCTGTCGCTGCTCGCGGCCACCCCGGTGATCTGCTTCGGCGTGGTCTCCGCCTTCGCCGCCTGGCTGAACCGGCGCTACGGCGAGGAGGCGATCCTGCTGGCCGCGCTGGCCGTGCTGACCGCGGGGCTGGCGCTGCGGGGCGTGGCCCCGCAGGTCATGCTGTTCCCGGGCACGATCCTGGCCGCCAGCGCGATCGCCATCCTCAACGTGCTGCTCTCCAGCATGGCCAAGCGGCGCTGGCCGGAGCGGGCCGGGCTGCTCATCGGCATCTACCTGACCACGCTGTCCGTGGGCGCGATCTTGTCCTCGCTGCTCGCCGTGCCGCTGTACAACCATTCGGGCGGCTCGCTGCGGCTGGCGCTCGGCGTGTGGGCGGCCCCCGCCGCGCTGGCCGTGCTGCTGTGGCTGCCCCAGCTCAGGTACCGCTCCGCCGGTGCCGTGACCCCGGCCGGCGCCCCCAAGCAGGCCCGCATCAAGGTGTACAGGTACGCGCTCACCTGGCAGGTCACCGCGTTCATGGGGCTGCAGAGCCTGCTGTACTACGCGGCGCTGTCCTGGCTGCCGACCATCTTCCAGGACCGCGGCGCGTCCGCGGTCACCGCGGGGAACCTGCTCGCGCTGATGGGCGTCGGCAACCTGGCCACCTCGCTGGTCGTGCCGGTGCTGGCGCACCGCCGGGCCAGCCAGGGCGTCCTGGTCGTGCCCAGCCTGATCGGGACCGCCGCCGGGCTGGCCGGATCGCTGTGGGCGCCGCTGGGCTCGGCCCCGTTCTGGGTCCTGGTCCTCGGCGTCAGCCAGGGTTCCTGCCTGGGCCTGGCCATCTTCTTCATGCTGGCGCGGGCCCCGGACGCGGGCGTCGCCGCCTCGCTGTCCGCCTTCGCGCAGTCGGTCGGCTACCTGGTGGCCAGCGCCGGCCCGCTGGAGGTCGGGCTGCTGCACTCGGCCACCGGCAGCTGGGACCTTCCGGTCGCCCTGCTGCTCGTGCTCTGCGCCGCCGAACTCGCGGTCGGCGTGCTGGCCGGGCGGCCGCGGCAACTGCCCTCGGCGCCCGCCGAAGGGCCGCACAATCCGACACGCGTGTCGGGGACGGGGCGGACCCGGCGAGCGATCTAAGGCCCGACCTCGTAGACTCGCTTCGACCGGTCCCGTTCGAGCCACGTTCCCCATCAGGCCCGTACCGCACATGAGGAGCACGTCGTGACCCTACTGGAGTGCATCAACGGCCCCGAGGACCTGAAGGGACTCAGCCAGGACCAGCTCACCCGGCTGGCCTCGGAGATCCGCGACCTGCTGATCGAGACGACCACCCGGACCGGCGGTCACCTCGGGCCGAACCTCGGCGTGGTCGAGCTGACCATCGCCCTCCACCGGGTGTTCGACTCGCCGCAGGATCGCATCGTCTTCGACACCGGGCACCAGGCGTACGTGCACAAGCTGCTGACCGGCCGCGTCGCGCAGTTCGGCACGCTGAAGCAGCGCGGCGGGCTGACTGGCTACCCGAGCCGGGCCGAGTCCGAGCACGACCTGGTGGAGAACTCGCACGCCTCGACCAGCCTGTCCTACGCCGATGGCCTGGCCAAGGCGTACAAGCTGCGCGGCGAGCCGGAACGCACCATCGTGGCAATAATCGGCGACGGGGCTTTGACCGGCGGCATGGCCTGGGAGGCGCTGAACAACATCGCCGCGGTCAAGGACGCCCGGCTGGTCATGATCGTGAACGACAACGGCTGGTCGTACCAGCCGACGATCGGCGGCCTGGCCGAGCACCTGGCCGCGATCCGGGTCAACCCGCGGTACGAGAACGTGCTGGAGTACATCAAGACCACGCTGTCCCGGACGCCGCTCGTCGGCGGCCCGATCTACGGGACGCTGCACGGCATCAAGAAGGGCATCAAGGACGTCCTGCAGCCGCAGGTCATGTTCGAGGACCTGGGCATCAAGTACGTCGGCCCCATCGACGGGCATGACGAGCACCTGCTGGAGAACGCGCTGCGCCGGGCCAGGGACTTCGGCGGCCCGGTGCTGCTGCACGTGATCACCAAGAAGGGGTTCGGCTACCCGGAGGCCGAGCAGAACGAGGTCGACTGCCTGCACCAGGTGCCCGCGGCCGGCGCGGCGCCCGGGTCGTGGAGCCGGGTGTTCGGCGACGAGATGGTGGCCATCGGCGCCCGGCGCCCCGACGTCGTCGCGATCACCGCGGCGATGCTGCACCCGACCGGCCTGGCTCAGTTCGCGGCCGCCTACCCGGACCGGGTCTACGACGTCGGCATTGCCGAGCAGCACGCGGTGACCAGTGCCGCGGGCCTGGCCATGGGCGGCCTGCACCCGGTGGTGGCGATCTACTCGACGTTCCTGAACCGGGCCTTCGACCAGACGCTGATGGACGTGGCCCTGCACCGGCTCCCGGTGACGTTCGTGCTGGACCGGGCCGGGGTGACCGGGCCGGATGGGGCCAGCCACCACGGTATGTGGGACGGGTCGCTCATGCAGCTCGTCCCGGGCATGAAGATCGCGGCGCCGCGGGACGGCAAGCGCGTCGCCGAGCTGCTGAACCAGGCGGTCGAGGTGTCCGACGGGCCGACCGTGGTCCGGTTCCCCAAGGGCAAGGTGGGCGGCGAGGTCGAGGCCATTGCCCAGCTCGGCGGCATGGACGTGCTGCGCGAGCCGGCCGAGGGCCTGGGCCCGGACGTGCTGCTGGTCGGCGCCGGCGTGATGGCGCTGACCGGCCTGGACATCGCGGACCGGCTGGCCGTCCACGGGATCGGCGTCACCGTGGTGGACCCGCGCTGGACCAAGCCGGTCGACGAGGCGCTGGCCGGCGCGGCGCGGCGGCACCGGCTGGTGGTCACCGTCGAGGACAACGGGCGGGCCGGCGGGTTCGGTGACGCGGTGGCCCGGCTGCTGCGCGACCACGACGTGGACATGCCGGTCAAGACGTTCGGGCTGCCGCAGGAGTTCCTGTCCCACGGCACCCGCGAGGAGGTGCTCGACGAGGCGGGCCTGACCCCGCAGCACCTGGCCAGGCAGATCACCGAGGCGGTGGCCCTGCGCTCACCCGGCGAGGTCCCCGAGGCGGCCACAACCGCGGACTAAGGGACGGCGGGTCGAGTAGCCTAGGTCCTTATGCTGAACGTAGCCGTGATCGGCTCAGGTCCTGCCGGGCTCTACGCTGCCGAAGCGCTGGTCAAGCAGGCGGCGGCGCTGCCCGTCCCGGTCCGGGTGCGGGTGGACGTGATCGACCGCCTGCCCACCCCGTACGGCCTGGTGCGGTACGGCGTCGCCCCCGACCACAAGTCCATCAAATCGATCGCGCAGTACCTGCGCAAGGTGCTCGAAAGCCCCGATGTCCGGTTCGTCGGCGGGGTGCACCTCGGCGAGGACGTCACCCGCGATGACCTGGTCTCGGCGTACGACGCGGTGATCTACGCGACCGGGGCCATGCGGGACCGCCGGCTCGGCATCCCGGGCGAGGACCTGCCGGGCAGCTACGCCGCCACCGACTTCGTGAACTGGTACTGCGGCCACCCGGACATGGACGCGGGCGCGTTCACCCTGGACGCCGAGTCGGTCGCGGTGATCGGCGTCGGCAACGTCGCCGTCGACGTGGCCAGGATCCTGGCCCGGGACCCGGCGGAGCTGCACGCCACCGACGTACCGCAGCCCGTCCTCGAGGCCCTGCAGGCCAGCAAGGTGCGCGAGGTCCACATGATCGGCCGCCGCGGGCCCGCGCACGCCAAGTTCACCACCAAGGAGCTTCGCGAGCTGGGCGAACTGCCCGGCGTCGAGATCGTGGTGCACGCCGACGAGGCCGACCCGGGCGCGTTCGACCTGGTCGGCGACGGGATCGCGCTCGTCGAGTCTGACCGGCGGGTGCGCGGCAACCTGGTGGCCATCACCAAGTGGGCCCAGGGCGAGGCCGCGCCCGTGTCCGCCACCGGGCACGCGCGCCGGCTGACCGTCCGGTTCTGGCTGAAGCCCGTAGAAATTCTCGGGACCGAACGGGTGGAGGGAATTACCCTCGAGCGGACGGCTCTCGCGTCGGACGGGGCCTTCGGCGGCACCGGCGAGTTCGAGACGCTCGACGTGCAGATGGTGCTGCGCTCGGTGGGGTACCAGAGCGTGCCGCTGCCCGGCGTGCCGTTCGACCCGCGTGCCTCGGTGGTCCCGAACGCGGCTGGCCGCGTCCTCGGCGAGGACGGCTCGCCGCTGCCCGGCGAGTACGTGGCCGGCTGGCTCAAGCGCGGCCCGACCGGCGTGATCGGCACCAACAAGTCCGACGCCGCCGAGACCGTCCGCTGCCTGCTCGAGGACCTGGCCGGGGGACCCGGCGAGGGCGACGTCCCGCTGCCGCGGGCCGGCCTGCTGCGCTACCCCGACGCCAGCGCCCCGGCCGGTGCCTCAGCCGGGGCTGGTGCCTCAGCCGGGGCTGGTGCCTCAGCCGGGGCCGGCGGCGAGGCGGGGGAGTGGCCGCTGGCCGGCGTGCTCGCCGGGCGCGGGATCGAGCCGGTCTCCTACGCCGAATGGCTGCGCATCGAGACCGCCGAAGCCGACCTGGCCCAGGCGCTGGGCCGCGGCGAGCGCGTCAAGCTGCACAACGCCGAAGCGATCTGGTCCGCCTGCCGCCCCCCGCGCGATTAACATCGCCCGAACTCCATTACGCCGCCACCCAAACCCCCGCCGCTCTAACCCGCAATCCGGACGGCAAAAGCAGGCCGGTCATTTATCGTGTGTCATTGTCCCCGCTATAGCGGGGTTTTGACCCACGATCATGAATGCGCCATTTCCGTGCTGCGCATCGGTGGAATGACTGGCGTTCCTGGTGCGGGAGTAACCCGTGTGACCGCGCTAAGTATCGCCCGGCGCGCGCCGCTGGTCCAGAATGTCACTGCCTGTCGGCATCATGGATCCGAAGGCGGGACAGCCACAGTGGAGCCAGGAAAGCGAGAGGCAAGCGGAATGAAAGACCACAATGGCGTCCTGATGATGCAGCGGGTGCTGCTGGCCGGGACGCTCGGGCTGGCCATGGCGCGGAAGGCGGCGGCGATCCTAGAAGGCGAGCCCGCGGGATCCCCGGGCCCGCAGGGTGGCCGAGATCCTCAGGACGGCGCGGTGCTGCGGGCGATCCTGGACGCGGCGAACGAGTGCCTCGGCCAGTTCGATGACCGGCCCGCGGGGGAGCGGTGGTGCGACACGCTGTTCCACCTGCTCGACCTGGCGGCCTTCGCCGCCGAGCTCAACCGCTTACTTCGGTGGCTCAGGTCACCCGCTGGCCCCAGCGGCTGCGCCGGCTGCCCCGGCTGCGCCGGCGACCATGGGCGGGGGCCGGTCGTCGCGGCCCGCGTGCCGGATCGGCGCCAGGGCGGTGGCGGCCAGCGCGGTGACCGCCATCCCCGCGGCGACCGCGGTCATCGCGGTGGCCGGCGACATCGCCTCCAGCAGGAAGCCGGCCAGCAGCGAGCCCAGCGGCGTCACCCCCCAGGCGATCTGCACGGCCACGCTGGTGGTCCGGCCGAGTAGCTGGTTCGGCGTCACCCGCATCCGGTACGTCTGGACCGATACGTTCCACG